>Ga0208566_1001937_pt1 | contig 11502 bp, 5 predicted proteins | sample PL_2010_150m_FD_184159 | JGI IMG/M metagenome (GOLD analysis project Ga0208566, IMG submission 184159) | Freshwater microbial communities from Powell Lake, British Columbia, Canada to study Microbial Dark Matter (Phase II) - PL_2010_150m... | ecosystem: Environmental > Aquatic > Freshwater > Lake...
CGAAAAGACCAGACGCATAACCGCGCTTATTGTTCTAGTCTTAGTTACTGTAACCGTTGTTGGCGGATACATCAACACAAAAGTTATTATAACAAAAACTTATAAGATGAAAATCTATAAACATGCCGGAGAACTAAAATCTCTAAACATTGCAATGGCTTCCGATATTCATCTTGGAACCATCAACGGTAAATCATTTCTAAATAAACTTGTAACCGAGATCAACAAATTAAATCCGGATATTATTCTGCTTGCGGGCGATATCATTGATGAAGACTTAGCTGCTGTAATAAAAAATAACGTGGGAGAAGAATTGACTCGTCTTAAGTCTAAGTACGGTGTTTATGCAATTACAGGAAATCACGAGTATCTCGGCGGCGTAGAAGAGGCATACAGATATTTAATTGCTCACGGTGTAAATGTGTTAAGGGATGACAAAATAAAAATTGATAATGCTTTCTTTGTTGTTGGAAGAGAGGATCGCTCTATAAGACAATTTGCGGGAAAACAAAGAAAAGAATTGAAAGATTTGTTGACCGGTGTTGATAAATCTTTTCCGGTTATTTTGATGGACCACCAGCCATTTGGATTAAACGAAGCGCTCGAAAATGAAATTGATTTACAGCTTTCCGGGCATACTCACTACGGGCAACTTTGGCCGCTTAATTTTATAATTGAAAAAATTTATGATTTAAGTTGGGGTTATGGCATTAACGGAAATACTCACTACTATGTTTCATGCGGGGTTGGTGGTTGGGGTCCGCCTGTTAGAACAGGAAGCCGTCCGGAAATTATAAACTTCAAAATAAGTTTTGTTGGTCCCAGAAAATAAATTGCACCGTTGTCTTTATTTCAACAAAATCATTTTCTTCGTTTGAATGTTGCCGCCTACATTTAATTGATAGAAATAAACTCCGCTTGGCAATTGAAAATTGCGAATTGAGAATTGAGAATTATAAACTCCTGGTTGTTTGTAATCATCAACTAAGATTGATACTTCTCTTCCCAGTAGATCGTAAACTTTTAGCGTTACTTGTCCAGCATTCGGCAAACTATAACTTATTACTGTGTTTGAATTAAACGGATTGGGATAGTTTTGATATAACCTAATTTCAGTCGGAATATTTTTATAGTCTACTGTGTCTTGATATTTATTTCGGCTTTGTTTAATTGCATTTCTTAATTCATTAAGGGTTGCCCCTGCTGCTATTGCAAATCCAACTTTTAAGGTGCTTTGCGCTGGAATGCTAAAATCACCGCCTGAAATCACAAAAGAAATATCTGTTGGACCAATTTTATTATTTACAATCCCGCTAAAAAGTGTTATCCATTTCTCGGCATCGCTAAATCCATTAACATCTGTTAATATTACACTGCCGGATGTTGCATTATTGTCGATCGGATAATATCCGTATTTGTTAGATGAAACAAGCGCTGCGCCGACAATTGTGCTCGCAAGTGTTTTGTTCGTACAAAAAGCATATCCGAAATTATCCGTCAGATCATATGCTGTTGAATCAATTGTCGGATTATCTGCTGGTATATCCCAATCAAAAAAATATCCCGCATACAGATTGCTAATGTTTTGCGAAGTTGTGTTCTTCATTTCGGTTATTAATAAAATAAAATTGTCATTGGGCGCGTTTACATAAGTATATGCGTGGAATTTAGTTTCTATGCCAAGTTTATTTGCAGCTCTGTTATCATTAAAAACTGAAACCGAGTGTTGCGTGGCTCCATCATTCAGAATCATTCTGACTGGAGTAACAGTTACAAAATCTGTGTCTTGTTGTGTGGTAACTCGCGCTACGTCCATCACTTTGTTCGCAGACGTTCCATACATAAAAGCGCCTTCGAACAAAAGGTTATCGCCGCCGTTATATTTAAATCCTGATCCTTCTAGATTATTAGGAAAATCATTAAACCCGAGTGCGCCTTTGCTGGTAATACTCATCGTTATATTGCCGACATTATGTGTGTCGTATGTCGGATTGATTCGCGCACTTATCCACTGAAAATCTGAATACCCTGTGCCGGTAAATTTCAAGAGTAGATTTAAATTATGATTTAACGACGCATTTGGTTGAACTCTAAATCGAAATTTATTTGACAGATTCTTTACCGAATCCAGAGCGCCAACTTGCCCGATGATAAAATTGTCGTTCAGCAAAACAACCGAGTTGTCGTTGTTGATATTAATTAATTGCACGTTAACATTTGTAACAGCTTTTAGAAAATTCTTAAATGTAATTTCAATTGAAACTGTTTCGCCGGATTCAAGCACCCCGTTTCCATTCCCTTCATCTATAAACTTAACGTTCGCTGCTCTTAAAGAAGTTGTGTTGGTTTCGTTAACCGCCCTGAATGCATTTATTCTTCCGCTGCCCAAAAGATATTTTAAATTAGAATTATTTGATTGTTCAATGTTGTCTGCAGTAACTCTAATTTGTTCGCCTGCTTGAAGCACTGTATAATTAGGATGTGTTGAAAATACCAATCCGGCCAATCCCGCAACAAGCGGAGAAGACATAGACGAACCGCTTATACTATTATATGAATTGTTGTGCCATGTTGATAAGATCGAAGTTCCCGGTGCAAATACATCAATAGTTCTTCCATAATTTGCGGCAGAAGAAATTAAATCACTGTCTGTTTCCAACCAGCCAACGCTTAAAACTCCATTAAAACTGGCGGGATAAAAATCCGTAAGCTCTCCGTCGTTTCCTGCCGCTGCAACAACTAAAGCTCCTTTCGATATTGCATAATTAATTACTTCAAGACCAAGATTTGAGTAATCAAATCCTCCCCAACTGCAATTAATAACCCGCGCTTTATTGTCTGCCGCATATTTTATTCCTTCATAACCGTAATAAATGTACGGGTAACCATTTGCATCCCGCGTATCCCCGCGCGATACTTTGACCGGAATGAAAGAACAATTGAACCCGATCGAAGCAATTCCTTTTTGATTATTTGTTACCGCACAAGCAATTCCTGCAACGTGTGTTCCATGATATCTGTTCTGTGAAGAAATATCCTCGCTTGGATCATTGTCAGGCGTTCCGTTACTTCCGCCTAAATCATAACCCACAAAACGGCCGTTGTCATACCAAACGTTTGCCAAAAGATCGGGATGTGTCCAGTCAACGCCGGTATCTACAATCCCTATGATTACGGTTGAATCTCCTTTGGTAATATTCCATGCGGAATCTGCGAGTACACGTTTCAAGTTTTGCTGCCGTCCTAAAGAATAGAGCGAATCGTTCGGTGAATATGAAATCGTTTGAATATACTTTGGTTCAGCCCATTCAACATTGTTTTGTTTCGAAATTTTTGCCGCTAACTCTAAAGGGTTTTCTGGTGAACTATATTTTAAAAGATAAATGCGGCTTAACGATTCTTCTCCCTTGTTCAATTTTGATTGAGGCGGGAAAAGCTGTGTGAAATTCTGAACTGAAAATTTTGGTGTTAATTTATTTAGTGTTTGTGGGGACACAGAAAAATCTTTCTTAAACTTTACAACAAGTGTATTTGAGATATATAATGATTTCCCTTTTTGTATTACTTCCTGCCCGCTGCTGATAGAAATTCCAAAAAGAATTAGTGTCGCCGTATAAAAAAAATGTTTTCTCATATCTTTTGATTTAAGAATTTACTTAGGCAAGTTTATGAATTCGGTGTGTAACTAACAATGATTATTGTCAACGCTTTTTAATCCTCCCCATAAGCGGGGAGGATTAAATTTATCAGTCGGAAATTATTTTTTCTTCATTTCAAAAACATTATTCTTTTCGTTTGTATCAGGAACTAATTTTGAATTAATCTCAACTTTTTTGATCTCTTTCTTCGTATTAACACTTACGGTAATTTCTTTCTTTCCGCTTTTCCACAAAGAAGCACTATTATGAACTTCTTCGGTAGAGTCATCTATATAAGTTATTTTTAAATCAATCGGAACGGGAACGTTGTCAATTTTTTCAATTACTATTTCTGCTTTCTCATTTTTTAAACTTACATTTTTAATCCCGAGATCCGGATAGTCTCTTTCGAAATACCAAGGATTCCAGAACCAGCTTAAATCTTCTTTTGCAACATCGTTGAATGTAAAAAAGTAATCCCAGGGTATCGGGTGCTTTCCGTTCCATCTGTTAATATATTCATGCAATCCTTTCTTGAATAGTTCATCACCCAAAATATCTTTAAGAACATAATATGAGATAGACGCTTTTGGATATGAATTAAATCCAAGCATTGGTCCGCGCGTTGCAATTGAGGGAAGTATCATCGGTGTATCATATTCGTTGCCCATTACTCTGCCAACATAAAGTACATTTTCCGTAAATTCGTCTGCGTCTTTAACAAGATTACCTAACAATGCTGAAGTAAAAAAAGTTGCCCATCCTTCATCCATCCAAGCATACTTGCGTTCATTTATTCCCATATAAAATGGAAAATATGTGTGAGCAATTTCGTGAAGCGTAACTCCGGCTTGACCTGCTGCTGTATAGCCCATGCCGTTGTTTGTCATCATCGGAATTTCCATTCCGCCGCCGCCCATTGTTTCTCCGTTGAACGTAGTGATCTTCGGATATGGAAACGGAACACCCGGCCAAACTTTAGAAAGATTTTCTACCGAAAGTTTTGCGAAGTTAGCTACTTCTTCCCATCCTTTAGATTTGATTGGATAAACTGCGTCAGTAAAAACTTTTTTCCCAGTTGCGTCTATCTCCGCGCCGATTCCATCCCAGATGTATCCGCTGCTTGTTGCAAAAGAAATATCGGGAACACCTTCGGCTTTAAATTTCCAGACATTTTTTTCTTTGTCTGCTGTTGCACCGCTTTTCAAATCCTCTTCCCGCACGATTCTAATAATGCCGTCGGATTCTTGTGCTTTTTTATAACGGGAATAGACTTCGGGTTTTACTACTTCCTGCAAATTTTGATATGTTCCTGTTGCCCAGACTAAAAAATTCTTTGGTACCGTGATATCAAAATCAAAATTGTTTTTATCATTGTAGAATTCTACCTCTCCTCCATATTCGCTCATGTCCCATCCGTCAACATCATCGTAAACTGCAATTTGAGGATACCAATACGCAACATAAAGGGTTGAGTCATTGTAAGCTCCCATTCTTATGCGCGTTTCTTTAGGAATTATGACCGACCACTTAACATCAATAGTTGTAATTGATTTCGGAGGAATTGGTTTTTCTAAATTTCTTATACTCATGTTTGTTGCGCTTCTGGAAAGACTTCCTTTGACTTTTGTACTGATTCCAACTCCATTTATCATAAATGTATCAATCACCACTCCGTCTGTTTCATCGCTCGGAGAAATTCTATAATCGCGCGAGTTTCCTTTCTTCATTATATCTTGATACAAACGAAAAACTATCCTGCTTAGTGAATCCGGGCTATCGTTATAATATTTAATTTGTTCGGTTCCTTTTACAATTCTTTCTTTAGGAAAAACTTCAGCTTGAATTTTGTAGTCAGAATGATTTATCCAATAATTAACGCCGGGTTTGCCGTCGTAAGACCGTGTTCCTTTTTCGTATGCTTTAACTATGTTGCGGGGGATGTAGATTGAAGAACTTTGCGCGTGTGCTATAGCGGCTAATAAAATTATAGTAAAGAAAATTTTTGATGTGTGTGATAACAAGTTTTTCATAATTCCTCTATTCTGTTTCGTATTTAGATGCCGCAAGTACTGATAATGTTTCTTTTATTGTTATTCAAATTCAACAGTATTGTCGTTCAAATTAACATCTGGTGTTTGCGTACTGCCGAGCTCTATCTTTACCACCTTCTTCTTTGAAGAAACGAAGGTCGTAATTCCAATATTTCCGTTTTTCCATTCGCTTGCTGTTTTATCATAAACAAACGCATTGGTTCCGTCATCGTAATAAAATTTTATTTTAATCGGAACAGGTAATCCGCCTTTGTTAGAAACGTTTACGCTTACCCCGCCTTCAATATTTTTAGCTGTTAGAGATAGATCGGGATATTTGTTTTCAAAAAACCATGGTTTAAAATACCAGTCTAAATTTTGTCCCGCTGTTTCATTAAATGTAAAAAAGAAATCAATGGGGATCGGATGTTTGCCGTTCCAACGATTCATGTATTCGTGCAAACATTTTTTGAAAAGATCGTCTCCTAGAAGCTGACGCAAAAATTCATATGCTGCGCCGGGTCTTCGGTATGAAGCGGTTCTGTAAGAAGCGCCTCTCAATTCGTAAGACAAAACCATTGGCGGTATGTCCTGTTCGTTACCGGCAAAATCACTATAGCCTAATGCATTTCTTGTTCTCGGATCGTATCCCGGTGCGTTGGCGGTTTGAAAATCAAACGGAAGCATTGTTGCCCAGCCTTCATCCATCCACGCGTACTTGCGCTCGTTGATTCCCATAAAAAACGGAAAGTATGTGTGAGATATTTCGTGCGAGGTTAAATGAACTGTGCCTTGAAGTTCCGGCTCTGATGAATCGTTCACCATCATCGGGTATTCCATTCCTCCCACACCATTGAACACTGTCATTTCAGGATATGGATACGGCCACCCCGGAATTTGTGTTGAAAAACTTTCAATCGCTTTGCGTGCAACTTCTGCTACATTATAAAAATCTTTTGATGATTTATTATAAGCCGCATCTACAAAGGAAGCCCTTCCTTCTTTTTTATCTACAACCACGCTGGAGCCGTCCCACAAATAATGATCGCTTGTGGCAAAAGCAAAATCCATTACATTCTCTGCTTTGAATTTATGCGTGAGCTTTTCTTCGTCAGCCGTTATCAATCCTTTTTGATAATCTTTCTCTTCAACAATTTTTACTATTGCTTCGGAGGAATAAGCTTTCTTATACCGCTCATAGATTTCTCTTGCTAAAACTTCCTTTGGATTAATAAGTACGCCCGTTGCCCAGACTAAAAAGTTTTTCGGGACAGTTAGTTTAACTTCGTAATTTGAAAAATCATTATACGTTTCAACTTGACCTGAATAATTAACTACGTCCCATCCGTCAATGTCGTCGTACACTGCAACTTGAGGAAACCAATAAGCCACAAAGAAAGTTGTGCTGTCGTATGCGCCCATTCTAATTTGTGATGTGTTTGGAATGATAAAATTCCAGTCGCATTTTATTTCTGATTTTGACTTTGGAACAATCGGTTTTTCAAGTTCAATAAATAAATTCGTTCCTTCTCTTCGTAGTTTAGAATTTGTTCCGTCGGTTTTGTATTCTTTGCCGTCAACGAATATTCCATTTGACTTCATTCCGTCTGTTAGAGCTTTGGTGTCTATTTCGAAATCCCGCATATTTCCTTTTCGGTAAATATCCATTAAAATTTTAATTACGATCTGTTTTAAAGTATCGGGACTATTATTATAGTATGTAATTTCCTCTGTTCCGGTTAATGTTCTGGTTTTTGGTTCCAGCTCTGCTTTGATTTTATATTCGGCTTTGTTCTGCCAATAGTTCGTGCCCGGTTTTCCTTCCAGCGTACGCGTGCCTTTATCAATTGCTTTTTGAATGTTCCGGGGAATCGTTAAAGAAGATTTCTGAGCAAACGAAATTGTTGTTAAAAGAAAAATTACCGAAATAAAAATTTTTCTGTTCATCGTTGTCCCTTTAACAATTTACTTGTTGAGTTAGTTGGCGGTAAAAATAGGTTGGCGGTAGATTTTTTACAAATTAATTATTTTTAATGCTGTGATTATGCTTCGGCTTTTTCCCTCTTTGGTATTTTTGAAAGCGCCTGCTCTAGGTCTTCGATAATATCTTTCACGTTTTCAATTCCAACCGAAAGGCGAACGAGACCATTTGTTATGCCGCCGGCCGCGCGTGCTTCTTCGCCCATTGAAAAGTGTGTCATGCTTGCGGGATGCTGAATCAAACTTTCAACACCGCCGAGTGAAACTGCAAGTGTACATAGCTTCGCGGAGTTCATCATTACTTCTCCGGCTTTCAATCCGTCTTTTAATTCGAACGCAATCATTCCGCCGGTTCCGTTGTGCTGTTTTAAGCCGACTTGATAATTTGGGTGACTCTTAAGTCCGGGATAGCGAACCCATTTTACTTTCGGATGATTCTCGAGATACTCTGCTACGAGTTGTGCATTCTCGCAATGTTTTTGCATTCGCACAGAAAGTGTTTTTAATCCGCGGTGAACAAGAAATGAATTGAACGGATCTATTACTCCGCCGAGTTGATTTAAAACTTTTCTCATCTTAATAAACATCTCTTCGTCTTTAACGATTATAATTCCGGCAACTACGTCTGCGTGCCCGTTTAAAAATTTTGTCATGCTGTGCAGAATTACATCAACGCCGAATTTAAATGGCTGTTGAAGCGCCGGACTCATAAATGTATTATCAACAACAACCAGCGCGCCGTGTGCGTGTGCAATTTTTGATGCTGCTTCGAGATCTGAAATTGCAAGAGTTGGATTGCCCGGAGTTTCAACATAAACAACTTTTGTGTTCGGCTTCATTGCCTTTTCAATTTCTTCGGGAAATGCTGTATCAACAAACGTTGATCCAACTCCGAACTTTCCTAGAATGTTTTGAAGAAGAGTTAGTGTTGGTCCGTAAACAAATTTTGAACACACAACATGATCGCCGGATTTAAGTAATGTAAAAAATATTGTGCTGATCGCGGCCATTCCGCTCGCGCAACCTAATGCTTTGTGCCCGCCTTCCAATTCGGCAATTGCATTTTCCATTGCTTCGATGGTTGGATTTTCTAATCGTGTATATATATATCCGCATCCTTCTCCTTTGAAAAGAGATGCGCCCTGTTCTACGGATTCGAATTTAAATGTAGAGGTTTGATAGATCGGCGGAACTACCGGACCGAATTCGTAATCATTCATTCCTGCATGAACTGTCTTAGAATCGAATTGTAATTTTTTGTTGTGTGACATTTTTAATTTCCTTGGTTGTGTCATTCTGAATCGAGACAAAGTCGAGATGAAGAATCTCTAAAAATAGTTTTGCGCTTCTTCGCTTCGCTCAGAATGACAGTTGCTAATTATTCTTCTCCGTTTCCATTTCCGTTTTCTTCTTCGGGAATTACGCGGGCAATATCGGCAATGTCGTCGCCTTCGTTCAAACGTATTAACCTAACACCTTGCGTGTTTCTTCCCATCACACGAAGTTCTTTTACTGCTTGTCTAATTACCATTCCGCCTGTTGTAATAATTACAAGTTCATCTGCGTCATTTACTTCTTTCATCGCAATCAGTTTTCCGTTTCTATCCGATGTCTTTACTGTAATAACTCCTTTACCGCCGCGTCTTGATAATCTGTAATCTTCTATCTCGGAACGTTTACCAAATCCTTTTTCTGTAACAACCATCAATGTTGTTGCGTTGCGTATTACAAGCATTCCAATTACAACATCGCCTTTGCCTAATCTAATTCCTCGCACGCCGGTTGCTGTTCTGCCCATATTGCGGACATCTTTTTCGTTGAAGCGTGTTGCCATACCGTTTCTTGTTCCGATGATAATCTCATTCTTTCCTTCGCTAAGCTTAGCTTCTATCAAACGATCGCCGGCAGCAAGACTGATTGCGTTTATTCCTCCTTTGCGGATATTTGAATATGCCGAGAGAACTGTTTTCTTTACGGTTCCTCTTTCGGTTGCCATCACAATAAATTTATCATCGGTGAATTCTTTTACGGTTACGAATGCGGTGATGTTTTCTTCTTTATCTTTTTCGATAAGATTTAAAATTGATCTTCCTTTGGTCGCGCGTCCGCCTTCGGGAATTTCGTGGACTTTAAGCCAATAACATTTTCCGCGGTCGGTGAAGAACATTATGTAGTGATGCGTTGACGCAATGAACATGTGCTCAATAAAATCTTCTTCTCTTGTTCCCGCGCCGGTTACACCTTTACCGCCTCTTCCTTGTTTTCTGTAACCGCTAACCGGAAAGCGTTTGATAAATCCCGCATGAGAAATTGTTACAACAACATCTTCCTCTGCGATTATATCTTCCAGCGAGAATTCTTTTAGTTCGCGTTCGATGGAAGTTCTGCGTTCATCGGCATATCTTTCTCTCAGAGCAAGAAGTTCGTCTTTAATTATTGTCCATCTTCTCTTTTCGTTATTTAAAATGCCTTTTTGTTTTTCGATGAACTTAATCGTCTCTTTGTATTCGTCTTCTATTTTCTGTCGTTCAAGTCCCGTTAAGCGCTGCAGTCTCATATCGAGTATTGCCTTCGCTTGAATTTCCGAAAGCTTGAACTTCCTCATCAAATTATTTTTTGCGGTCTCGGTGTCTTTCGATTTCTTGATCGTCTGAATTACTGCATCAATATTATCGAGCGCAATAATGTATCCTTCTAAAATGTGCGCGCGTCTTTCTGCCGCATCAAGATCGAACTGTGTGCGTTTTTTCAGTACGTCCATTCTGTGATCGAGGAAGTACTGCATCATCTGCTGAAGCGTTAAAACTTTCGGCTGACCGTTCACGAGCGCAAGCATTATAACGCCGAACGTTACCTGCATCGCCGTGTGTTTGAAAAGCTGGTTTAGCGTCAATGCCGGTTGTCCGTCCCGTTTCAATTCTATAACAACACGCATGCCGTCGCGGTCTGATTCATCACGTATGTTTGAGATGCCGTCTATTTTTCCTTCGCGGACGAGGTCTGCAATTTTTTCTATCAGCGTTGCTTTGTTTACTTGATACGGAATTTCCGTGATGATAATATTCTCGCGGTCATTTTTTAGCACTTCAATATTTGCTTTAGCACGGATAACAATTCTTCCGCGTCCGGTAAGGAATGCTTCTTTCACTCCTTCGTAACCGTAGATAATTCCGCCCGTTGGAAAATCCGGCGCCTTAACAATCTTTATCAATTCTTCCGGGGTTGTTTTCGGTTTATCAATTATTGCAACAAGTCCGTCAACAATTTCGCCAAGATTATGCGGCGGAATATTTGTCGCCATACCAACCGCAATACCGCTTGCGCCGTTTACTAATAAGTTTGGTAAGTAAGACGGAAGAACCGTCGGCTCTTGAAGTGATTCATCAAAGTTTGCAGCAAAGCTGACCGTGTTCTTATCAAGATCGCGAAGCATTTCATCTGCTATGCGTGCAAGGCGAGCTTCAGTGTAACGCATTGCTGCCGGTGAATCGCCGTCAACGGAACCGAAGTTTCCTTGTCCATCCACCAAAGGATAACGCAAAGAAAAATCTTGAACCATGCGCACCATTGAATCGTAAACTGCCGTGTCTCCGTGCGGATGATATTTACCGAGTACTTCACCAACTATACGTGCTGATTTTTTATATGGCTTATTGTGAGGAACTCCGAGCTCGTGCATGCCGAATAGAACTCTGCGATGAACCGGTTTTAATCCGTCTCTTACATCAGGCAATGCGCGCGCAACAATTACACTCATCGCATAATCTATGTAAGATGATTTCATTTCTTCTTCGAGTGATACGGGAACTACTTTTTCAAAAATGGTTGTCATGTTTTTATTTACAATTTAT
>Ga0208566_1001938_pt1 | contig 11502 bp, 10 predicted proteins | sample PL_2010_150m_FD_184159 | JGI IMG/M metagenome (GOLD analysis project Ga0208566, IMG submission 184159) | Freshwater microbial communities from Powell Lake, British Columbia, Canada to study Microbial Dark Matter (Phase II) - PL_2010_150m... | ecosystem: Environmental > Aquatic > Freshwater >...
ATGGGTTGTGGGGATGCCTGCCCGTTCTATCCTGGCAAACGCTATGAGGATTGGGTACTAGATGATCCTGCAGGTCAGGGCATTGAATCAGTGCGCATCATTAGGGATGAGATTAAAGAGCGCATTGAAGTTTTGCTGCGAGAGCTCTTACAGCCTAACTCTAAATAGTTTGACCGCGCTCTAATTGATGCGGCCAAGGAATTTTCACTCCAAGTTTTTCGGCGGCGTTGAGCGCCCAGCGTGGGTTTCGGATCATTGCACGGGCGAGAAATACTGCATCGGCCTCGCCAGTTTCAATAATATATTGGGCCTGCTCAGCCTCGGTTATCAAACCAACGGCCGCAGTCATGATCGCTGCCTCTGTTCGAATCGCTGCAGCAAATGGAACTTGAAAACCAGGTGTCGCTTTAATAGGTGCGTTGTGAAAATTGCCACCGGTTGAAACATCAATCAAATCGACGCCAAGAGCTTTGAGTTGAGTGCATAGTTCAATGGAGTCAACTAAGTTCCAGCCTCCATCTACCCAATCGGTAGCAGAAATACGCACAAACAGGGGAGTGCTCGCAGGAATAGCTGAACGCACAGCCCTCACAGTTTCAAGTAAGAAACGTACACGGTTATCAAAGCTGCCGCCGTATTCATCAGTGCGAGTATTAGCTAGAGGTGAATAAAACTGGTGCATTAAATAGCCATGGGCGGCGTGGATTTCAATGACATCAAAGCCAACTGCTATTGCGCGTTTAGCAGCTGCAACATAATCATGGGTGAGTTGATGAATCTCATCAACTGTTAATGCCCGGGGTTCTGGATAGCCGTGAAATGCAATAGCTGAGGAAGAAACACTCTGCCAACCGCCCTCATCGGTAGTGGCCATTCGATGATCATCCCAAGGGCGCATAGTTGATGCCTTACGACCGGCATGGGCTAACTGAATTCCCATCTTTACATTATGCGAGTGCGCAAAATTAATCATGGGTTTAAATGCATCGGCATGTGCTTGAGTGTGAAGAGAAGTACAGCCAATCGAAATACGACCCTCTGGCACGACTCCAGTTGCCTCAACCATTATTAGCCCTGGTGCACCAGTTGCAAATGCATTCAGGTGCGCCCGGTGCCAGTCACCGATTAGACCATCGGTGGCTGAGTACTGGCACATAGGTGAGACCCAGACCCGATTTTGAAATGTAACAGAGCCAATCGTTAAGGGATCAAATAGCGTATTCATGTCGTAAGTCTACGGGTTTTCTTACTTAGCTAAAATGAACTTAGCGCCGGCAATCAGTAAAACAAAGCCCAAAGCGCGTTTGATTCCAGTGCTTGAGAATTTAGAGATTCCAAAGCGAGTTCCAATGAAGGCACCTAATAAAACTGCGAGTAAAAAGATAGGTAGCTCACTCGGAAGTGATTTAGTTGATTGGAAGTTGCCGAGCAGGCCTGCAATGGAGTTAACAAAGATAAAGGCTGCAACAGTTCCACTAGCCTGTTTAACACTAACCCAGCCCAGCCAAATAATGAGTGGAGATAAGAAGATTCCTCCGCCTGTGCCGGTAATTCCAGAGAGAAGGCCAACTGTTGCACCCATAGTCACAGCCAGTCCACGATTAATGGTGCGTGAAGGTTGATCTAATTGCAGAGCTTGAATAAGAAAACGGGCGCCGGAAATGAGAAGGAGCATCCCAATAATTGGCTTATAAACATGGCTAGGTAGGTTGATTCGCCCACCAATAAAGGCCGCCGGTACCGAACCAATCACTAAATAAGTAAATAAGGTTTTATTAAAGAAATTGCTGCGTATATAGCGGAAACTTGTATAAGAGGAGACGAAGATATTGAGGGTCAAGGCTGTTGGTTTAATGACAAGAGGAGGCAAATCAAACAAGGTCATGACGGCGATGTAGGCCGAAGCCCCAGCATGACCGACTGAGGTGTACAAAATCGCACCGAGAAAAAGACATCCTGCGATTATGACTGTATGAGCCTCAAACATAAAGAGCCTTAAAGAAATCAAGGGCCTCTGGATTTGCGAGTGCATCTCGATTACGAACTTCTCGTCCATTGACTATGTCTGTAACGGCAAGCTCAACTAATTTATTTGATTTAGTACGAGGAAGTACTGGGGCTACCATAATTAAATCCGGAACGTGCCGTGGACTAGCTTGGGTACGCAGCGCATCCCTTATTGCCTTTTGAGTATCTGGTGTGAAGCTCATTCCCGGTTGTATGACAACAAACAAGATCACTCGAGTATCACCCTCCCAATCTTGAGACACGGCCATAGCCTCTTGTACCTCTGGGAAAAGCTCCACGACTCTATAGATTTCAGCAGTTCCAATTCGCACACCTTTTGAGTTAAGGGTTGCATCACTTCGTCCAAATAAAGTAAACCCACCAGTTACTGATTTAGATGCAAAATCTCCATGAGTCCAGACTCCCTTGAAACCTTCAAAGTAAGCCTCAAGATATTTCTCATTATTGGTATCGCCCCAGAACCCTAAAGGTTTAGATGGAAAGGGAACTGTACAAACAAGCTCACCTTTTTCGTCAATGGCTGCTGATTTACCTTGAGCATTAAATACATCGGTTGCCATGCCTAAGCAAGCACCTTGTAGTTCTCCACGATAAACAGGCCGCGTTGGCACTCCAGCAAGAAAACAGCCGCAGATATCAGTTCCGCCCGACATCGAGGCTAAATGCACGTCACGTTTAATGCTGTCATACACATAGCTAAAGCTTTCAGGGGATAGAACCGATCCGGTAGATGCAATTACTTTAATCGTTGATAAGTCATGAGTGTGGGCCGGCGCAAAGCCTTCCTTATGCACTGAGTCAATAAACTTGGCGGATAAACCCAAGAAATCCAATTTCTCGTTCTGTGCAATGTCAAAGACACGAGAGGGGGTTGGAAACATTGGTGCGCCATCAAATAAAACAATTGTCGCTCCACGACCAAGGGCCATTGTTAACCAGTTCCACATCATCCATCCGCAGGTTGTGAAGTAAAATATTTTTTCAGAGGCATGAAGTTCAAATTGATATAGATGCTCAGCCAAAGCTTTGAGCATCGCCCCAGCACCACTATGAATAATGCACTTGGGTTTACCTGTTGTGCCCGATGAAAAGAGAATAAAGCCTGGATGCTCAAAGGGAAGGGGTGTGAAATCTAGAGGCGTGCCCATAAATGGCGCGATCCATGAGGCAAATTCGCTGATACGAATAGTTGTGGTGAGTGTTGGTAGAAGATATTGAATCTCTGGGATCTTGGCAGAGCAATCAAACACTTTACCGTTGTATTGATATGAGTCGGCTGCCAGCAAAATCTTTGGTTCAATCTGACCGAAGCGATCTTGGACCGCCCCTGGGGCAAAATCAGGTGAAGCAGTTGAAACAATCGCTCCGATACTTAAAGCCCCGAGGGCGTAGATAATGCTTTCAGCAATATTTGGAACCCATGCAACCACACGATCGCCCTTAACAATCCCCACAGACTTCAATGCAGCTGTCGTTGCAGCTACTTGTGCTCTCAAATCACCCCATGTCGTCTCGGTTCGTGTTCCATCTTCTAGAATCGAAACAATTGCAGTATCGCCATCTTTGCCTTTAGACAAAAGATTTTCGGCGACATTTAAAGTTGCATCTCTAAAAAATCGCGAAGAGATAAAATCCTTGCCAGGTGAATAGAAATCGCTTCCTTTATTACCAATTATTTGGCAGTCATCCCACGCTCTCGACCAAAATAGCCCTGGATTCTCAATCGACCACTTGTGCAACTCGGCATATGAATTCAAACCTAGATCTGCTTGTAAGTGCGCAACTGCCGTATCGCTTGTATCGTGTGGTCGCCAGAGTTCGGTACTCATTGAGATTTTTTAGTTATTGCCCGTAAACGAAGGCGGTAGTAAGCCCCAGATAAACCGCCTGGTGCGAACATGACCACGAAGATAAAGAGGAGACCCAATACAAAGGCGGGTTCGGCGATTGGGCCACCGATCCACTTAGGTATCGTTTTAAAGGATTCTTGCTGTGTTAAATCCTGCAAGCGTGTTGTCGCAATCGAGTAAAAGATTCCGCCTATAACTGCGCCCCAGCGCGTGACCGCACCACCAAGAACCACCATAAGCAAAAGGCTGATCGTGACGCCGGCATCGGCAAAGCGTGGAGCGGCGCTTCCTGCGGCAATCAACATAACAGCGCCAAGGAGTGATGCGAGGGCAGCACTGATTACAAAAGCCAAAAGCTTATAGCGCTGAGTATTTAGACCTAAGACTTGCACACGCAGTTCGTTATCGCGAAGGGCGGCAAAGACCCTACCTGCAGAACTCTCGGTGACCCACCAGATTACAGCGTAAGTTAAGGTGAGTGCGGCTAAAGCTGCCCAGTAGATGAACTTAGTATTTACAACGCTTATGAAGAAACTTGGAATGCGATCGGCATTAAGGGCAATTCCATTTTCTCCACCAGTTAAATTAAAGAAGTTGCGTTGAATGATTACATGGCCAGCTTCGCCAAAAGCTAAAGTAACCATTGCAAATGTAATACCCGAAGTTCGAAGTGAGGCAGCCCCGATCAATAAAGCCAGGAGTGCGCTAACGGCAATTGAAATAAGAGCTGCAAGCCACCACACAACCACATCATGATTAATTAAGATACAGCTTACGTATACTCCGGTTGCGAAATAGAGCGCGTGGCCAAAGGACAAAAGCCCAGTAAAACCAAAGAGAAGATCGTAGGTAAGGGCTAAGCCGCCCCATATAAAGGCAACTGCCATCGTCTGCTGCAACCCAGGCCTGCTAAGAGGATTAGCCCCAAGTATTGGGGCCAGAGCTAAGAGTGCAAGTAAGAGACCAAAGAGCGGTCGCGAGTATTTCCAACGCAACATTATGCACGCACCTTACCTAGAAGACCTTGAGGTCTGATGAGCAGCACCACTGCCAGCAAGATTACGACGACGAAGTCACCAAGGCCAGTTGCATAGTAATTTGCGAACTGGCGAATTACACCGATCATCATGGCCGCCAAGAAGCTACCTGGAACTGAGCCCATGCCGCCAATGACAACAACGATGAAACCGTAGATGAGATACGTACCCGCGATGAGTGGCGAAACACCGTTAGAGTAGACAGAGACTAATACTCCACCAACGCCAGCTGAAAAGCCACCGAGGAAAAATACAGTACTAAAGGCTCGGCGCACATTAATTCCGAGTGCATTGACCATATTTCGATTCTCGACACCGGCGCGAATAATTAATCCAATGCGGGTGAATTTAAGAAGTGCCCAGTTACCAACTAAAAGAAGAACTGCAGTAGCAATATAGACAACCCGATCGGCGGGAATCTTAGCTCCACCAATATCAATGGCGCTCAAAAACCACATTGGCGCCGGAAACATGCGAAGATCATTCCCAAACCAGCCACCAAGAACGGCGCCAACCACAAGTGATACTCCGACCGTCACCAGGGCCTGATCAATATGACGATCGTACAAACGAGTAATAAGTAACTGTTCGATGAGGAGGGCAAATAAACCGGCGGCCAGACCTCCAACGAGCATTGCCAGAATAAACTCTGGCATCGATGTTTCAAAACCCATCTTGCTAGCGACCCAGAAACCAACGAATGCGCCAACGGTTAAGAAGCTGCCATGAGCGAAGTTAAGGACACCCATAAGGCCATAGATGAGTGATAAACCAGAGGCGACCAGAAAATAGAGCGCACCAAGACCAATACCGGTTATACCGATTAATATAAATGTCTCCATTTATTTATGTCCCCCACTCACGCCTAGCATCTGATGCACCCAAGCCGGATCATTTAAGTTTTCAGGTCCACCTTGAAAAATTACTCGGCCCTGATCCATGACAACTACATGATGAGCAATGCGCTTGACTAGCGCCAAATTTTGCTCGACTAGCAACATTGTTGTTTCGTGTGCGACCTTTGCAAGGGCGCTAGCAACTTCGGTAACCAACTTTGGTGCAAGTCCCTTAGTTGGCTCATCGATAAGCAGTACTTCATTCTTATTTAATAGTGCGCGTGCGATGGCCACCATTTGTTGTTGACCGCCTGAGAGCGAGCCTGCAATTTGGGCGGCTCGAGAATCTAACTCTGGAAATAGTTCGAAGATTGTTGCAAAGGCGGCGCCATTATCCTTTGACCTGGAAGCAAGCGCTAGGTTTTCCCGCACCGAAAGCGATGAAAAGATCTCTCGATCTTCAGGTACGTAGGCAATGCCAAATTGAACCACTTTATAGGTTGAAACACCAATAATTTCTCGCCCATTTAACTGGACCGAACCAGTTCCGGGATAGAGACCAAGAATTCCTTTGAGCGTGGTTGATTTTCCAACTCCATTTCGCCCAAGTAGAGCTGTAACTTTATGAGCCGGTACATCGAATGTAACCCCATGTAAGATGTGTGACTCATTGATCTTTACATGCAAATCGCTAACACTTAGTGCGTTCATAGCGCCTCTCCAATATATGCCGACTGCACGATTGGATTATTAATTACGTTTTTAGGGGTATCGCAGACAAGAAGTTCTCCATAATTTAAAACTGCAATTCGATCGGCCAGTCCCAAGATGACCTCCATGTGGTGTTCAACTATGAGAACCGTCTTTTTGTGCACCGTAGCCAGAGAGCGGATAATCTCAACGAGCTCTGGAACGTTTTCTACACTCATGCCCGCCATAGGCTCATCGAGTAGGACTATCTGAGAGTTAGAGGCTAAAACTATGGCAATCTCGAGACGACGTTTATCGCCGTGAGAGAGCGCTCCAGCACGTTGCATTGCATAGGAGGCAAGGCCGACTTTTTCTAAACAATCATGGGCCTGTGCAACGACCTCGGTAAATTTGTAGGCGTTTTTAGTCAAATTCATGGACTTACCATTGGAAGCTTGAGCTGCAATGCGGACATTTTCTAAGCAGGTTAGATTTACAAAGACGCTAGAAGTTTGGAACGTTCGTGCAATACCTGCATTTGCTCGCTCGTGTGGGGTCATATCTGTTACATCGTGTTCGCCAATAAATATCTGACCGCGAGTAGGTTTACGGATTGCACTGAGAAGATTAAATAAAGATGTCTTTCCAGCACCATTTGGACCGATAATTCCAAGAGTTTCGTTGTGGAAAACGGAGAGCGAAATACCGTCAAGAATCTTGGCCCCGCCAATATCGAGTGATAAGTCGGTGACTCGTAGTGCCGAATTCAATTCATTCTCCTTAAAATATTGAGTTTAATATACGCGAAAGAACCCCAGCGCATTTCTACACCGGGGTTCTTTGACGTATATGGGGTGTGTTAGTTGCCCACGCCTGAGATCGTCTTCTGCAACACAGGAACATAACCTGTAGCAGTCTTAGTCAGACCAACAAGGAACATTGGCTGGATAAGAAGGTGAGTTGATCGACTTACAGTCATCAAACCCTTAACGCCGACCCATGAGTGGCCCTCAAGGTTGGCAATCATTGTGTCAACATTCTGATCTAAATTGCCCCTAAGTGCTTGGACAATCATCTTGGCAGCATCTGCACCTGTTGAGGTAAATAGATCCTGAGTCTTCTTGTTGGCAGCAAACCAAACAGCCATATCGTTAGCTGCTGTTGACTTACCAGCACCAGCGAAGTAGCTATTTGTCATGATTGCCCCGGCACCTTCGAAAAGAGTTCCGTAGATGTTGTATGTGGCTGCTCCGGCAAGACCTGTAATTGGTCGAGACTTTGCAAATACACCCTGAACCTTCAGGGATGTCAACATTGCGCCAGCTGTTAGAGCATTTGACCAAGCGATGAAGATGTATGTGCCGTTAGCATCAAGTGCTTTCTTGGCAAAAGGTGTGAAATCTGATGTTGATGTTGGTACCTTGATTGTTTCAAATATGGCACCTTTTGGTCCCATCAACGCTGTTGCAGCGGCAATGTTTCCAGCACCGAATGCATTATCTTCAACGAAGAGAACAACTTTCTTGCCGTTAATTGGCTTAATGCCAGAAAGTGGTGCTAAATCCTGAGTTGATGAGTTTCCTGAACGGAATACATACTTATTTGCACCCGATGTAACTGCATCGTTCTTAGCTGGACCAGATATGTACAGGATCTTGTTTTGTGCAGCTAGTGGTCCAAGTGTGAGTGCAACTCCTGATGATGCGGTGCCGACGATGATTTTAGTTCCGTTACCAACCATTTCTTTAAATGTTGCAGTTGCAGATGCAGGATCTGCAGCATCATCTTTAGATGTTACAACGAGCTTTGCACCATTGATCGACATCTTGCCACCGGTGTAGTAGTTAAGTCCCCATGCAAGACCATCGTTATATGCAAGGCCATACGATCCAAGTGGACCGGATGTTGAGGTGATAACACCAATTTTAATTTCGTTTGCAGCTTGTGCTGGCGCCATGCTTGGCATGATGACGGCAAGTGAAAGTACTGCTACTCCCACACGTGCTAGTGAGCGCTTGCTCATAGAGTGTTCTCCTTGTTCATGATTTTGGCCAAATCGAGGGATGGCTCATTTACGAGAAATATATCTTCTCGATGAAGTAGCGAATTACCACATTGACAACAGTCTTATAACATTTTTATTGGAAAAGGTGCAGAATGAGCCTATGTCGCTCCCAACTAGGTTCACCCTCGTTCCAGTCACAGGCGGCTCGCTCGCTGTTTTTCAATATGGAGATGGAGTTGGTGAACCGGTCCTGCTTATCCATGGCGTGACATCATCAAACCGCGCCTTTCAACTCTTTGCCGATTCATTAATTGCTCGTGGCAAAGCACCATTTGCCGTTGATCTTCGCGGTCGTGGTGATTCAAATACTCTCACCGGACCATTTGGCATGGCTCAACATGCAGGAGACATGGCAGCCGTTATTAAACACTTTGGTTGGGAAATACCCGATGTCATTGGGCACTCAATGGGCGGCTTTGTTGCAGCCGCCCTAGTTGGTCTGCATCCTGAATTAGTTGGCGAGGTTGTTTTTGCTGATGGTGGAGTTCCACTGCCGCTGCCACCTGGAATGACGATTGAACAAGTAATGCCATTTATTTTGGGACCAGCACTTGCGCGCTTAGCTATGGTCTTTGAATCTAAAGAGGCCTATCGAGAATATTGGAAGCCTCAACCAGCTTTCGCTAAAGGTTGGTCAGCGGTCATGGATGAATACGTTGATTACGACTTGCGGGGCGATGCACCGAATATGAAGGCATCGACAAATCCGGCAGCCGTCGAGGCCGACTCCCGTGATCTATTCGGTGATGATTTAATCGTGCGCTCGCTCAAAGGCCTAACTAAGCAGTGTATTTTTATCAAAGCCGAGCGAGGCCTGCAGAATGAAGAGAACGGCCTGTATCCCATGGCCGTTCTAGATGCGGTGCTTCCACAATACCCAATGTTGAAGCTAGAGTTTCTCTCAGATTGCAATCATTACGACATGTTTTTGGAAGCAAGTGGAGCTGAAAAGGTTGCACAGATAATTTATGGAGATCGCACATGAGCCTAAAAGGTAAGCGCGCATTTATCACCGGTTCTTTCCAGGGGATAGGTCTTGGTATTGCTACAGCCCTTGCCCGTGAAGGTGCCGATATTATTTTGCATGGCTTAGCCGATGCCGAAACTATAAAAAAAGCTGAGGCTGTAGTTACTGCAGCCGGGGCATTGAGCGTTGAATCCCACGTGAGTGACCTTCGCGATAGCTCTGCAACTGAGGCACTAGTTGCTGCGATATTAGCTAGCGGCCCAGTAGATATTTTATGTAATAACGCCGGAATCCAACACACAGCTGAAATTGCTCACATGCCCCGTGATAAGTGGAACGATATCATTGCAATTAATCTCTCATCATATTTTGACACTATGCGATTACTGCTTCCGCAGATGCAGGCACGTGGTTATGGCCGAGTGATCAATACCTCATCAGTGCATGGCTTAGTTGCATCAGTTGCTAAAGCCCCATACGTTTCGGCCAAACACGGCGTTATTGGTTTGACTAAAGTTGCAGCCCTTGAATATGCCGCAAGTGGCACGCGCGAATCTGGTGGAGTAACGGTAAATGCAATCTGTCCTGGTTGGGTTGAATCAGCTCTGATCGAACCACAGATTCAAGCCCGAGTGGATATCTTTAAAGGCGATCGCACTGCAGGAATCGCCGACTTACTCTCGGAGAAACAACCATCCAAGCGCATGTCCAAGCCAGATGAAATTGGCGCACTAGTTGTTTTCCTATGTTCACCTGCAGCCCACAACATCACCGGTGCATCAATTCCAATCGATGGTGGATGGACGGCGCAGTAAATCTTTCAAAAACTGGCGAAAGGATAAACGTCATTTACTCCAAAGTGCCCGATATTTTCCTTCTTGACTCATCTATGTCTTTAATCTATATAAATTAAAGAGAGATTAGGGGAGAGTTTGTTTTTTAGTCTCATCCCGGTGCTTGCGAAGGTAGGTCATAAATGGGGTTCCACCAGTACCTACTGCCGATGGATTTCCTGGGGTTGCTTGTGCTTGTGCGTGAATATATGTCCCGGCATACTCAAGATGCATCGCTCGAAAGTTTGCTACCAACTCAACGCACTCATTAAATACAGTTGTAAGTGCAGGTCGCTTTGCTGTGGTTACAAAATTGCGAACTGATGGACCAGCTTCGACCGCTTCTATAAATGCCACATGTCGTGGTGGCATATACATTCGCATCTCCATTAAATACTCTCGAAGCTCATCCCGTTCATGTTCAATTCCTAGTACTGCATCCATCGCTGGAATGATGGCACTTTGAGCGCCGGTTTCTCCGCGAAATTTCTGTCCGACCCCTTGATACTCATCCACACCCTCATAAATCACGCCATCTGGTAGGGATGGATTATTGCGCCAGCCGAAAATGTAGGGACGCACTCTGTGAAAATAAATATAGGGATCACATCTTTCTGGCATTCTCCCAAGTACTTCATACATCGCAGCAAGAGCATTACGCAAATTTGTCAGAGCTGCCTCAAGCAGATCGGCGTCATTGTTAGATACTGCACTCTGTGCATCCTCAATGGCCTTAAGTGCCTTACCTGCTTTTTTCTCAATATCAATGTGAATTAAAATAAACCACTCTTCGTCTTGGCCACCCAGGAAACATTGAATTAAGCCAATATTTCCACACTCGATTGGGCCAGATGTATCAAACTTGCGCCAATTATCTGCAGCATAACTTTGGTAAGAGAGAATTGGTGGCCTTCCAACCAGTTTACCTACTCGATGCCATGGAACGGCTAAGTTTGCTGGCATGAGAGTTGCAGGATTATTTTCAGACCATTGATAGGACTGACCGATATAACTCAAAATCAACATAGCCCGCTGAATCTCAGCCTCACCATCTAACTTATTTATTTTAAATTCAGGAAGCGCCTTCACTCGAGATCTAAAGCCGGTACCCATTAATAACTTTGGTATGTCTCGACCAAACTGATCCCACTCTTCATTACCGGCTGATAGGCCTAGAGCTGGTTCATGTGCTGGCA
>Ga0208566_1001939_pt1 | contig 11499 bp, 5 predicted proteins | sample PL_2010_150m_FD_184159 | JGI IMG/M metagenome (GOLD analysis project Ga0208566, IMG submission 184159) | Freshwater microbial communities from Powell Lake, British Columbia, Canada to study Microbial Dark Matter (Phase II) - PL_2010_150m... | ecosystem: Environmental > Aquatic > Freshwater > Lake...
ACTTGGATGTGTCGTCGAACTACACGATCACGTTTGTGTCAGCCAATTTGTCGATCACGGCTAAGGCGTTGACGGTGACTGCTGATGCCAAGACAAAGGTTTATGGTTCGAGTGATCCGACACTTACGTATGCGGTTACTGGTTTGGTCAGTCCAGATACGGAAGGTTCTGTTCTTACTGGTTCGTTGAGTCGGGCTGCTGGTTCCAGTGTTGGAACATATGCGATCGGGCAGGGCAACTTGGATGTGTCGTCGAACTACACGATCACGTTTGTGTCAGCCAATTTGTCGATCACGGCTAAGGCGTTGACGGTGACTGCTGATGCCAAGACAAAGGTTTATGGTTCGAGTGATCCGACACTTACCTACACAACTACAGGACTAGTAGACCCGGACACACTTACAGGTTCATTAACTCGAGTTGTCGGGGGGTCTGTGGGCGCGTATGCGATTGGACTAGGAACGCTGGCCAACTCGAACTACACGATCACGTTTGTGTCAGCCAATTTGTCGATCACGGCTAAGGCGTTGACGGTGACTGCTGATGCCAAGACAAAGGTTTATGGTTCGAGTGATCCGACAGTGACAATCACCGGCACCAACTTGTCTGGAACGACTGGCGTCACCTTTGATGGCACGGCGGGAAGCTCTGTAAATGTGGTGGATTCAACATCAGTGACAGTTGTGACACCAGGTCATGCTGCTGGAGCAGTCAATGTTGTGTTGACCACACCTGGTGGCTCGGCAACGAGTACGAATGGCTTCACCTACGTCGCAGCGCCGACAATTTCAACAGTGTCGCCGTCAAGTGGACCGACTGCGGGTTCGACGACGGTGACGATTGCGGGAACGAATTTGACGGGTACAACCGGAGTCACCTTTGGTGGTACGGCTGGGACTTTGGGTACTGTGACTTCAAACTCGGTGATTGTGACAACTCCAGCAGGAGCCGCTGGTGCGGTCAACGTGGTGTTGACGACCCCTGGTGGTTCGGCAACGAGCACCGGTGGATATACCTATGTTGCTGCACCGACAATCACATCGGTGTCGCCATCGAGTGGTCCAATTGCCGGTGGTACTACCGTAACCATCACCGGTACAAATCTCGAAGGAACAACCGGCGTGACTATTGGCGGTACAGCCGGAACGACACTGACCAACGTCAGCGCCACATCGGTAACTATTGTTACTCCTTCGGGATCAGCTGGTGCAGCCAGTGTGGTGTTGACTACACCTGGCGGCTCGGCAACCAGTTCAGGTGCCTTCACTTATGTTGGAGTACCGACGATTACATCGGTGTCACCTTCGAGTGGCTCGACCGCTGGTGGTACAACCGTGACGATTGCAGGCACCAATTTGACGAACACGACATCGGTGACTTTTGGTGGTACAGCGGGCACGACTATTACAAACGTGAGCGAAACTTCGGTGACGGTAATCAGTCCAGCGAAGGCTGTCGGAGTGGTGGATGTGGTTCTCACTGGGTCGGGTGGATCGGTGACTTCGACAAGTGCATTTACTTACAATTCGCCGCCAACGGTCGTCGCCACTGCTGCGATTTCAGTTGGAACTTCAACGGCCAATCTGACCGGAACCGTAAATCCGAATTTCGTTTCTACGACAGTGAGATTTGAATATGGAACGGCTGCCAACCTCGCAGGTGCAACTGTCGTGGTCGCCGCCGAGTCACCTGTAACCGGCAGTGCGGATTCGGCAGTCTCATATGCGGTCACTGGATTGACCTCTGCAACCACCTATTACTTCCGGATCGCGGCATCTAATGGCATTGGTGTTTCCACAGGATCAATCGTCTCGTTCACCACTCAAGCGAGTGCCGCGTCAGCCTCGGTCAGTGTTGTGGCCGCGGACAACTCCTTAACTGGCACGGTGCATTCGGTCGTGCTCAACGGAGCCGTAATCAGTGCCATTGAGTATGAAGTGGATGGCAGCGGTACTTGGGTTTCGACAGGACTCACCGGTGCAGGAAGCTTCACCATCTCCGGGCTCACTAACGGATCTAGTTATTCGGTTGTCATTCGAATAACGAGCAACGGTGTCGGCAGTCCGACCACCTCCGCAGCCGCTACAGGCACTCCGGCCGTGCCTCCAACTACGACTACCACGACAACGGTTGCGCCTCCTGCTACGACCGTACCGCCGACACCGGACACCACGACCACGACGGTCCCGCAGACGCCAAATGCTGCGCCGGAAACAACAACTACTACTACTACTACGACTTCGACCATTCCTCAAGCAGCGGAGCCGACTACAACAACTACGACCACGATCCCTCAGCCGGCGAGTGCTACCACGACTACGGTTCCAGCGCCATCTACGACAACCACGACAACAATTCCGCCGCTCTTTACAACCGCAGATGTGACGACTGCAATTGACGGTGCAACTGCGATGACGATGGATGTGCCCGAAATCGCCGGAGCTAATAGTGGTGCTCCGGCGGTCATCGAGGTCATTGTCCCACCAGAAGCCAATACTGCGAACCTTGTTTGGGATATGTCAATCAGCGACCGCTCGCAGCAAGCGTCAATTGATGAGGGCTACATTACGATTGATGTGACGGCAACTTTGCGATCGGGCGGCGACGTCACTTCGCTGGATGCACCGATCCGAATTCTTCTTCCAAAACCTCCGACCGATGGTGTCTTGGCTTATTCCCGAGACGATATTCATTGGACGCTCATTCCACAGCTCGCAGAACCTGTACTTCCCGACGATATGCAGGATGGTTACTTCATTGAGGCCGATGGATCAGTTTCAATCTTTACCCGTCACCTCACAGAATTTGGCATCCGCAAGCCGCAAACACCACTGGATCTCTCGCTGATAAAGGTTGAAGTTGTCAGCGGTTCCGTATCAAGGGCAGTTGCAGTTGGCGGAACTAGCGAGGATCCAATTCTTTACGAAACTACAAGTGACTCGGGTGTATGCAAGGTCACTGACTCCGGTCTCATTTACGGATTCTCGGCGGGCGTCTGCACGGTATTTGCTACGCGTGGTGGTGGCTCTAAGTATCTCAATACAAGTTCATCATCATTCAATACCAATGTTGTGCAAGCGATCGTGCCATTAGTACCCCCAATCAAGACCCTGCCACTGATGTTGCAAATTGTGGCGCTCATGTTCCTCTGTGTGCTGTTGGGCATATTAGGCAATCGTGCATGGTTTAGAATCAATGGGTATCGATCCAATACAACAAGAAATTAAGCCGACCGAAGTGTCTACAATTGCTGATGACGTTGCTGTTGACGTTGATGTTGCAGTTGCTATCGACGTTGCCGATGATCTTGCATTAGAGGCTGCCGCTGCCAGAAAACCGATTGAAGAAGCTTTTTTCGAGCTCGAAGTAGTTCACGAAAGTGTGGACAAGGCCCGAGACACGATCGGTCGGCGGGTGAAAAGGTCGGTGGCGTTGGTAATCGGGCTCCTGTTTATCGTGGCAGCAATCGATGGGTATGCGGTCTCGGTAGTGACACATCAGGCGAGCAGCATTGCAGCTGTGTATCGCGAACTGATAACGGCCGATCAGCATGTGCTCGTGAGTGCAGTGGCTACCGATCTCGCTATTAGATCTTTTCTACTGTCTGGAGACCCTGCCTATGTTGCAGCCCTTGAAGTAGCCCGACCAGAACTAGAGAGATCAATCGCCGAATTAGAGCGTGTGGCAGTCGAAGTCGGCGACCCAGGGTTGTTGCAGTTGGTCAGCACCAGTTCATCAATAGTCTCTATCTGGCTGACTACATTTGTCAATCGCACCACGATTGTCGCATCGGCCGACACGCCTCGCGGCGATCAACTTGCAGGTGCAGAACTGATAAATAGCTTGCGAATTTCAGGCATCAACATCTCCACATATATCGATGATGTAAACGACAAAGCCCTTGTAGCTGCCCAGCGTGTGCGACAACAGACAATCGCAGCAGCTGCAGCGGTTCTTGTCCTTGCATTCTTGGTGATTGCCGTCCTTCTCATCGTCAGCGCTTCCGATATTTCCTATCCTTTGATCGGTGTGAGTCGAGTTGTCAACCGTATATATGGTGGTGAAAGTAGTGCTCGTGCAGATGATGAGATGGGGCCGGCAGAGATCCGGGCAGTGGCTCGGGCCGTCAACGAATTAGCGTTCCAGCAAGAGACGGCACACAAGTGGGTGTCCAAATTCAATTTGGCAAAAACAAACTTCCTCAATACCATCAACCACGAGTTGAGATCGCCTCTCACTTCGATCTCGGGTTATTCCGAACTCCTCGGGGACGACGACGAATTATCGAAAATTGAGCGCGATCACATGGCAACGGCGATCAACCGGAACGCTTTCCGACTCAATGACCTCATCGACAACATGTTGACCGTGTTGCGAATTGATTCGCTCGAAGTTCGATTCAAGATGACGATCTTCGACATTCGCGATGTCATCAAAGAATCCGTCGATTGGTTTCAAGCGCTTGCACATTCCAATGACTTGACCATAGTTACCGATTTCGGAGATGTAGCACTGATGGTGAAGGCGGACGAGAGCGGGGTCCTGCGCGTGATCCATAATATTGTGTCGAACGCAGTGAAGTTCAGCCTTCCAGGCGGTCTCATTGAAATATCGGCCGACCTCGTCACTTCCACAGGTGGAAAAAGTGAAGTTGTATTATCGGTTAAGGACTCAGGTATCGGGATTGTGGAAGGCGAGTTGCCATTCGTTGGCAGTCGCTTCTATCGTTCAAGTAAATCGGTTGCCGCAGCCATTCCAGGAATGGGTCTCGGTTTGATGATTGTCGACTTCATTGTGCGAGAACACGGTGGTTCATGGTCATTGATATCGTCTGAACTATCAGGTACGACGGTCGAAGTTCGACTCCCGCTTGCCGGCGATGAAATGTCGCTTGACTTGACCGGCGAAGGTTCTCTCTCCAATATATGACTCCCGCCCATCTGATGATTGAGTGGCACGATTTCGGTCGCACTTCTTGAAACGACATGACTAACATTGACACTATGACTGAGATGACTGAGATCGTGCGACCCGTGGTTGTTGTCGCTGACGACGACGCTGACATTTGTGAGTTAGCTAAAATGCAACTCACGCGTCACGGGTTTCAAGTGTTTTGTGCTGACGACGGCGCAGCTGCGCTTGAGCTCATTGGCTTGCATCGGCCGGTGGTTGCGTTGCTGGACATTATGATGCCCAAGATGAACGGTCTGGAAGTCGCACGCCGAGTTCGAGCCGACCCAGCAACATCGCACGTCGGAATCATCATATTTTCTGCCAGAAGCACCTTTGGCATTGAAGAAGATATCGCCGATATTGGCGTGGATGACTACATTGAGAAGCCGTTTAGTCCAAAAGATCTTGTGCAACGCATCAACGCTGTGATCAGCAACCTTCAAACGAACAAACCGATTCAACAGTGACCGCAAACGCCAATGGGGTGGTCCTCGTCGCCGACGATGATGTTGACATTTGCGATATGTTGGGCATGAAACTTCGACAGTCGGGCTACGAAGTACATACAGCCTTGGATGGTCTACAGACCTTGGAAGCGATTCGTAGCGTTCGACCGGACTTGGTGATTCTCGATATCATGATGCCGTTTAAATCCGGAATGGATGTGCTCCGCGAAATGAGGTCGGATCCAGCGATCGCCGATATTCCAGTGATTCTCATGACGGCAAATAGGCAGGAGAAAGATGTAGAGAGCGGATTCGCCCTGGGGGTAGTCGACTACATCAACAAACCATTCAATTTGAAGAACCTCGTCCTCCAAGCGCAAAGCGTGCTCTCGGGAGTTTGACACCAACCCTGGGAGGCTTTAGGTGAGTGTTTTAGTTCGGGTTACCATGAGGCGATGGGTGTCATCGAGTCTGAAGATCTCGGTGTTGCTTCGCCTCTAGCGAGCAACGAAGACTTCGCATTGCGCCGAAGCCAGGGGATTGTTCTCGGTGTGCTCGGACTCCTTCTGACCACGCTTGTAGTTCTGCTGATTCGACTCGTCCGCTTTGATCACGAGCACAACATTCTTTTGGTCATCGTCGTGCTTATAATCCTCGTCAGTGGATCACTCGTTTACTCACGCCTTCGCGTTTTTCGCAGAATTGCAGATCGAATCGAAATCGAGAGTCGGAAACTTGAGGAAACCGATTTGGCACTCCGGCGAGCCAATGTCGAATTGCAGACACGAATCGACAACGACCGTAGAGAGCGTGAGGAAGATCAGTGGGTCGAAGCGACCACCCGTTCAATTATGTTGCAATTCAAGAGCACGCTCATTCCCGAGAGGATTGCCGAAATAGTCGTTGAGAGTTTGGGTCGGGCACTTGGTGCCGACATCGTGATTGGCTTCGCTGTCGGCGAGTTGCACTTGTCAGCATTTTCAAAGCAGTGGAACGTGCGACCTGAAGCCAAGTTCGATGAATCGCTACTCAAGAAGCACGGGTCTGATATGTCAGCGCTCGCAGATCGCTTGTGGAGAGATAGGCGTGTCGTTGTAATGAATGATTCGCATCTCATTGACGTTTCGCGCGGCCCGATTACCGGATTCGCGGCAGCAGCTCGGCAGAGAGCTCGCAGTTGGGTGGTTGCTCCGATGAGCCATGGATCGGAGGTATTGGGATTGCTGTTAATAGCGATGCAGGAGGATGTCCGTATCTGGTCGGCGGCAGAAATCAAACTTATCCAGGATGTTGCGTTCGAGTCGGCCTACGCATACCTCAACCTGCAGGTGTTTAACCAGATGGCGGAGATCGTCAAAGGCGATGCCGAACTTGGTCGCCTGGCCGAACTGGACAAGGCCAAAAATGACTTTATTGAGAACATGAATCACGAATTACGTTCACCACTGACTTCGATTATCGGTTATGTGGATTTGATGATTGGCGACGTTGATCATGATCTCGAACCGGATCTGGCCGCGTCGCTTGCGACCGTGCAACGTAATGCGATTCGACTTCAAGGTTTGATTGCCAACATAATGCAAATCTCCCAGACAAATTTTGGGAATCTGCCCCTGGACATATCGACGGTAGATATTGGGAATCTGCTTGGTGATGCTTGCAAGAGTATGAGTTTAGATGCCGATGATAAAGGAGTTGAGCTGACGGTTCGGTTGGATTCGTTGCCAGACAAGTTGTTGATTGACGGTGACAGCAATCGATTACAGCAGGTGTTTGTCAATCTCTTGTCTAATGCCATTAAGTACACGCCGCGCGGAGGATCAGTTACAGTAATTGCGCGCCGTGTCGGCACGGAGAATGCGGACGATCATTGTGTTGAAGTGACGTTTACAGACTCCGGAATTGGGATACCTTCCGAAGAATTCCCGAACATATTTACACGGTTTTTTAGAGCATCAACTGCAACGCAGGCGTCGATCCCTGGTTTTGGTATTGGGCTATCGCTTGTGCACTCAATCGTCACTGAGCATCATGGCACGATCACGTTCGATTCGACTGTGGGCAAGGGCACCGTGTTCACAGTGAGACTTCCGACGCGATTTGTTTCGACCGCGCTGCGGGACTCCTCCCAGCCCTCACTTTGACCGTAAACTTCGCAATGATGTTCTCTTGCGCCATCGGACTTCTTGATCCCACCGATGCGGTGCATGAGCTGAGGTGTACCAGGAATCACCTAGGTTAAAATTTTTAACACCAGCTGCAATTTTACGCTAAAGTGAGGGGGACCTATCTAAAGGCGATTGTATACAATTTTTTACTTCAGATGAAACAACATCAGTGCCAGGTCAACCCTCAAATAGTGGTTTTCGCAATCTTGGACGAATCGTATTTGTCGTCGCGATTCTTCTTGGAGCCGGACTTGTCTGGGGTCAGCCGGTCAAAGTTGCCCATGCCGCCGGACCTCGCGTCACCATCTGTCACCGCACCCGAAGTACGACAAATCCGTATCGCTTGATCACAATTTCAAACGGTGGCAAGAACGGGCATGAGAACAACCACACTGGCAGCGTTTGGGTTGACTCTAACCATAACGGTGACGCATGGGGAGACGTGATTCCTGGTTCTGACAATGATGGCGATCTCTTTTGGAGTGATGGTTCTGGAGTTGGTAACGGATTCAACTGGACGACGGCTGGCAAGGCATTCATGTTGACTGGCGGCGCCAACAAGTCGAAGTGCGGACGAATGACGGCGCAGAGATTTTATGAAATATCTAAGGCGGCCGGAGATTCCGACACAACTATTGCAGCCGATCTAGAGGCGCAAGCAGCGAACGAAGATTTAGGTGTTCGTCCGAGCGGTGGCTGGACGGTGGCCAATGTTGAGGCAAGTGCCGGGGCGGTTTCAATTACCACAAACAATCCGACCGTAGTCGGAACCACAACTGCAACACTGAGCGGCACAATTGTTGCCGGAACAACTTCAACAACTCCAAAATTCGAATACGGCACGACGACTTCCTTTGGAACAACTGTCTCCGGCGGCTCGGCTGCGACCAGCACGATAAGCGCGACCGCGTCACTGACTGGTTTGGCAACGACCACCACGTATTACTACCGAGCAATTGGTGAGATTGGCTCGGCCGACACTCTCGGCACCTATTACGGTGACACGCTTTCATTTACCACGGGCAAAACTTCGCGAACCGTAACCGTGAGTGCGTCGTCTACATCTCTGGCGCTCTCCGCCACGACCACATTAAGCACGACACTTTCTTTGGGCACGGCTGGTGCGACTACATATACGGTTGTCACCGGCACGTTGTATTGCTCGATTAGCGGGACCACACTCACTGCGAGCTCGTCGAATTCGGGAACATGCACGATTCGGGCTGAAGACGCGGGAGACTCAACCTACAACTCTGCGGTGTCGAGCACGATCTCAATAACGGTTGGGACACTCACTTCAAGAACATTGACCGTTGCGGGAAATGATTCGAGCTATGTGTTTACGGCAACTCCACCGACGATGACTGCAACGCCGTCGGCGGGTACTTCATCGGGCACAAAGTCGTTTACTAGTTCGACTACAAGCGTGTGCACTGTCAACTCAACGAGTGGCGTAGTCACCTTCGTCGATGTCGGAACGTGCACGATCGGCGCATCCATTACTTCTGGCGGTGGGTTTGCGGCCGCAACGGCGAGCACCGTGAATTTCACGGTTACCGCTGCGTCTCGGACGCTTACTCTCAGCGGTGATTCTGGATCGTATGCAATAGATGCAACCCCACCGACAATGTCGGCGACGCCGTCGGCGGGTACTTCGTCGGGCACAAAGTCGTTTACTAGTTCGACGACGGGTATATGCACGGTCAACTCGTCAAGTGGCGTAGTTGCGTTCGTTGCTGTCGGTACCTGCACGATTGGGTCGTCTATTACCGCCGCTGGCGGATATGCAGCGGCAACGGCAACTTCGCGGTCATTTTCCGTTACTGCAGTCGTTGCGACAACTACTTCTACTTCTACTTCTACTTCTACTTCTACTTCTACGACTACTTCTACTTCTACGACTACTCCAAGTGCGACAGCCACAACAACCACAATCAGGTCTATTCCAACTACGACAATTGCCAAGGCGACGAAAAAGCCGAATACAACAACCACCTCGACAACAAGTCCAATTACCACTACGACTTCAATAACTACGACTTCAACCACTGCGACACCAACCACTACGAGCGTTCCACGTTCGAATGTGACGACGACTGTCCCAGCGATTGACACCGTCGATTTGGGGTCTGGCCCAAAACCAAGTTCTTCCAAAGATCAGACGAGCAGCGGCGGTTCGGCGACAAGCGACCAAACTTCATCGCTTAAATCTGCGTCTAATGGCGAACGGTCAATCGGCCAAATTGGAACTGAAAAATTAAAGGGGTTTGAGCCAGGTTCGGGAGTTTCGGTCGAGGTTATTGGTGCGCGCACGCTCGGACAGTTCGTGATCCTTCAAAATGGTGCCGTGGATAACATCGCAATTGCACTGGCGCTGCTCGAGTCAACTGATCGAACCGCCACCGATTTTGCCCGCATCGAAGACGCCAAAGCCGTGCAGAAACCGTCGGCAAGTGCATTGGGGGCATTAAACAATGTTGAATCTACTGATACGCAAATGTCGCAAGTATTCAATGACTCGGAATTGGCAAACCCTGTTCGTTTAAGTGATCTCACGATTCCCCAAGACGGAAATTGGCTCAAGGTCACGGCTTCAGCCACACGATACAAGCCAGGAAGTGTCGTATACCTCGCAGTTACTTCAGATCCAATTGTCATCAGTGAAGCTGTCGTGGACCAATCTGGAAATGCAGTCGTGACGGGACTGTTCCCCGCCGAGATTGCTGGTAATGGTGGTCACCGAATTCGTGTCGTGGGTACGCGCCAGTTTGCTGATGTTCTCGTCGACAGCAATGGCGAGATTGTATTGCCAGAGTCAGCACTTGCTGAAATTGTTCGCTTCGATATGCAAACTAGTGCAACGATTAGAGTTTCAGGTGCCAACACCGCGGGTGGAAACAATGTTGCCCTTCGAGTTGTTCCGCTTCGCACCCCGTTGCCTTGGTGGACACTTTGGATTTGCGGTTGGACAGCGTTCCTAGGATTGATCTTGAAACTCAGTCGCAAGTTGCGTCCATTGAAGGAATTAATTGTTGGGACGGTTGTGATTTTTGCATCGGCATTTCCATCGCAGTATTACGGGTGGACGGAAATCGCATATTCGGTGATGTACTGGGGTGCTGGAATCACACTTCTAGGAGTCGCGTTGCTATGGCTTACTCCTCCCATTCGTAGCAAAAAAGACGAGAACGTTGTCCTGACTTCCTGAAATCGGTCCATCTGTGCTGGACCACATTTGGCAACGAGATTTGGATGCTCTTGGGAGTTGCCATGTTTACGTGTGATCGCCTAGAGAGTGTTCCATTGCAACCGATGAGCATCATTTTCGAGTTTGGTGGAAGGAATAAGTTTCAGCCAGGTTGACTTTGAAATGGGGGAACCACCCGCCAGGATGCGCAGGATCTTTTCTGCTTCTGGGTACGCCCAAGTGCTCCTTTTGGAAGGCAAACGGACAAAGTCTGGTTAAGAACGGATATTGTTTGGCTGTATTATAAGAAATAGGCATACCTGAACTGATTGATTTTCTTGGAGTGCATTGTGGCAAAGAAAACCGTGTCTCAAGCCAAACATCTGGCGGCGGTCGCTATTGAACGGGAAGATGTCAGGAAAAAGTTGGCTGTGGAAGCCAAACAATTGGCAGCGACCGCTCAACGATTGGCTGTTGTAGCTCAGAAAAAAGAAGAAGTTCGACGCAAACTGGCTGTAAGTGCAGAGAAACTCCGGCTCAAGGCCGAGCAACTGGCGGCGACCGCTCAAGCAAAGGAAGATGTCAGGAAAAAGTTGGCTGTGAAAGCCAAACAATTGGCGGAGACCGCTCAACGATTGGCTGTTGTAGCTCAGAAAAAAGAGGATGTTCGACGCAAACTGGCGCTCAGTGCAGAGAAACTCCGGCTCAAGGCCGAGCAACTGGCGGCGACCGCTCAAGCAAAGGA
>Ga0208566_1001941_pt1 | contig 11496 bp, 9 predicted proteins | sample PL_2010_150m_FD_184159 | JGI IMG/M metagenome (GOLD analysis project Ga0208566, IMG submission 184159) | Freshwater microbial communities from Powell Lake, British Columbia, Canada to study Microbial Dark Matter (Phase II) - PL_2010_150m... | ecosystem: Environmental > Aquatic > Freshwater > Lake...
ATGTTGAACGGCACCCCGAGAAAGATATCGGCGCTACGCTGATAGAGTTGGCAGGAGAGCTTGCCGTCCGCCACGTAGAATTGGAAAAAAGCGTGGCACGGCGGTAGTTTCATCTTGTCGACGTCGGCGACGTTCCAGGCGGAAACGATCAGGCGGCGCGAGTCGGGGTTGTGCTTGATCTGTTCGACGACCTGGGAAACCTGGTCGATATGCCGCCCATCTGGCGTTGGCCAGGAACGCCACTGGTAGCCGTAAACCGGGCCGAGATTGCCGTTCGCGTCGGCCCATTCATCCCAGATCGAGACGCCGTTTTCCTTCAGGTAGCGGATATTGGTATCGCCCTGCAAAAACCACAGCAATTCGTGGATGATCGACTTCAGGTGGCATTTTTTGGTGGTGACGAGGGGAAACCCGTCAGCGAGGTTGAAGCGCATCTGGTAGCCGAACACGCTTAACGTGCCGGTGCCGGTACGGTCGTCCTTGCGGTGGCCATGATTCAGAACATGCTGCATTAAATCCAGGTATTGGCGCATTGCGGTTCTCGCTATCGGGTGTTGATTCGTTTTGCTCGGGGTTAAAACAATTCGCCTTCCTTGCGCCATTGCGAGGGTTTCAGCTCTTCACCGAAAATTCCTTTTTTCTTCTCCGGCTGCTTGGCATGGGTATCTGGCGATTTGCTGGCCGCGCTTGAGGATGATTCCTTGTTGCTCCTGCCGTTTTGCGCAGACTCCTGAGGTTTTACCGTTTTGCCGGGTTGTTCAGCAACCTGGGGTTTTTCTGGGGAGGCCGTTTTCTTCGGTGCGGTTTTTCTCGGAGGAAGCTCAGTCGTCTTCTTGTCGGCGCTTGCTGCTGCGGCGTTTTTCTGCGCTTCGACTCCAGAAGCTTGCGTTTCCATTGCTGAAACCTGGCTGGAATTCGCCTGAATTTGTGGTGCGGGCGAACCGGGCTGGCGCGGAGATGCCAGGAAAGCTATGCCAGCGATGGCGCTCACCACCGCGATCGCCCCGCCAGCTATCCATAGCTTCTTGTTTGCGTCTATCAGGGCCGCGAATTTGCTGCCGGTTTCGCCTGCGCGGTTCTCGGCGGGTTTGAACGCGGCAATCGTGGTTTCCACGTCGGAATAAAAAGGTTTGCCTTCGGCTGCCGAGGTAATCGCATCCAGGAACTCCTGGCCGGACTGGAAGCGATCTTCCGGGCGTTTGGCCAGCGCTTTGCGCACCACGCCATCGAATGCCGCAGGAATTTGCACGTTGAGCAGCGAGGGGGGATTCGGCGTGTTGTTCAGCACCTGGTACATGATGGTAGTGGTCGATTCGCCGACGAAGGGTTTTTCCCCGGTAAGCAGCTGATACAGGACCACCCCGGCGGAAAACAGGTCGGAACGGCCATCGACGTGCTGCCCCATGAATTGCTCGGGGGACATGTAATTAGGGGTACCCAATACCAACCCGGTCTGCGTCAGGTTCGACGATTCCAGGCGGGCGATGCCGAAATCGGCGATTTTGACTTGGCCGTCGTCCATCACGATGATGTTGGCCGGTTTGATGTCGCGATGCACCACGCCGTGCAGGTGCGAATAATTCAGGGCGAGCAGCAGTTGCGACATGATGCCGGCTATGGTCGGCAGGGCAAAGCGGGTGTTCTCGGTAAACAGCTCCTTGAGTTCCTTGCCCTTGATGAACTCCATGGCGATATAGGCGGTTTCCTGATCTTCGCCGTAATCGTAAATGGCGACGATATTGGGATGGTTCAGTCGCCCGCCGGCTTGCGCCTCGCGCTGGAAGCGGGCCAGCATTTCCTGCGCCTGGTCCTGGTCGAGCAGCTCCTTGCGGATGGTTTTCAGGGCGACGGTGCGCTGGATAAAGGGATCGTAGCCTTCGTAAACGATACCCATCGCGCCACGGCCGAGCTGGCGGCGTACTTCGTACTTGCCTAATTTTTGCGGGTCGGACATCGTTGGGAATGGGCTAATTATTCGCTGGCATCTCGGCTAAGGGCTGCCATTTGTCGTCGATCAGTCCCTGCAAGGGCTGGAATTTGATTTTATAAGCCATTTTGGCGCTGTTGGCAATCCAGTAGCCGAGGTACAGGTAGGGCAGACCCAAGCTATGGCACAGGGCGGCTTGCCACAGGATGTTATAGGTGCCGAAGCTGGCCTGCGGCAGATCCGGGTCGTAAAAGGTGTAGACCGAGGATAGGCCGTCGTTGAGGATGTCGATCACGCTCACCATGCGCAAGGCCGCGCCGTCGCGAAATTCGACCAGTTGCGTGGCGATGTTGCTGGACAGCAGGAAGCGCTGGTATTGCTCCTCGTCGTCCTGATCCATGCCGCCGCCGCTGTGGCGCGTGGCTTGATAGCGGCGATACAGGCTGTAGTGCTCCTCGTCGAAATGCAACTCGCGAGGCTGCGCGCTCAGGCTGGCGAGGCGTTTCCAGGTGCGTTGCTGGGTTCGGCTGGGCGCGAAAGCCGCGACATCCAGGCGGACGGGCACGCAGGCGTTGCAGCCCAGGCATTGCGGACGGTAGGTATAGAGGCCGCTGCGGCGGAAGCCGAGGCGCACCAATTGGCCGTAAACGCGGGTATCCACCAGTTCGTTGGGGGCGGCCATCAGCGAACGCGCGGTCTGCCCCGGCAGATAGCTGCACGGGTAGGCTGCCGTCAGGTAGAACTGCAGCGTATGCGGCGTCAGGTCATTCAGCAAGGTCATCAGCGAAGCACCAGGGAGCTGGTTGGCCGGAAAGGGCGAGGTATCGTTTAAGCTGTAGTGCAAATTCGGCGCGCGGAATTTCGCGTGCGCCCAGCGAGGCGAGGTGCGCGGTTTTCATCTGGCAGTCGATCATGCCGAAGTGCCAGCGTTCGAGTTGGCGCACCAGATGCACGAAAGCGATTTTCGACGCGTCGGTTTGGCGGCTGAACATCGACTCGCCGAAAAACATCCCCCCCAGCGCCACGCCATATAATCCTCCCGCCAGTTCGCCGTCGATCCAGGTTTCCACCGAATGGGCGAAACCCAGCTCGTGCAGCGTGCTATAGGCCGCGATCATCGCTGCGCTGATCCAGGTGCCGCCTTGTGCTTCGCGCGGTGCGGCGCAGGCCGCCATCACGGCGGAAAAGCTGGTGTCGGTGCGGATTTCGTAACGGCGATTTTTCAAGGTCTTGTGCAGGGAGCGCGACACTTTCAGCTCGCGGGGAAACAGCACCATGCGCGGGTTCGGACTCCACCACAGCACCGGCTCGCCCTCGTTGAACCAGGGAAAGATGCCCTGCCGGTAGGCGGCCAGCAAGCGTTGCGGCGACAGGTCGCCCCCCGCCGCGAGCAACCCGTTCGGCTCGCGTAGCGCCGTTGCCGGCGGCGGAAACGGCGAGTGGTTTCCCAGCCAGGGGATCACGCTGTAACTTGAGACTCGCGTAGCGAGACAGCGTTCCTCTCGCCCGCGAGCGGGAGAGAGTTAGGAGAGAGGGAAACGGTCATGGCGAGTTCCTTGATCAAGTGTGACGTTACTCGCCATGGCCGTTAAGGCTGTCTTTGACTCTTTGCAGGCGTGCCATCACTTCCTGCGCCAGTTCCTGGACGCCTTCCTTCTTCACCAGTTGGGAGAACATGACGACCGGGTCGATGAACGCCACCGTGATCTTGCCGTCGGCTTCTTCGCGCACCACGACATTGCACGGCAGCAGCAAGCCTATATCGGGATCGGCTTCGATCGCGCGATGCGCCAGCGGCGGGTTGCAGGCGCCGAGAATGCGGTAGGGACGTCCGTCGATATTCAGCTTGGCCTTCATCGTGGCTTGCACGTCGATGTCGGTGAGTACGCCGAAGCCTTCCTTTTTAAGCGCCTCGACAGTTTTTTCCACGGCGCTGTCGAATGGAACGTTCAATTGGGTGCTGAATCCGTACATGGGATGATTTCCTTTTTTGCGGTTGGTAGATAAAGCTGCCGTCAGGCATCTGTTTCGATTTCGTGGTGTTCCGTCGCAATCTCGTCGTAGGGGGTGTGCGTGTGCGGCGGCGGTTCGAACAGGTTGAGTTGCTGTGCCGTCGCGCCATCGTTGGCGGCAGCTTCCTCGTCGATGGTCGGCAACAGCAGGAAATCCCGAATATCCGGCCATTTCAGCTCGCCGTGCGGCAGGGAAACGAACAGCCGTTCGGCGGTTTCCTGGGTCAGCATCTGTTCATTTCCTGCCTCCAGATAGAACACCGCACATTCATACAAACAGTCGCGTGCCTCAAGAATCTGGCGCCGGTCATGCAAGGTCAGTAGCGCATTATGCAGGCCGAGCTTGGTCGGCGGATGGATCGAATGATCCACCCAATGCGGCTCGCCGTCCGGTTTACGGTAATCCGGCAGCAAGGATGACCAGTAGCGGACGACGAATTTCATTTGGAGTCGCGGATCGGTTATTTGCTCGGTTGCATCTGGCGCTGATGTTCCATCATATTTTCCATCATCATCTGCATCATGTCCATGCGTTGCTCCATCATGCCGGCCGGGTTGCTGCCCATCGCGCCACCTTGCGGCAATGAGCCCTTGCCGCGTGCACATTTGCCGCCTTTGCAATTGGGTTTCTTGGCGCACGCCGCTTGGGGGCATTGCTGGCAGCAGCAACCCATGCCGCCCATATTGCCGCGCAGTGCTTGCATCGCTTCCTGCATGGACTGGAAGTGCTCCTGCATCAGCTTCTGGCGCTCGGCCGGATCGCTGGTTTCGCGGATCTTGGTCATTTGATCCTGCATTTTTTTCATCAGCTCCGGCGACATGGCGTTGCCCGCGCCCATCCCCATGCCGCTACCCATCATCCCCATGCCGCCGCCCATCATCTCCATCTTGTGGCAGGCCGGGGTATCGGCGGATTCCGGCGCAAGTTTGTCCAGCTTGGTGGTTGGGGCTTTTTTCGCGGCGGGCGGGGCATCGGCTGCCGTGGCGAAGGGGGCGGTGCACAGCAGCAATGCGGCGGCGATGGCGATCAGTTTTTTCATGGTTCGACTCCTTGGTTTGATTGATTGTTTAGTGTTGGTGTGCCGCAACGGCTTGCGGGGTGAAGCGGGCCTGCTCGGGAGCCTTGCCCGGCATGGTAACCGAAACTACGACTTTCATGTCCGGCGCAAGTTCAAACTTGCCGCTGCCTTTCAGCTCGTTGTCGCCGGATGGTTGCAACTTGAGCGTGGTTTTGGCCTTGCCGGACAACACGGTGGCGCTACCGGTCGCGCCGTTGGCTGGAACTTTAACACCGGCGTGATCGGTGAGATAGACCGTCAGTTCGCCAGGCTTGGCCAGCAGTTCGAAATGATAGGCGCCGGCCATGCGCATCTGGCCGCCGTGCGGGGTGGTCTGGGTGTCCAGGTATTCGTCGCTGTGAGCCCAAGCAAGCGGGGTGGCGAGCAGCGACAGGATCAGGGCGGTAATTTTGAGGGGGTTCACGGTAAGCTCCTTTCAGTTGAAAAACAAATCTAATAAATTCTGTTGAACCGCAGAGACGCAGAGGCGCGGAGAAACGGGCTAGGCAGGGATGGGCGACTCGTCGCCCAACTCGCAAAAACAACACAAAGGGAAAGTTGTGAAGTCATGCCTTTCTCTGCGAAACCTCTGCGCCTCAGCGCCTCTGCGGTAAAAGCTTTTTTGTTACGGCATGTCCGGCTGATGTTAAAAAGATTCATTCGTCCTGGCGGCCAATATTCTCGCCAGCGGTTTTTCGCCCCACAGCCAGAACATCACCGGGGTGAGTAGCGTGTCGAGCAAGGTCGAGCTGATCAGCCCGCCGAAAATCACCAGCGCCACCGGATGCAGGATTTCCTTGCCGGCTTCGCCCGCCGAGAGCATCAGCGGGGTCAGCGCAAAAGCGGCGACCAGCGCGGTCATCAGCACCGGGGTGAGGCGTTCCAGGCTGCCGCGCACGATCAGCTGCTTGCCGAAGCTTTCGCCCTCGAACAGCGCCAGGTTGAGGTAATGGCTGATTTTCATGATGCCGTTACGCGCGCTGATGCCCGCCAGCGTGATAAAACCGATTAGCGAGGCGACCGATAGCACTCCGCCAGCAAGTTTCAGCGCGATGACGCTGCCGACCAGCGCCAGCGGAATATTGCCCATGATGATCAGCGCCAGGCTGGCGCAGCGGTAACGGCTATACAACACCAGGAAAATCAGCGCGGCGGAGATCAGGGACAGCAATGCGATTAGCGATGTCGCTTCCTCCTGCGCCTGGAACTGGCCTTCCAGGCTGACCGAATAACCGGTTGGCAAGGGAAAGCGCTCGATCTCGGCGCGGATCGCACGCACGATTCCGGCCATGTCGCTGCCGTCGGAGTTCGCCGACAGCACGATGCGCCGTCGCCCGTTATCGCGGCTGATCTGGTTGGGACCGTCAGAGTCCTCGATGGCGGCGATTTGGCTTAACGGGACATTGCCCACCGGGGTTTCGATCAGCAGATCGCCGAGGCCGCGCTGGTTGCGGTCGCGGTCGTCGAGGCGCAGCACCACGTCGAAGCGGCGGTTGTCCTGCACCACCTGCGCCACGGTCTTGCCGCCCACCAGGGTTTCCAGCGCGCCGTTCACCGCCGCCGGGGTGACGCCGTGCACCGCCGCGCTGCGGTAGTCGAGGCGCACCTGGCTTTGCGGGATGCGTACCTGCTTCTCGATTTGCAGATCGACCAGCCCGGCAACGCCGGCCAGTCGTGCGCGCATTCCTTCGGCCAGACCGCGCAAGGTATCCAGATCGTCGCCGTGGATTTTCAGCGCGATCTGGGCGCGCACGCCGGACAGCAGGTGGTCGAGGCGATGGGAAATCGGCTGGCCGATGCTCACCGCCGCCGGCAGGATCGCCAGCCTGGCGCGGATGTCCTGCAGGATGGCGTCGCGGCTGCGGGGCGAGGCTTTCAGGTCGACTTCGATCTCACCGTAATGCACGCCCTCGGCATGTTCATCGAGCTCGGCGCGGCCGGTGCGGCGGCCGGTTTTCTCCACTTCGGGAACTTGGTGCAGGAGCTGTTCGGCCAGTGTACCGATGCGGTTGGATTCGCTCAGCGCGGTGCCGGGATTCATCAGCACGTTGACGGTCAGTGTGCCTTCGTTGAATGCCGGCAGGAAGGCGCGCGGAAAGGTCGGAATGGTTGCCGCCGCCAGAGTTACAGCGATCAGCGCGCTACCCAGCAGCAGCTTGGCATGGTCGAACGACCAGTCGAGTAAACGCGCATCCCAGGCTTTCAGCCGTTGCACCAGCCAACTGTCGTGCTGGTGCGCGACAGCGCGGGTGAGGGTGTTCTTCGCGTTTCCAGTAAGCAGGGTGTAGCACAGTACCGGCGTGACCGTGAGCGACACCAGCAGGCTGGCGAGTATCGAGACGATGTAGGCGACGCCGAGCGGCGCGAACAGCCGCCCTTCGATGCCCGACAGGGCGAACAGCGGCACGAATACCAGCACCACGATCAGCGTGGCGTAAACGATGGAGGAACGTACCTCCAATGAGGCGGCGAGGATCACCGCCAGCGCGGGTTTGGGCTGCGCCGCGTCACGATTGAGGCGCAGCCGCCGGTAGATGTTCTCGACATCCACCACCGCGTCGTCCACCAGTTCGCCGATGGCGATGGCCAGACCGCCCAGCGTCATGGTGTTGATCGACAGGCCGAACGCCTTGAACACCAGCACCGTGACCAGGATCGACAAGGGGATCGCGGCCAGCGAAATCAGCGTGGTGCGGACGTTGAGCAGGAACAGGAACAGGATGATCATCACCATCACCGCGCCGTCGCGCAAAGCTTCCTCCACGTTGGCGACCGATTGGCTGATGAAATCCGCCTGGCGGAACAGTATCTGCGGTGGCTTGACGCCGGGCGGCAGGGTCTTTTGCATTGTAGCCAGGGCGGCTTCGATGTCGCGGCTGAGCTTGACGGTATCCGCTGTCGGCTGCTTTTGCATCGACAGGATCACCGCCGGTTTGCCGTTGAAACTCGCGTCGCCGCGCTTGACTCGCGCCGCGAAGCCGACTTCAGCGACCTGTTTGAGGAGTATCGACGAGTTTTTGCGGCTGCTCACCACCAGGTTCTGCAAATCCTCGATGCGGGTGGTGCGCCCGATGTTACGGATCAGGTATTCGCGCGCGCCCTTTTCCAGAAAGCCGCCGCTGGTGTTGAGCGAGAAATTGCGGATCGCGCTTTCCAGTTGATCCAGCGTGACGCCGAGGTCGCGCATCATCACCACGTTGGGCGTCACCTGGTATTGCCGCACCTCGCCGCCGATGGGGATCACCTGCGACACGCCGGGGATGGTCAGCAGACGAGGGCGCAACACCCAGTCGGCGGTTTCGCGCAACTGCATAGCGCTGGCTTCGCCGGAGAGCGCGATCAGCATGATTTCGCCCATGATCGAGGAAATCGGCCCCATTTGCGGCACGATCCCGGCGGGCAACTGCTCGCGCACTAGCCCGAGGCGTTCGGTGACTTGCTGGCGGTTGCGCTGGATGTCGCTGCCCCAACTGAATTCCACCGTGACGATGGACAAGCCGATGCCGGACACCGAGCGCACCCGCGTGACTTGCGCCAAGCCGTTCATCGCGGTTTCGATGGGGAAGGTGACGAACTGCTCGACTTCCTCCGGCGCCATGCCGCTGGCTTCGGTCATCAGCGTGACGGTCGGGCGGTTGAGATCGGGGAACACATCCACCGGCAATTGGCGCAGCGTGAACGTGCCGTAAACGATCAGTAGCGCTGCCAGCGCCAGGGTGAGCAGGCGTTGGTGCAAACTGGTTTTAATGATGGTCTGGAACATGATCAGCGCACCTGATTAAGGAGAGCCGCGCCGCGCACGACGACCCGCTCGCCGGCCGCTATCCCTTCCGGGATGGCGGCGTGGGCGGCGTCCAGCACCTGCGGCTGGACGCGGCGCGGGACGAAGCGTTCGGCGGAAACGTGCAGCCAGACGAAAGTGTCGCTGCCGGTGTTCTTGATGATGGCCGACTGCGGCAGCGCGACGGCTTTTATGCGCCGGCGGGTTTCGACCACCACCCGCAAGGGTTGGGCGACATTCAGCGCGGGCAGCGGCGGCAGGGTGCGGAACTGCACCGGCAGCGCATGTTCGCGCAGCTGGTTGCCGCTGCCGAGATAGGCCAGCTTGAAGGATAGACCGTCCGCTCCTGCCGCGCTGGCGGCGGCGATTTGGCCGGGCAGGGCGGGGTCGTAGGCGATGGCTTCGACCATCAACTTTTCCGGGTTGACGATTTCGAACAAGGTTTCGCGCGCCTCGACCACTTGGCCGGCAGTGATGTTGGCCGCGCTGACGATGCCGCCGACCGGCGCACGCAGCGCCTCTTTACGGTTCAGCGCGCCGCTCAGCGCGGCTTTGCGCTCGGTCAGGCCGAGCAACTCGGCGCGGGCGCTGTCCACTTCCTTTTGCGGCACGATGCCTTCCAGTTGGGCCAGGCGTGCCAGGCGTTTTTCCGCCAGCGCGCTTTGCGCGCTGATTTCCGCCAGTTGCGCCTGGCTGGCGCCGCGTTCCAGGTTACCCGCGACCGGCGCCAGCCACGCCAGCACTTCGCCCTTGGCAACGCGTTGGCCGAGGTGCGGCAGCCCCTTGGCGGCGGGCTCGATGCGTCCCGCCTGGGAAGATTGCACACGCCCGCTGAAGGTCGGGTCGGCGACGACATGGCCGTTGAGTTCGATGCTGTAAGGACGCTCGCTGATTTCCGCGGTTGCGGTACGAATGCCCCAGGCGCGTTGCGCCGCTTTCGGCACCAGCACGCTGCCGTCGGCCAGGCGCGACGGCAGGCCGGGGTTGGCGACAACCGGGTGCGGGGCATCGCCGTGATCCTCCCCGCCGTGCGCGAAAACAGATGGGTCGTGCAGCACCAACAGCACCAACAGCAGTGGTAGGAGCGGCTTCAGCCGCGATCCCCCCTTGCGCCGTGCTACTAGTCGAAATACCGCCGCTGCCAGCAGCGCCAGCAGCCCGCCGCCGCCCAGCAGTGCATAGCGGGATTCCCGCTGCGGTGGCGCTGTTGCAGCGACCGGCGTTTCGAGCACACCGACCAGCAAGTCCTCGAGATTTTCCGCCTGTAGCGTCACCACCAGCTCGTGTTTGCCGGGTTGGGCGAGCCACGCTGCCGGGGCGCGGTAGCTGCCGTCCTGCGCCGCTAGTGCGATTGCCTTGTGGTTTTCCCCCTCGATTTCGATGGCCGCGTTGCGTATCGGCTCGTTGCTGGCATAGCGGTCGGCGTAGAGAATCAGCGTTTCGCCGTGCAATTCGGCCACCAGTTCGATGTCCGGCGACTTGGTTTCGAAACGGGGGAAGGCGGCAATCGCCGGCGGCGCGGCTGGTTCGCCGTGATCCTCGCCGCCGTGGGCATAGACCAGGGTGGGCAGCAGCATAGTCAGGAACAGCAGGATGAATTTCATGGCAACACTCCTTGGGCCTGGTTGAGGCGCGCTTTCGCTTGCGCCACGCCGATCTGGCGCAGGGCATGGTTCAACTCGCTTTCGAGATAGGCGGCACGGGTTTTCAACAAGTCGGACAGGCGGGTTTCGCCGAGATCGAAGGCTTTCTGCAGCCACTTCAGGTTTTCTCGCGCCAGTTCGCGTTGAGCGGCAGCCAGCTCGAGCTGGGCGGATGCGCTAGCGAGATTTTGCCGAGCGCGTTCGAGGTCCAGTTCCAGACGCTGCTGGATCAGGCGGTATTCGCTTTCCACCTGGATCAGCGCCCGGTTGGCGGCGGCGGCAATCGGGCGGTTGCGCGCTTCGCTGGCGAAGGTCAGTTTCAGGCTGATCCCGATGCTCTCGGTATAGGCCGCATCGGTTGTGCTGCGTTCGCTACGGGTGAAGAGTCCCAGTTCCGGGGTGTCGCGCGGGGTCTCGGCGGCCAGCTTGATCTTGGCAAGGGCCAGCGCCACGCTCTGGCGTGCCGCTTCCAGGCGCGGATGGCTGTCGAGCGGCGCAGCCGCGGCGATGGATTCTTCCGCGCCGGCCGGTAATTGCGCGTCGCCGGTCAGCGCTTGCCAGTTCTGGCCGCTTTCCGCCAAGCGCGCTTGGGCGGAGAGCAGCATTGCGCGCGCCGCCAGGGTTTCGTGGCGCGCCAGGTTGAGATCGACCTGGGCCAGATCGCCGGCCGCAACCCGGCGCTGCACGTCCCGTTCCAGCGCTTGCGCGGTCTGCAAGCGTTCTTGCGCCAGTTCGTTTTCCTGGTGGGCGAGATGCCAAGCCCACCAAGCCTCGCGCAATTCGCCGGCAAGGGTCAGCCGCAACGCGGCTGCGGCGGCGGCGTTTTCCGCGGTGCCGCTGTCGGCGAGCTGGCGGCGCGCATCCCGCTCGCCGGGCAGCCACAGCGGCAGCCCCAGCTTGGCTTCCCACTCGCGCTGGCCGCGATTGGCATTGAACTGGTCGCCGCGTTGCGAAACGCTCAGCGTCGGTGCGGACGGCGTCAGGCTGTCCGAGGCGGCGCGTGCGGCGTGTATTTCATCTTGTGCGGCGAGCAGCGCTTGCCCTTGCGGGTTGCGCAGCCACGCCTGTTCCAGCG
>Ga0208566_1001942_pt1 | contig 11489 bp, 9 predicted proteins | sample PL_2010_150m_FD_184159 | JGI IMG/M metagenome (GOLD analysis project Ga0208566, IMG submission 184159) | Freshwater microbial communities from Powell Lake, British Columbia, Canada to study Microbial Dark Matter (Phase II) - PL_2010_150m... | ecosystem: Environmental > Aquatic > Freshwater > Lake...
CCCGCAGGACCAGAGTTGGAAAATGTACCGGCCGCCGGTAGACAATCCGCGTACCTATTCGGTTTACGTCGATGACAAGGACCGCGTGTGGATTACCGAGTGGACCAACAACGCCATCATGCGCTTCGATGCCGATGCGCAGAAATGGACCAGTTTTCCCAGCAGCGAGCCCAATGCCCAGGTACGGCAAATGCTGGGGCGACCCGGACAAGCATGGGGCGCCGAATCAGGGCGTGACCGCTTGGTAGTGGTAAGCGACAATTAGCGGATTGCATCGGGGCAGAACAGATTCAAGCCGCTAAACCTCAGGCATGCGACCTCAACGAATCATCCAGGTCGTCTAAAGCCCGGTCCTTGGGAAGGCACCTGCTGGCGTCGAGGATCACAAGAATTCCCTGCCCAACCTCCAGAAAAAGGCGGCCACTAGTCCGGAAATGGGGATGGTCAACACCCAAGCCCAGACAATTCGCGATGCAAGACCCCAGCGTACTGCCGAGACCCGGCGCGACAAGCCGACGCCGACGATGGCGCCGGTAATGGTGTGCGTGGTTGACACCGGAATCCCCAGCCAGGTAGCCAGAAACAGCGCCACGGCACCGGATGTCTGTGCGCAAAATCCTCCGGTCGGCCTGATCCTGGTAATACCCAATCCCATCGTTCGAACGATACGCCAGCCCCCAAACAAGGTACCCAGACCCATGGCCACCTGACAAGACATCACCACCCAGAAAGGGACATAGAACTCGCCCTGCAAGTAGCCGTTCGAGAACAGCAAGACCGCGATGATGCCCATGGTTTTTTGGGCATCATTGCCGCCATGACCCAGGCTGTAGAGTGAGGAGGAGAAAAACTGCAACTTGTTGAAAGTGCGTTCGACCGGATGCGGAGACGCTTTCCGGAAGATCCAGAGCAAGGCGATCGAAAGGATGAGCGCCAACAGCAGTCCAAACAGCGGTGACAGGATGATCGCAGCGGATGTCTTGAAGAGTCCATCCGCCACAATCGAGCTCCAGCCGGATTTGGCCAATGCGGCTCCGACCAGTCCGCCAACCAGCGCATGCGATGAGGAAGACGGAATGCCGAACCACCAGGTAATGATATTCCATGAAATGGCGCCGCAGAGGGCACCGAACACCACCGCGTTGTCGATGATCGCCGGCGAGACGATGCCGGAACCAACGGTCTTGGCAACCTGCAATCCGAAAAACAGGAAGGCGACAAAATTGAAGAACGCCGCCCAGATGACGGCCGCCTGAGGCGTCAACAACCGGGTCGACACCATCAGAGCGATAGAGTTTGCCGCATCATGGAAACCATTCATGAAATCGAACAACAAGGCCACGACGACCAGAATCGCCATGATCAGGAATGCTTGGTCGGTCATATCCGTTCCAGAACGATGCCATGTATCACATCAGCCGCGTCTTCGCAGCGGTCGACCGCTTCCTCAAAGAGTTCGTAGAGTTCCTTGGCGCGAATCAAGGCCCGGGCATCGGTTACTTCGGCAAACAGGCGTTCCATCCCCATCCGCATGGCGCGATCTGCATCGCTTTCGATTTCCCCGATTTCCTGGCAGATCTTCAGGATTCGTGGGGCATGCTGCATGTCCGACAGGTGTAAGACCGCTTCTTGAACTTTTTCCACCGCGCGCAAGTTGATCTGGCCAAGCGATGCCATTTCCTTGGTGAAATTGCCGGGGCCATACAATCTGGCACGTTGGGGAATATCTTCCATGCAGTCGACCATGTCGTCGAGTGCTATCGCCAGTTCCTTTATCTCCCAACGATCGAATGGCGTAATGAAGGTCTTATGGAGAGCCAAAAAGATTTGTTTGGTGACTTCGTCGGCTTCACCCTCGGTTTTAATGATTTCATTGAAGAGTTGATCGAAAGCGTCCGGGTCTTGTATCAAACTCATCCTGGCGATGATCCGTGCTCCGCTGACGGCGCAGGCAGTCAACTCATTGAAGAGGCCAAAATAGTTGTCGCTCTTTGGCGACACCGCCGCAATCAACCTGCTGAACAATCTACCCGCCATATCTGCCTCTCCGCGTGAGTTCGCTTTTGCCTTGGTGCAACGATTTTAGACCGGAGGGCCAATCTTGCCTATGATTTCACAATTTGGTCCGGACGCTTGCACGACGCCTGCCCTCCCTGCCTTACCTCACCCTTTCCTCAGGGCAGGCATCCTACAACCCTTAACAATAGCCCCCGAATACCTTAGCGTTTTTTTGCACGAGCGGGTTTGGGACGCGCCTTCGGAAGATCCGTCTTGGAGAAATACCAATCCACGTATTCATAGCCGGCCTTGGCGCGTGCATCAGCATCGGCGATGGTGGTTGGCGGTGGCACCACCACCTTGTCGCCTGGTTGCCATCCTTCTGGTGTGGCGACGCAGTGACTATCGGCGGTTTGCATCGCCGCCAAAATGCGCAGGAATTCTTCCACCGACCGGCCGTTGCTCATCGGGTAATAGACCATTGCCCGGAGCTTGCTTTCCGGATCGATGAAAAAAGCGGCACGTACCGTGGATGTATCGCTCGCGCCCGGCTGGATCATGCCGTAGTCGTGGGCGACGCGCATCGACAGATCCTCGATGATAGGGAAGGGCACATGCACCCCGAATTTCTCGCGGATATTGCGGATCCAGGCCAGATGCGCGAAGTTGCTGTCTATCGACAGTCCTAACAACTCGCAGCCGAGTGCCGTGAATCGGTCATGGGCGCGCGCGAAGGCGATGATCTCGGAGGTACACACCGGCGTGAAATCGGCTGGGTGGGAGAACAGGACCAGCCACTTGCCCTGATAGTCCTTGAGTTGGCGCGGCCCTTGGGTGGTCTTGACCGAAAAATCCGGCGCCGGCTCGTCAAGTCTCGGCAAGCTGGTTTTCCAAACGTTTTCCATATCGTTCTCCTTTCACTCCTCAAAGCGTGCGCGAATTTCCTCGGGCACCGGGCCGGCCTTCATGTTTTCCGGGTCGGCCGGGTCACGTATTGCCCAGACCCGCAATTCATGCCCTTCGACGACGACCTGACCGGCGTTGATGACGCGGTGTTGCACCAGGAAGAGCTTGTTGCGCCATTCCCCGATCTGACTCTCGATGGTTATCTCGTCACCGAATCGCGAAGGACCAAGAAACTTTGCCGCCGCGTCAACGATGGGAAAACCCGCCAAGCGATATTGCGCCCACAACTCCGGCCAAGGCATGCCGCGCTCACGAAATAGCCTCTCGGTAGCCCGATCGAACCAATCGAAGTAACGTGGGTAATAGACGAAACGCGCTGGATCGCAGTCGGCGAAATCGACCACGAAAGTGAGAGGTGACGGCTTCATGCGGGCCTTCGATTCTTGCTGGTTGGCGGGTCACGTTTCGCACTCAACATCGCCATCAATTGCGCGGCAATTTCGCGTGGGGTCTTCTTCCCCGGTTTGTACCACACATGCGTCCAGTTCAGGGATCCGAGCAATGCCAATCTGAACAGCGAGCGGTCGGTCCCCGCCGGCAGGTCGAGGTCGGCGATCAACTGACGAAATAGTTGTTCAAAGTCTGCGCGATCCCCCTTCAACCGTCGCTGCAGTCTATCCTCATAGATCGCAAACAAGCCAGTGGCTGTCACCTGGGCGATCGGATTACCCGCGGCGACGTCCTGGATGTGCTCGGCACAAGCCAGTTCGAGTCTCTCCCAGGGAGTGGCAGCGCGCTTTATCGCCTCTTGAATGTTGTGCATCAGGCGGCGAAAACCTTCATGGTGAATAGCCACGAACAGGTCTTCCTTGGCCGGATAGTAGTGATATACCGAACCGGGCAGCATCCCCACCCGGTCGGCGATGTTCCGCATCGAGGTCCCGCCGTAACCGTGCTCGACGAACAACTGCGCTGCCGCCAGCACGATTTGATCGCGGCGGTCGCCCGTCGAAGTATTGCCGTCGCCATCCAGCCCATGTTGTGCCTTGCGCGCGATCTTGCGGCTGGCTTCCCCACGTTTCAGGATCTCTTGCTGTTGTGCCGTCAAGTCCTTGACGGAGCCGTCAGTCCGCTGCGTCACGATCTTCAGCCTCTTGTAGGCTGTTTCCAGGTTGTGCTTCTGCCAGATGTACCTTACGCCGGAGGCCGATACCGAGTACCCCATCTTCTTGAGTTCGCCGGACGCTTTCGCCTGGCCGAACTGGGGGAACTTGTGCGCAAAGTTAACGACGACTTGTTCCATCGGCAGAATGCTTCGATCCACCTTCCCGCTGTCCCGATCCTTCATGCTTCTCCTCTGATTTCCTTGGTCATGGCGTCTTGGATCGTCAGTCCGAGTCCCACTCTTGAAGTTTGCTCCGGTGCACCGGCAAGGCTCCTTCCAGCACCAAGCATACCCCATGACGGGCCGCAACAGCAGCCACCTAAACTAATCATACGATCATTTGACTAGTTAGTTACAAAATGCTACTGTGCAACCGCTAGGGGACCGAAGTCAAAACAATAACGGTTCCTCGATGCCGCAACAAAATGACGAAGCGTCTCTAAAACCAGACGCGGGAATTCCGCGTTTCTATGAGGAGCAAACCATGAAACTTGCAACTACCTTCGCCGGCTTGGTGTTCGGACTCGCGGTCACGACCGCGCAGGCCGAAATCGTCGTCGGTATCACGATTTCGACTACTGGCCCGGCCGCATCGTTGGGAATACCCGAAAAAAACACCATCGCCATGATGCCGGCCACTGTCGGCAACGAAAAGATTCGCTATGTCCTAATGGATGATGGATCCGATCCATCGATGGCGGTCAAGAATGCGCGCAAATTGACCGCCGAAGACAAGGCCGATCTGCTCATCGGTTCATCGACCGTACCGACCTCGCTGGCCCTGATCGAGGTTGCCATCGAAACCCGCACCCCCATGCTCGCCCTGGCGCCACTCGCCCCGGCAGCCGACAAGCGCGCCTGGGTCTTCGCCCCGCCGCAAACGAATTCCCTGATGGCTTCGGCGGTGATCGAACACATGGTATCAACCGGCGTCAAGTCCATGGGTTTCATCGGCTACAACGATGCCTTCGGCGAAGGATTCTGGCGGGAAGTGGAGCCGCTGGCACAAAAGGCCGGCATCAAGATTCTTGCCAGCGAGCGCTACAACCGCACCGACACCAGCGTCACCGGTCAGGTATTGAAACTCGTTTCCGCCAATCCGGAGGCCATATTGATTGTCGGTTCCGGAACTCCAGCCGCCCTGCCGCAGATTACGCTCGCGGAGCGTGGGTACAAGGGTCGGGTCTATCAGTCCCATGGCGCTGCCAATCGTGACTTCCTCCGGGTAGGTGGCAAGAACGTCGAAGGCGCCATCATTCCGGTCGGGCCGATACTGGTCGCCGAGCAGTTGCCGGACAGCCATCCCTCCAAGAAGGTGGCGCTGGGTTACGTCAAGGCGTATGAGGCAACTCATGGCGCCGATAGCCGTTCGACCTTCGGCGGCCACACCTGGGATGCCGGGCTGCTGTTTCAGCACGCGGCGCAGGAAGCGCTAAAGAAGGCCAAGCCCGGAACGCCGGAATTCCGCCAGGCGTTGCGCGATGGTCTGGAAAATGTCAAGAATCTCGCGGCGACACACGGCGTGTTCAACATGAGCGCGGCCGACCACACAGGGCTGGATATCAATTCCCGTGTGCTAATTCGGGTCGAGGGCGGCAACTGGAAACTGGTCAAGTAAGCAGCGCCGAAACCGCGTGTCCGCCATGACCAAGCCCCCCTTCAATTCACTCAATTTCGCACCGGCATTACTGGATATTCAGCCGCTTCACGACGGCGGGATGGTCCTGAGATCGCCACAAAAGCTGGGACCCTATTCCCGCTGCGTGGGTGAGTATCTGCTGCATTGGGGCGCCACCACGCCCGACAGCCTGTTCCTGGCCGAGCGCGATTCGAGCGGGGACTGGCGCAAGGTGACCTATGGCGAGGCATTGGGCTCGGTGCGGAGGCTAGCCCAAGCTTTGCTGGATCGGCGGCTGTCGGTCGAGCGGCCACTGGTGATCCTCTCCGACAACAGCATAGACCACGCATTGATGGCCCTGGGCGCCATGCATGCCGGGATACCGGTCGCCCCCGTGTCCTCAGCCTATTCGCTGGTTTCCAAAGACTACGTAAAGCTCAAGCACATTCTGGCACTGCTCCAGCCGGGAGCGATCTTTGTTCAGGACGGTATCAAGTTTGCCCCGGCGCTCAAGGCAGCAGGCCCTCCGAACGTCGAAGTAATCACCACATCCAATCCGCCGAGCGACCTCCCCATGACGCTGTTCGCGCAAGTCCACGCGACTCCGGCCGGGGCCGACGTAGACCGGGCATTCGCTTCGGTAAGTCCGGACACGATCGCCAAGATTCTATTTACTTCCGGATCGACCGACTTGCCCAAGGGGGTCATCAATACCCAGCGCATGCTCTGTTCCAACCAGCAGACGATCGCGCAAGTCTGGCACTTCCTTTCGGAAAAGCCGCCGGTGATAGTGGACTGGCTGCCGTGGAACCACACCTTCGGCGGCAATCACAACTTCAACATGATGTTGCGGCACGGCGGCAGCATCTACATCGACGAAGGCAAACCGGCCCCCGGCCTGATCGAAAGAACGGTCGCCAACCTGCGTGAAATTTCACCCACCCTCTACTTCAACGTTCCCCGCGGCTACGACATGTTGCTGCACTATCTTGAGCGGGACGAAGAGCTGAGTGCGAACTACCTGCGCAAGCTGGACCTGATTTTCTATGCGGCTGCGGCGTTGCCGCAAAATCTCTGGGAGCGCCTGGAGAATCTGGCAATAAAGGTACGCGGCAAGCGCGTGCGCATGGTCTCGTCCTGGGGATCGACCGAGACTGCCCCGATGGTGACGGCGGTACACTTCGACATAGATCGCGCGGGAGTCATCGGCCTGCCGACACCGGGGGTAGAGTTGAAGATGGTACCCAACGCCGGCAAAATGGAATTGCGGATACGCGGCCCCAATGTCACTCCGGGCTACTTCAAGCGCGACGATTTGACCCGGGCGGCCTTCGACGCGGAGGGCTTCTACTGCATCGGCGATGCCGGACGATTCGCCGATCCCCACGACCCGACCAAGGGAATCGAATTCGACGGCCGCATCGCAGAGGATTTCAAGCTCAGTTCCGGCACCTGGGTCCACGTCGGCGCGCTCCGGATCCTTGCCATAGCTGCCGGCGCGCCCATCATTCAGGACTGCGTTGTCACCGGACACGACCGCGAGGAAGTCGGCCTGCTGGTGTTCCCAAACCCGGTAGGCTGCCGCAGCCTGTGTCCGGACGCGCCTGCCGACCTGCCGTTGTCGGCACTGATAGTGCTGCCGCAAGTGCAGCAGCGGTTGGGGCAAGCGCTGTCCCGATTGGCCAGTAGCGGCAGCGGCAGTTCAACCTATCCAACCCGCGCATTGTTGATGGCAGACTTGCCCGCAATCGACGACAACGAGATCACCGACAAGGGCTATATCAACCAGCGCGCAGTGCTGATGCGGCGCGCCAACCTGGTCGAGCGCCTTTACGCCACTGAGCCAGATGCCGAAGTGATGCTCCTTTAGACCAAGAAGATCCAATGAACCTCCAGATGACCCGACCGCACGGGCCCGATAGCCCGTACCGGCTGAAACCAATGCAAGGAGATAAACGATGACCGAGGTAGTGAGCTATGCCATCAAAGGCGACGTCGCGGTGGTGACTGTAGATAACCAGCCGGTTAACACCATGACCCGCGAGGTGCGCGCCGGGTTGAAGCAATGCTTCGAGGCACTGCGCAACGAAAACGTTAAGGCAACCGTGCTGGCCTGCGCCGGCAAGACCTTTCTCTCAGGTGGCGACATGCGGGAGTTTGAAACCGGCGTGCAGGAGCCGGGATATCACGAAGTGCTGCGTCTGATCGAGGATAGCGCAGTGCCGGTCGTCGCCGCGCTCCACGGCACCGTCATGGGTGGCGGTGTCGAGACCGCCGTTTCCTGCCACTATCGCGTTGCGGCCGAAGGCACGCGCTTCGGCCTGCCCGAAATCACCCTGGGCATCATCCCGGGCGCCGGGGGCACTCAGCGCATGCCGCGCCTGATCGGCCTCGAGCCGGCGCTCGACATGATGCTGAGCGGCAAGCCGCTCACCGCCACGCAGGCTAAGGACCTCGGCCTCGTCGACGCCGTGGTCGGCGGCGACCTGATCGATGCTGCGGTGAATTACGCCAGCGACCTGATAAGCAGGGGCGCCGGACCGCGACGCACGCGCGACCACGGCGTCGCCGGCGGCGAGAAGGTCGCCGAGGTGATCGCCGCGCGTCGCACCAAAGCTGCCAAGACCATGCGCAACCGCAACTCGCCGAACGTGCTCCTTGATGCGATCGAAGCCTCGGTGACCCGGAAGTTCGACGACGGCATCAGCTTCGAACGTACGCTGTCGAATCAGGTCGAGCGGTCCATCGAAGGCCGCGCCTTTCGTCACCTGTTTTTCGCCGAACGCGAATTGCGCAAGATTCCCGGACTGTCGTCGGACGTCAAGCCACGGCCGGTCACCCGGCTTGGCATCGTCGGTGCAGGCACCATGGGCGGCGGAATCGCCATGTGCTTCGCCAATGCCGGCATACCGGTCACCATTCTGGACACCTCCCAGGCCAACCTGGACCGCGGTCTGGCGACCATCGGGAAGAACTATGAGCGCTCGGTCACCCGCGGCAGCATCAAGCCCGAACAGCGCGACCAGCGCCTGGGACTGATCACGACGACGCTGGATTACGCAGCGCTCGGCACTGCCGACGTGATCATCGAAGCGGTCTTCGAGAACATGGCGCTGAAGAAGGAGATCTTCGCCAAACTCGATGCCGTCGCGAAATCCGGCACGCTTCTCGGCACCAATACCTCGACGCTGGACATCGACGAGATCGCCGCCACTACCGGACGGCCACAGGATGTCATCGGCTTGCATTTCTTCAGCCCGGCCAACGTCATGCAGCTGCTGGAAATCGTCCAATGCACCAAGACCGCGTCGGACGTCGTCGTCACTGCGCTGGACATCGCCAAGACCATCAAGAAGGTCGGCGTCGTGGCCAAAGTCTGCTATGGCTTCATCGGCAACCGCATGATGGATCCTTACGGGCGCGAAGCCGAGCATTGCGTGTTGGAGGGTGCGACACCGGAAGCGGTGGATGGCGCCCTGGAGGATTGGGGCATGGCGATGGGCATACTTGCCGTGTATGACATGGCGGGTGTGGATATCGGCCATCTGACGCGGGTCGCCCGCGCGCATCTGCTGCCCAAGGACCCGGGCTTCTACCGTCCGTCGGCAATGCTCACCGAACGCGGCTGGATCGGCCAGAAGGCGGGACGCGGCTACTACCGCTACGACGGCGCCGAGCGCAAGCGCACGCCCGATCCGGAGGTGATCACGATGCTGCACGCGGAAGGCCAGCGCTTGAACATTCCACAGCGCAAACCCGACCGGCAGGAAATCCAGGAACGTTGCCTCTATGCCATGATCAACGAAGGAGCACTGCTGCTTGAAGAAGGCATTGCCTTGCGCGCCAGCGACATCGACGTGGTGTATACCGCCGGCTACGGCTTCCCCCGTTACCGCGGCGGCCCGATGTTTTATGCCGACACGGTGGGACTCAAGGTCATCTACGACAAGATCCTCGAGTTTCAGAAAATCCTCGATCCCCAGTACTGGCAGCCCGCGCCGCTGCTGAAGAAGCTGGCGCTGGCCGGCTCCAGCTTCGCGCAGTATCAAGCCGAACAATCACGTTAACTCGAAGAGGCAAACATGGCACACGCATTCATTCCTTACGGCCAATATTGGTCCACCCCATTCGCCAAATGGCAGGGACCCATCGCCCACTTGAACAGCCTGCGACTCGTCGCCAATACCGGCAAGCAAGCGCTGGAAGCCAGGCACTTCCCGCTGGAGCGTATCGACCTGGGCATCCTGGGCCACACCAATCCCCAGCTCGGCAGTTTCTATGGCCTTCCCTATGTGACCGGCATGATGGGCCTGGAAGGCGTGGCCGGCCCAACGGTCCAGCAGGCGTGTGCCACCAGCGCCCGCGTGATGCAGATGGCCGCCGGCGAAGTAGCCGACGGCTCGGCACTATGTGCCTTGCTGATTACCACCGACCGCTGCTCCAACGGCCCCATCGTGTATTACCCCGATTCGACTGCGCCGGGGGGTACCGGCCACACCGAACGCTGGGTGCTGGATAACTTTGCCCACGACCCGCACGCGAAGAACGCCATGATCGACACGGCGGAGAATGTTGCCGCGAAATTTTCCGTGACGGCCGCGGAACAGAACGATGTCGCATTGGCGCGTTATGTCCAGTACCAGGACGCTCTGGCCAACGACCGCGCCTTCCAGCGGCGTTACATGGTCGATGTCCCGATCACCGACGCCGGCTTTCGCAAGCAGATCGGCTCGTTGGCAGCGGACGACGGCATATTTCCAACCACCGCCGAGGGCTTGGCAAAGCTCAAGCCGGTCAAGCCCAACGGTACCGTCACCTTCGGTTCCCAGACCCATCCGGCCGATGGCAACGCCGGAATGATCGTGACGACCAAGGCGTTGGCGCGGGAATTCTCGACCGATTCGAAAATCGAGGTGGAACTGCTCGGCTTCGGTCAAGCGCGGGTGGCCAAAGGTCACATGCCGATGGCCGTGGCACCTGCATCCATGGAGGCCTTGAAGAACGCCGGGCTGGCCATCAAGAATGTTGACGCAGTCAAGACGCATAATCCTTTCGCCGTGAATGACATCGCTTTCGCCCGCGAAACCGGCTTTCCGCTGGAGAAAATGAACAATTACGGGTGCTCGTTGATCTGGGGCCACCCACAGGGACCGACGGGTCTGCGCAGCGTGATCGAACTGATCGAGGAGCTGGCCATGCGAGGGGGTGGAGTTGGGCTGTTCGGCGGCTGCGCTGCAGGGGACTCGGGGATGGCGGTAGTGTTGCGCGTCGGCGGCTGATGCAAGCGGCTACCGGAAGGATCAGAAACGCGCCAGAGTAACCCGATAATGTTTCAGCCCTGCGCCCAGGAATCCGGCGGCACCCAACGCCGCGAAACTGCCGACCAGTCCGAGGGAATGCCCGACCAGCTTCCCGGACTGGAAAACATAGTCGGTGATTACCGCAATCAGTGTGGGGCCGACTATGCCGCTCATGGACACGCTCCACATAAGGTAGAGCCCGTTGATGCGACCGCGCATCTGATTCGGGGAAAAAAGTTGCAGGGTGGTTACGGCAGAGGGCATGCTCAGAGAACAGAAGAATAGGGCTAGCCCTATCGCCGCGAGCGACCAGGTGGAACCGGGCAGCGAGGAAAACACCGCCAGCGGCAGCAACATGCCGACGCTGCCGATGACAGCCACGCGCATCGAGGCGTCCTCGAACCCGTGGCGCTGAAACTTGTCTATGAGCCAACCGCCGAGAAGTACGCCGCAGGCTGTGCTGGTCAGCAGGAGAGTACCAAAGATCAGCCCCGTTTCGGCC
>Ga0208566_1001943_pt1 | contig 11489 bp, 9 predicted proteins | sample PL_2010_150m_FD_184159 | JGI IMG/M metagenome (GOLD analysis project Ga0208566, IMG submission 184159) | Freshwater microbial communities from Powell Lake, British Columbia, Canada to study Microbial Dark Matter (Phase II) - PL_2010_150m... | ecosystem: Environmental > Aquatic > Freshwater > Lake...
CTGCTGCAACGACATGCTCATGGATGCAGCGCCCGGAGGAGGGGATCTACAAGGCCTACGAAGGCATCAAGATGCGCGTGAACATCATCGACACTCCCGGCCACGTGGACTTCACGGCTGAGGTCGAGCGCTCGCTTCGGGTTCTCGATGGCGCGGTCGCCGTATTCTGCGGCGTCGCAGGCGTCCAACCGCAGTCCGAGACCGTCTGGCGGCAGGCCACGAAATATGGGGTTCCCCGGATCGCTTTCGTCAACAAGATGGACCGCACAGGGGCCGACTTTGAAGCCGCCGTCCAGAGCATGCGCACGAAGCTCGGCGCAAATGCCTGGCCGATCCTCATTCCCCTCGGCCGTGAGGACTACCTCAAGGGCCAGCTCGACATCATCAACCAGAAGGCCGTCATCTATCTCGACAACGACGTGATGGGCTCGACCTACGAGGTCCATGAGATCCCGGCCGAGATGAAGGGCATGGCAGAAAAAGCCTATGCCGATCTCATCGCGCAGATGTGCGATCTCGACGAGGAGGTCGGCATGCTCTTCCTCGAGGAAAAGCCGATTAGCAAGGAAGCCCTCAAGGCGGCGATTCGGCGTCAGACGATCGCGAACAAATTCGTTCCCGTCGTCGGCGGTTCCGCATTCAAGAACAAGGGTGTCCAGTATCTCGTGGACGCGGTCATTGATTACCTCCCCGGTCCGCTCGACATCGAGCCGGCCAAGGGGCTGAACCCGGACAACGTGTCGGAGACGATCCTGGCGGTCGCAGACGACAACGCAAACTTCTGCTCGCTCGCCTTCAAGCTCTGGAGCGATCCGTTCGTCGGCAAGCTGGTTTTCTTCCGCGTGTATTCCGGCAAGCTCTCGAAGGGAGACACCGTTTACAACCCGCGCACGAACAAGCGCGAGCGCATCAGCCGGCTCATTCAGATCCAGGCCGACAAACGCGAGGACATCGACACCTGCTACTCGGGCGACATCGCCGCGATCGTGGGCATCAAGAACATCACCACCGGCGACACGCTCTGCGACGAGGATCACACGATCCTCCTCGAACCGCCTTCCTTCCCCGACCCCGTCATCTCGATGGCGGTCGAGCCGAAGACGAAGGTCGACCAGGAAAAGATGGGCATCGCGCTCCAGCGCCTCGCCGAGGAAGATCCGACATTCCGCGTCTTCACGAACGAGGAGACCGGCCAGACGATCATCGCCGGCATGGGAGAGCTTCACCTCGAAATCATCCGCGACCGCATGCTGCGCGAGTTCAAGGTCGAGGCAAACTCCGGCAAGCCGCAGATCGCCTACAAGGAGACGATTCTCACCCCGGCCGACGGCGAAGGCAAACTCGTCAAGCAGTCGGGCGGGCGCGGACAATACGGCCACGTCATCTGCAAGGTCACGCCGAACGAACGCGGCAAGGGGATCACGATCGAGAACAAGGTCGTCGGCGGAACGATTCCGAAGGAGTTCATCCCGGCTGTCAACAAGGGCTTCAACGAGGCGGTGCTCAACGGCGTCGTCGCCGGCTACCCGGTCATCGACGTCCATGTGGACATTATCGACGGAAGCTACCACGACGTGGACTCGAACGAAATGGCGTTCAAAATGGCGGCCATCTTCGCGCTCAAAGACGCGCTCAAGAAGGCGAAGCCGATCCTTCTCGAGCCGATCATGAAGGTCGAGAACATCACGCCGGACGAATATCAGGGCGACATCATGGGCGACCTGAACCGCCGCCGCGCGCGCATCATGGGCATCGAGACCAAGGGCAACCTGTCGATGATCAACGCCGAGGTTCCTCTGGCCGAAATGTTCGGATACGCGACCGCGATCCGCTCGCTCTCGAAAGGCCGCTCCTCCTACTCGATGGAGCCGTCCCACTTCGAGGAAGTCCCGGCGCAGGTCAAGGCCGCGATCCTCGACCAGAAGAGCTGACGATTACACAAAAAGCCGCATGCCTCCGGGCATGCGGCTTTTTTGTTGGTTTGCGAAGCCAGCACCTCGGTGATTGAATGGCGTTCATGCCCCTCATTATCACCCGTTTTTCCGAAGGCGTTGGCACGATCACGTTTGAGAATCCGCAGAAGCGGAACTGCCTGAGCGCCGATGCAGTGGCTGAGATGCTGACCGCGCTCGACAATTTTGAGAAGCAGGACGCGATTGCGGTCGTGCTCCGTGCGCAGGCCGGGTTGAAGGTCTGGTCGTCCGGACACGATGTGAACGAGTTGCCCAAGCCGGGCCGCGACCCCCTGCCATATGCCGGGCCGCTCGAATCCCTTCTGCGGCGGATCCAGGAATTTCCCGGGGCCGTGATCGCGATGGTCCAGGGAAGCGTCTGGGGCGGAGCCTGCGATCTCGCGTTTTCGTGCGACATCCTGATCGGCGACGAGACGGCCAGCTTCGCGATGACCCCGGCCAAGATCGGCATCCCCTACAATCCGTCCGGACTCATCCATTTCATCAACCTCCTCGGGCTCAACAAGGCGAAGGAGATGTTCTTTACCGCAGAGCCGATCAACGCGCAGGACAGCCTGAACATCGGGATCCTCAACCACCTCGTCCCGGCCGCCGAGATCGAGGCGTTCACCGCCGCGCTCGCCGCGAAGATCCGGAAAAATTCCCCGCTCGCGATCCGCTCGTTCAAGCGCCAGTTCCGGCTTCTCTCCAGTGGCCTCCCTCTCCCGGCCGAAACATTCGAACTAATCCAGTCAATCCGCCGTCACGTCTATGACAGCAAGGACTACGCGGAGGGTATCCTCGCTTTCCATGAAAAGCGCCCGCCGGTTTTCCGGGGCGAATAATTTTCCCGTCAAGCACTGGGATCCGCCGGCGGCAGTGCGGGTGGAGATTTCTGTTTTCCCAGCCGTGGCAGCAGTCTGCGGAAAATTTTCCGGGTTTCGTTGATCGGTGTCTCCTCGATGAAGTAGGCGATTGCGGCCTTGCCGATCGCGTAGGTTCCCGCGCCCGCGATGAAGCCGGACACGGCATTCCCCCAGATCGGGATGACTTTGACAATTGCCCGGGCGCCCTCGCGGAGGACGAGGCCGGCTCCGATATTGAATCCGAGGGCTCCCAGAAATTCGGCCACGAGGCGCGCGCTGAACGGACGTCCGGTCGTGTGGATGATCAGGCCGACCATCAGGGTCTGAAGGGTGGTGAGGATGGGCATGTCGGCCAGCGGGATCGGCTGCACCCCGATCACCCCGCAAACCGCGCTGAACGACTTCAGCAGGGATCCGGCGATGTGCGCCTGGGCGCGCTTGGCATTTGTGGCCCTTGCAAATTCCAACTGCGCGGGCAGCGGCAGCGCGGCGCAGATCGCCTCGTCACAGGCTGGATCGCTTGCGGTAAGCACCCTCGGAACCCGATGGGACAACCCGTGCTCGGCGGCGAGTCTGGCCTGCAGGCGGAACGCGCTTTCCTGCGCCAGCCCGATGACCGGAGCCTCCACGCTCAGTGTCCGTGCGATGTCTTTTTTCCAGTCCGCTTCGCTCGATTCCTCGGCACCAAGAAAGATAACAACGTCCGGGCTGTGGCGGGTGATGCCGGCGGCGATGAATTCCTCCGGGACATTCTGCCGTGCGTCCAGGATCTGGATCTCGCCCCGTCCGGCCGCGAGATAGGAGCGCCATCCGTTGTCACTGCCGCCGGTTTTAAAGTGGTCCTCGGCCCCGAGCATGGAAAGTACCTGCTGAGGAGTGGGGGCCTCATTCCCGACGAGTAAAAGCCGCGCCGGACGCTGCTCCAGGAACAATTCGCGGATCGGGGTCAGCTCTCGCAGGATCGGCTTCTGCAGCCCGCCCGGCAGCTTTTCGACGAGCCCGGTCAGCCGGTTGTAAACCGTCAGGAGGGAATCACGGTTCAAAATGCGCAAGGTCGTTGAGAACCTTCTCCGTGTGTTCCTCCGGCTTCACTTTCCGGAAGATGGATTTGATCGTTCCGTCCGGACGGATCACGAACGTCGAGCGTTCCGTCCCCATGTATTTTTTCCCATACATGCTTTTCTCCACCCAGACGCCGTAATCTTCGACGAGCGCATGGGATTCATCGCTCAGCAACGGAAACGGGAGGCTGTATTTTTCGATGAATTTTTTGTGGCTTGCCGGGGAATCCACGCTGATCCCGAATGCCAACGCGTTCTGTTCCTTCAGATGCGCATAGCGGTCGCGCAGTGCGCAGGCCTGAACCGTGCATCCCGGCGTGTCATCCTTCGGGTAGAAATAGAGCACAACTGTCCGCCCTCTGAAGTCGGAAAGGTTCACGATTTGTCCATCTCCATAATCCTCGCCAACCGCCAGAGCGGAAAACCCGGGGGCTGGATCTCCGGGAGTCAGTGCATTTGCCATGAGAAACACATTTCACCAACCTTGCCCGCAGCGCAAGTCCGCGCCATCCGTAAACCTCCGCTTCCGTCACTTCGGGGAGAATTCCAGCTTGTGCGCAGGCTCCGCCCGTAGTTCCTTTCCATTGCATGAGTTCCCCCGTGTCCGCTTTGCCCGCCGCCCGTTTGAGTCGCCGTCGTTTTCTGGGGAGCATCATCGCCGCCGGGGTGGCGCCGATGTTTGTTCCCTCCCGGCTATTCGGCGCTTCGGCCCCGGGCAACATTCTGCGGATCGGGTGCATCGGTTCGGGAAGAATGGGTTTCAACGACATGCGCACCGCGATCGGGCAGGGTGTCGAATGCGGATCGCGCATCGTAGCGGTCAGCGATGTGGACCGGCCCCGCATGGCCATTCTCAAACGCGAGGGAGAGAGGCTCGGCCGGGAATTGCACGGGGACGAGACCGCTGAAATCAGCATGCACGAGGATTTTCGCGAACTGCTGGCCCGGAAGGACATCGACGGCGTGATCATCGCCACGCCCGATTTTGCCCATGCATTCATCGCGATCGAGGCCGCCCGGGCGGGCAAGGGGATCTATCTGGAGAAACCCCTCACGTTTGCGATCCCTGAGGGACAGGCTTTGGTGAAGGCCGTGCGCGACCATGGCATTGTCCTTCAGACCGGATCGCAGCAGCGCAGTTCGATCCATTTTCACCGTGTCTGCTGGCTCGTTCGCAACGGGCGCATCGGCACCATCAAGGAAATCGAGGTGACCAACCCGCTGGATTCCGGTGTCGGAAATGCCGCTCCCATGCCGATTCCAGAGGGCCTCGACTACATCGCATGGATGGGGCCGACCACCGACGAACCCTATACCGAGGACCGCGTCCATTCTCAGAACGACCCCAATCTCTCAAGCCGTCCCGGATGGCTTCAGATCGAGAAATACTGCCGGGGCCAGGTTGCTGGCTGGGGTGCCCACACATATGACATCGCCCAGTGGGGGCTCGGGACCGATTTCAACTCCGGTCCGGTTGAGATCACGGCCGAGGGGGAATTCCCGGACCGCGGGCTGTTCAATGTCCACACCACCTACTCGGGAACCGCCCTCTATGGCAATGGCGTCGTGATGAAATCCAAGAACGGCACCACCGGCACAATCAAGTTCATCGGAACCGACGGATGGCTCAGCGTCAAGCGGGGGAAGTTCGATGCCAGCGATCCGGAAATTTTGCGGGAGAACCCGGAGGGGGGGATTCAACTCGCGACCTCCAACAACCACATGGGGAATTTTTTGCAGTGCCTGAGAAGCGGGAAAGATCCCGTTGCTCCAGTGGAGGTCGGTCATCGTTCGAACACAGTGAGCCTGCTTCATTACATCTCGATGAAAACCGGCCGCACGATCCACTGGGATCCCGCGACGGAAAAAATCATCGGCGATCCCGGGGCAGACAAACTGGTGGAGTGCGACTGCCGCCCCGGCTTCCCGCTGGGATCCTGAATTTGCTCAGGCTGCGGCGGCCGCGGCGTCCAGAGTGATCTGACGGCGGAGCGCCTCCACGTCGGGAAATTTCTGTTCCGGGCGGAGGAAGCGGAGGAATCCGACCTCGATGTCCTTTCCGTAGAGGTCGCCTGAGAAGTCGAGCAGGTGAACTTCCAGGAGGCGTTCGCCATCGGATTGGACGGTCGGACGGATGCCGATATTTGCAACGCCCGCAAAAAAACTCCCATCGAAACGCACGCGCACGGCGTAGACGCCATCGGGCGGAAATTGTTCGTTGTGGGCGGCGAGATTGGCCGTTGGGAAACCAAGCTGCCTGCCGAGACCGTCCCCGTGCCGGACGGTTCCAAGGATGGAATACCGGCGTCCGAGGAAGATTTCGGCGGTATCGAGATCCCCGGATTCGACAGCCTTGCGGATGAGAGTGCTGCTGACCATTGATCCGCCGATGGAAACCGGATCGACTTCGGTCGTTTCAAATCCAAGTGACGGCCCGAGCGCGCGGAGGAGGTTTCCGTCGCCGCGCCGTGCGTGTCCAAACTTCCAGCCCTGCCCGACACAGATGCGGCGGAGCGAGCGGGCGGATGCGCTGAGGCGTCTCAGAAACTCATCGGCCTCGAGGGTGGCGAATTCCTCGTCGAAGCGGATGACGAGCACGTTCCGGATTCCGAACCCGCGTATGAGGGCGATCTTGTGAGGTGTCGAAGTCAGAAGGCGGGGAGCCCGATCCGGCCGGAGGATTTTGGATGGATGCGGGTCGAATGTGAGGGCGACCGCTGAGCCCTCCATCCGGTGCGCGGCATCCAGAGCCGCCTGCAGGACGGCGCGGTGTCCGTGGTGCACGCCGTCAAACACTCCGGCGGCGATGGCGAGCGGTCCGGGGACCGATGCCAGGCCATCCATGCTGTCGAGGATGTTCATTAGGCCCCCCGGAGGCGGGAAACAGCAGGCAGGCTGAGCACGCGCGCGGCGATGGCATCCAGCGGCCCGGCCTTCAGCTCCTTGATCGTCACGGAACCCTCCACGTCGAATCGCCCGGACTTCGTCCGGCGCAGAGCTTTCAGGTGCGCGCCACAGCCGAGTGACTGCCCGATTTCGTGGGCGTAAGTGCGGACATAAAACCCCTTGCTGCAGACCACCCGGAAATCGATTTCCGGCATGCGGACCGCCAGGATTTCATGGGCATAGACGTGGACGAATCGGGGTTCCCGCTCGACCTCCTTCCCCTGCCGCGCGAGTTTGTAGAGCGGGACGCCGTCCTTCTTGATCGCGCTGACCATCGGCGGAGTCTGGTAGAAATCCCCGTGAAATTTTGCGAATGCCTCGTCGAACTGGGCGCGGGAAAATTCCGGGACCGGCAGCGTCGCGGTGACTTCGCCGTCGGCGTCCTGGCTGTCTGTGGTTTTGCCGAGTTCAAGGGTCCCGACGTATTCCTTGTCCTCGCTCATGAGGAGGTCCTGGATCTTTGTGCCGCGGCCGATGGTGATGAGAAGGAGGCCTGTGGCGAGGGGATCGAGCGTGCCGCAGTGGCCGACTTTTTTCGTATCCAGGGCGCGGCGGGTGATGGCCACGACATCGTGCGATGTCATGCCCGGCTCCTTGTCCACCAGCAATACTCCGTCAATCCCGCTTTCTGATCTCATCGCAAACAACTTTCAAAAAATCCTGTTTCACCCGATCGAGCGTTCCGTGCACGCGCGCGCCGGCCGCCATCGGGTGCCCGCCGCCCTTGAAGATCTGGCAGACTTTGCAGACGTCGATGGCTGGGTCCTTCGAGCGCGCGCTGACGCGGACCTTTCCGTCGGGAAGTTCCTCGAAGAAGATGGCGGAAAGCACCCCTTCGACCGAGCGGAGGTTGTCGATGATCCCCTCGTTGTCCTCGGGGAGAACCGCGAGCCGGGCAGCATCTTCCAACGTCAGTGAAAACGTGGCGATCCGGTCTTCGCAGTGGAACTCCGCGCGGTTGAGAGCGAAGCGCAGGAGCTCGAACCGGCGCTTCGGCTGGCTCTCATACATCGCCCGGGAAAGCGTCGCGACATCGACTCCGGCGGACACAAGAGCGGAGCCTGCGTCAAACGTGCGCGCGTTAGTCCCCTGGTATTGGAACGATCCGGTGTCGGTGGAAATCGCGGCGAAAAGATTGGTCGCGATGGCAGGGGTGATCCGGACTCCTGCATGACGGAAAAACTCAAAGAGGATCTGGCCTGTGGCCGGCGCCGAGGGATCGACATGGTTGATTTCGCCGAACAGCTCGTTGCTCACATGGTGGTCCATGTTGATCCAGAGGGCACCCGGAGCAATCGCATCCACGACCGTGCCCAGCCGTTTTTTGACCGAGGTGTCGAGGATCAGGAAGACGTCGAACTTCTCCGGGGTGGCGGGAGGCGTCGAAACAAGCTCATGGCCGGGAAGGTAATGAAATTTTGTTAGCGTGCCGTCCTCGTTCCAGGCGGTGACGTCCTTCCCCTCGCTTTTGAGCCAGAGTGCGGCGGCGATCGTCGAGCCGAGAGCGTCGGCGTCCGGCCGAAGATGGCTTGCGACGGCGATCCGGTTCGCGCCGCGGAGGGCTGAGGCGATTGAGTCAAACATTTTCGTCAAGTCCGAGCTCATTCATGATGTTGAGGACGCGCGAGCCGCGCTCGATCGCCTCGTCGATTTTGAAATGCAGGTGGGGCATGTATTTGAGCGTCACGCGCTTTGCGACCTCGTTCTGCAGGTGGGCGCGGCTGCGTTCGAGTTTCTCCAACACCGCCTGCTGCTGGCCCGGAGTGCCCAGCGCCGACACGAAGACGTGGGCCTGCTTGAGATCCGGCGTGATGTCGACCGCGCTGATCGTGACGAGGATCGGAGTGAAGTCGAGATCGCGCAGAATGATCACGCCCAACTCGCGCTTGAGGACTTCGCAGACCCTTTCGAGGCGGTGCTTCACCGGTATCAGAGCTGCTGCGGGATCTTCTCGAGCGTGTAGCACTCGATGATGTCCTCGGGAAGGTATTCCGTGAAGTCGCCCAGTTTGATGCCGCACTCGAGCCCGGCCCGGACTTCCTTGACGTCGTCGGTGAAGCGGCGGAGCGTTGCCAGGCCGCCGTCGTAAATCGGCTGGCGGCGGCGTAGCACGCGGGCACGGGCGGTGCGCGCGATGCGTCCGTCCGTGACCATGCAGCCGGCAACCTTGCCCTTGGTGAGATCGAAGACCTGCTTGACTTCAGCGTGTCCGATGATCGCCTCACGAAGCTCCGGTTCAAGCATCCCGCTCATCGCCTCGCGGACCTGGTCGAGCAGTTCGTAAATAATGCTGTAGAGCTTGATCTGCACGCCCTCGCGCTTGGCCGCCTGGGCGGCCGTGTTCTCGGTCTTCGTGTTGAAGCCGATGATGATTGCATTCGACGCGCTGGCGAGCAGGACGTCCGAGTCGGTGATCGGACCGACCGCCGCGTGGATGATCTCGAGTGAGATTTTTTTCTGCGGGAAGTCCTTGAGCGAGGAGATGATCGCCTCGAGCGAGCCCTGGACGTCGCTTTTCACGATCACCTGCAGGGTCGGCTTCTGGTCCTCCGCCAGATTGGCAAATAGGTTCTCAAGCGTCGCCCGCTGCGGAGCGGCGAGCTTGTTCGTGCGGATGGATTCCAGGCGCTCATCGCTCAGGATGCGAGCATCCTTTTCCGAGTCCATGACCATGAGGTCGTCTCCCGCGTTCGGGAGGCCGCTGAAGCCGAGGACCTTCACCGGGGTGGCTGGACCGGCTTCCTTGACCGGCTTGCCGAGATCATCGATCAGCTGTTTGACTTTTCCCCAGTAGTTTCCGCAGATGAAGGCATCGCCGACACGCAGCGTGCCCATTCGGACGATAACCGTTGCCGTCGGGCCGCGGCCCTGCTCGACCTGGGCCTCGATGACCGTGCAGCGGGCGTCCACTGCCGCGCTGGATTTGAGCTCCAGTATTTCCGCTTGGAGGACCATCATGTCGAGGAGTTCATTGACTCCGGTGCCCTTGGTGGCGCTGACCGGAAGGCAGATGATGTCCCCGCCCCAGTCCTCCGGGACGAGACCTTTTTCCTGAAGCTGAGTCTTGACGCGGTCGACATTCGCCGAGGCGAGGTCGATCTTGTTGATGGCAACCATGATCTGGACCTTGGCCGCCTTGGCGTGGGAGATCGCCTCGAGAGTTTGAGGCATTAGGCCGTCATCGGCCGCAACAACAACGACGACGATATCGGTGACTGTGGCCCCGCGCGCGCGCATCGCCGTGAAGGCTGCGTGGCCAGGAGTGTCGAGAAATGTGATGCGCTGCCCCTTCCGCTCGACGCTGTAGGCGCCGATATGCTGGGTGATTCCGCCGGCTTCCCCCGCGGCGACGCGGGTTTTCCGGATCGCGTCCATGAGCGATGTTTTGCCGTGGTCCACATGCCCCATGAACGTGATGATCGGGGCGCGGTTGGTCATCTCGTCCGGCTTTGGCTTTTCCGGCTCCTTCGGAGCCTCGACCTTGACCTCCACCTTGTGGTGGCCCTTGGAGGTGTCCTTCTTTTCGCGCTCGAACGTGAAGCCGTGGAGTTCGCAGACTTTCGATGCGACATCCGGCTCGATCGTCTGGTTGATGTTCGCGAAGATCTGGAGCGACATCAGATCCTTGATGAGATGAAAGGGCCTCACGCCCAACTGCTCGGCAAGTTCCTTGACGATGATCGGGGGCTTGAGGTGGAGAATTTTTTTCTGCGCTTCCTCGTCCACCGGCGCGTGCTCGGCTTCTTCCGGCGTCGCCGGCTCGGGCGAGGCGGGAGGAACGACGGGCTCGATGACCGCCGTTGGGATGATGACCGGGGTTCCGATCGGCTGGATGAAAGGCCTGATCGCGGCTTTGCGCTGACCCTCCGGCTTTTTGACTTTCTTTTTCGGTTCGAGAAGATCGACGGTTGCCATCACCTGTTTTTCAGGCGGCGGTGTGGCGGGGGATTCAGGAGCAGCCTTCTCAGCGCCTCGGGATTTGGGTGTGACAGAGGATTCCCGTTTGGGTTTCGCAGCTTTGCCATCTGTGGTTTTCTTCGTAACTTTCTCTGCCATAAATCAATCGTGTCCCGGGGGAGGGTATCATGGCTGCCCGTCGGGGGCGGCATTTTCGCCGGCGTTTGCCAGAGCTGCGTCCAGGATTTTCTGTCCGGCTTCGAGGTCTACTCCGAGAATATCCGCAATATCCTCCGGTCCGGCGGTCTGGACGAGCTCGATCGAGGTCATCCCCGCGGAGGCAAGCTTCTGGGCTTCATCCTCGCTGATGCCGAGCTGGGCGGCGATCGAGTGCGCGGCTTCGGCGGTCCGGGATTCCATCACCTGGGCGGCGGTCTTGTCCTCCTGAATGTCGATTTCCCATCCGGTCAATTTTGCGGTGAGGCGGGCATTCTGTCCGCGGCGTCCGATGGCAAGCGACAGGTCGTCCTTGTGGACGAGCACGCGGATCGTTTTTGTTGCCTCGTCGGAAGAGATGCTGCGGATGTTGGCCGGCTTGAGCGCGGCGGTTGCAAACTTCACCGGATCCGGGTCCCAGCGGATGATGTCCACCTTTTCGTTGTTGAGCTCACGGACGATGTTCTTCACCCGCGCCCCGCGCATGCCGACGCACGCGCCGACCGGATCGACCTTCGCGTCCTCGCTGTGGACGGCGACCTTTGTGCGGT
>Ga0208566_1001944_pt1 | contig 11478 bp, 9 predicted proteins | sample PL_2010_150m_FD_184159 | JGI IMG/M metagenome (GOLD analysis project Ga0208566, IMG submission 184159) | Freshwater microbial communities from Powell Lake, British Columbia, Canada to study Microbial Dark Matter (Phase II) - PL_2010_150m... | ecosystem: Environmental > Aquatic > Freshwater > Lake...
ATGTACGGCAACGTACGCGAGGGTCCGGCTGCGTCGCCTCGGAGGGCGGGGCTCCGTTCGTGGCTCGCCGTGCGATGAACCTGCACGGCTGTGCCCCCCGTTCTTCCTCAGCGGGGGTACCCCAGGGAGCGCATTTCGTCCGGGAGTGGGGCGCTTTACCTCACTGCGCCCCCCCTCCTGCGGCCACTCCGCCGTATTTATGAACTGAAGCACTTAGGGCCTGCCCGCTTCGCCATCCGGGAGATCGCCCTTCCGCTCCTCGAACTGCTTCAGGTAGAAGGACCGGTAGCGGGACTCCCGGGCGAGAAGCTCTTCGTGCCGCCCCTGCTCGACGATCCGCCCGTCCTCCACCACGAAGATCACGTCCGCGTTGCGGACCGTGGAGAGACGATGCGCGATGACGAACGTCGTGCGGCCGCGCATGAGGGCGTCCAGCGCCTCCTGAACGACGTGCTCCGATTCGGTGTCGAGCGCGGATGTGGCCTCGTCGAGGATGAGCAGCGGGGCGTCCTTCAACAGCGCCCGGGCGATCGCGAGGCGTTGCCGCTCCCCTCCGGACAGCCGAAGCCCCTGCTCCCCCACGAACGTCCCGTACCCCCCGGTCATCCGCTCGATGAACGGGTGCGCGTTCGCGCGGCGCGCCGCCTCGACGACTTTCTCCATCGGGGCGTCGGGCATCCCGTACGCGATGTTGTTCCGGATCGTGTCGTTGAAGAGCACCGTGTGCTGGCTTACGATGCCGATCTGCTCGCGGAGGGAAGCGAGCGTGACGCTCCGGACGTCCACCCCGTCGATCCGGATCGCGCCCTTCTGCGGGTCGTAGAACCGCGGGAGCAGGTCGACCAGCGTGGTCTTCCCCGCCCCGCTGGAGCCTACGATCGCGACCATCGTCCCGGCCGGAACGCGGAAGTCGATCTCCTTCAGGACGATTTCCCCTCCCGGGGCGTACCGGAAATCGACGTGGTCGAAGGCGATCTCCTTCGTGATCGGAGCGAGGGTTCCCGCGCCTTCCGCCTCGCGCACCTCGGGCAGCGTGTCGATCACCTCGAAGACGCGACTCCCGGCGGCGAGCCCCTGCTGGACGACGTTGTTGATCCGGGAGAGCCGTTTCACCGGCTCGTAGAGCATGAACAGCGCGGTCATGAAGGAGAAGAAATTGCCCGCCGTGCTGTGGCCGCTCACCACGCTGTGGCCGCCGTAGTAGATGACCGCCGCCGCCCCGACCCCGGCGAACATCTCGGAGAGCGGGGAGGTCATCGCCTGCACCTTCACGACCTTCATGCTGAGGCGGAACAGCTCGTTGTTCCGGATGGAGAACCGCCCCGTCTCGTAGGTCTCGGCCCCGAACGACTTCACGAGCTTCGCCCCGCTGATCGTCTCCTGCAGATGGGACGAGAGCCCTCCCGTGATCTCCTGCGCCTCGATGCTCGTCCGCCGCAGCTTCCGGCCGAAGCGGGCGATCGGCCAGAAGGCGAGCGGGAAGACGACCAGGGCGATGAGCGCCAGCTTCCAGTCGCGATAGAAGATGACGAAAACGAGAAACGCCGCCGTGAAGATGTCCTTGATGAGCCCGGTGGCGGCGTCGGTGATCGCGCTCTGCATCAGGCTGACGTCGTTCAGGACGCGGGACATCAGGACGCCGGTTGGGTGCCGCAGATAGAAGGAAAGCGAAAGCGACTGCAGATGGCGGTACAGGTGATCGCGGATGTCCCGCACCACCCGCTGCCCGACCCCGGCCATCAGATAGCTCTGGGTGAATTCGAGCACGCCGCGGACGATGTAGATCGCCAGCACCAGAAGCGGGATGTAGGTCAACTGGGTGGCGTCCTTCCGGATGAAGATGTCGTCGAGGATCGGCTTCACGAGGAAGGCGGTCGATCCGCTGAGGGCCGATACGCCGACCATGACGAGCATCGCGAGGAGAAGCCTCGGAACGTACGGCCGGGTGTATTCGAGCATCCTCCGGTACAGGCTCACACCCATGCTTCCGCGGCCTCCTTTCCCAGCATTGAAACGACCGCCTCCGTGGGTCCGGTGCCGCGGAGCAGCGAACGCAGCGCAAGCCCCTTCGCGCGCATACGCTCCCGAAGCGCCGGATCGTCCAGGATCTCACCGGCGGCGGCGGCGATCCGCTGCGGGGTGCAGTCGTCCTGGATCAACTCGGTCAGGAACCTCTCCCCCGTGGCGATGTTGGGAAGGCCGACGCAGTCGACCTTCGCCAGGCGGCGGCCGACCTGGTAGCTCAACCAGGAGGTCCGGTAGACGATGACCGCCGGTACGCCGAGCAGGGCAAGCTCCAGCGTGACGGTTCCCGAAACCGCCATGGCCGCGTCAAGCCCCCGGAAGAGGAGTTGCCGCGCCTCGTCCACCAGCGCGACCGGAAGCCCCGAATCCGCGACATCGCGTGCGATCGCCTCACGCAGCCCCGGCCGCGCCACGGGCAGGGCGAAGTGGAGGTCGGGAAACCGTTGCAGGAGGAGGCGCGCGGCGTCGAGCAGGATCGGAAGGTGCGCCGCGACTTCTCCCGCCCGGCTTCCCGGCAGCAGGCCGATCCCGCGCTTCCCGCGGGGAATCCCGAACCGTTCCGGGTCGGGGGGCGCGTCGAGGAACGGTGCGATCTCGTCGAGGATCGGATGTCCGGCGAAGACGGCGTTGACGCCGCTCGCGCGAAGGAACGCGACCTCGAAGGGGAACAGGACGACGGCTCCCCTCGTGAACCGGGAGAGGGTCTTCGCCCGTCCGGAACGCCAGGCCCACACCTGCGGGGGGACGTAATAGACCACGGGGACACCGTGCCGCGCGGCGGTTTTCCCGACACGGAAGTTGAAGTCGGGAAAGTCGACGAGCAGCACCGCTCCGATATCGGGACGGCTCACGCGTTCCGTGACAACGGAAAGCGCCGCACGGATCGCCGGAAGGCGCCGCAGCGCTTCCGTAACCCCGATGACGGAGATGTCGCCGTAATCCCGCAGGATGCTCACCCCTTCCGACGCGAGCAGCGCGCTTCCGATCCCCTCCATCGGGACGCCCGGGAACCGGCCGCGAAACGCCCTCGCCACCCGCGCGGCGTACGCTTCCCCGGAAGGCTCCCCGCACGCGAGGAACAAGGTTTTCGCCACCCCCGACCCTACCTCAGCACGCCGCGCTTGCTCCCGCGGACGAACGCGATCAGGTGCTTCACCTCGGGCAGCGGCGGCAGCTCCGCCTCTGCCCGCGCAAGCGCCTCCTTGAGGGGGACCTCCGCGCGGAAGATGATCTTGAACGCAGCTTTCAGCGCCGCCACGGTCTCCGGAGAGAAGCGGTTCCGCCGGAGCCCGACGAGGTTCAGCCCGTACAGCGCATACCCGCGCTGCGGCCGCGACACGACCGCCGTCACATACGGCGGGACGTCCTGCGAGACTCCCGACATCCCGCCGATGATGCAATGCTCCCCGATCCGGACGAACTGGTGCACCGCCGACAACCCGCCGATGATCGCGCCGTCCTCGATCGTGACGTGGCCGGCGAGGGTGGCCGCGTTCGCCATGATGACGCGGCTCCCGACGATGCAGTCGTGGGCGACATGGCAGTACGCCATCACCAGGGTGTTGTTCCCGATCCGCGTCACTCCCCCACCCCCGGAGGTGCCGCGGTTCACGGTGGCGAACTCGCGGATGATGTTCCCGTCCCCCATCTCCACCCACGACTCCTCGCCGCGGAACTTCAGATCCTGCGGGATCGCCCCGACGGAGGCGAATGAATGGATGCGGTTCTCCTTCCCCATGCGCACGTGGGACTCGATGACCGCGTGCGTTCCGACGGTGGTCCCGTCGCCGATCGTCACCTTCGGCCCGATAACGGCGTACGGCCCCACAACGACGTCCTTCCCGAGCTCCGCGCCCGGGTCGATGATCGCGGTCGGATGGATCATGTCGCCTCCTCCGCGCCGTTCGGCGCGGCGCCGTCCGGGATCGACGCCGTCACGTCCCCCCTCGCCGCGAGCGCGCCGTCGACCCGGGCCTCCCCGTGCATCTTCCATACCGGCCCCTTGTGGGCGATCACCGTGATCTCCAGGCGAAGCTGGTCTCCGGGTACGACCGGGCGGCGGAACTTGAAGTTGTCGATCCCGGTGAAGTACGCGATCCGCTTCCCGCCGCCCATCTCCCTGAGCGCGAGGATCCCTCCCGTCTGCGCGAGGGCCTCCACGATCAGGACTCCCGGCATGATCGGGTGTCCGGGAAAGTGCCCCTGGAAGTACGGCTCGTTGATCGTCACGTTCTTGATGCCTACGATCCGCTTCCCGGGTTCCCACTCCACGATCCGGTCCACGAGCAGGAACGGGTACCGGTGCGGCAACAACTCCATGATTTCCTGGATCCGTAACACGTCACCCCTCCCCTTCGCCGGATATATCCCCCTCCAGCCTCTTAACCCGCCGGAACAGCTCCGGCAGCCTCGGCAGGAGCGTCACCATTTTCAGCCATGTCCTGTGGGGCATCGCCGGCACACCCGACCACGCCCGGTTCTCCTTCGCTGAGAGCGAGGCGGCCACGCCGGTCTTCGCGCCGAGCATCACCCCGTCGCCCACCTCGAGGTGCCCCGCCAGCCCCGCCTGCCCGCCGATCATCACGCGGTTGCCGATCCGGGCGCTTCCCGAGATCCCCACCTGGGCAGCGATCACCGTGTCCCGCCCGATCTCCACGTTGTGCCCCACCTGGATCAGGTTGTCCAGCTTGGTCCCCGGGCCGACGCGGGTGACCCCGAGCGCGGCGCGGTCGATCGTCGTGTTCGCCCCGATCTCGACGTCGTCCCCGATCTCGACGGTTCCCACCTGCGGGATCTTCTGGTACCCCTGCGGCGTCGGCGCGAACCCGAAGCCGTCGCTGCCGATCACGCAACCGGCGTGCAGGAGCACCCGCTTCCCGACACGCACCCCTTCGTAGAGAGTGACCCGCGGGTGAAGAACGGTGTCCTCGCCGACGACCGCCCCCCTCCCGACGTACGCCCCGGGGTACAGCGTGACCCGGTCCCCGACGACCGCCCCCTCGGCGACGACGGCGAAGGGGCCGACGTGGACCTCCTTCCCCAGCACGGCGGTCGGATGGACGCTGGCCTGGGCGGAAACGCCCGCGGCAAGCCGCACCGGCGGGTGAAACCGCCCGACGGCGAGGGCGAAGGCGAGGTACGGATCCGGCGTCAGCAGGAACGCGCACCTGGCGCCGTCGATCGGTTGTCTGGCGATGATCGCGGACGCCTTCGTCTCCCGGGCCTGTTCGGCGTACTTCGGGTTCGACAGGAAGGTGACCTGTCCCGGCCCGGCATCCTCCACCCCGGCGATCCCGCTCACCTCGGCATCCGTCCCCTGGAGACGGGCCCCGATCTCCCCCGCCAGAACCGAGAGAAGCAGTTTACTTCCCACCGCCGCTTCCCTTTTTCTCCGGCGCCGCACTCTTCCCCGGCGCCGTCTTGCCGGCCTCGTCCACCAGGGCCAGGACCCGCGTTGAAATGTCCAACGCCGCGTTGTAATGGATGACCCCCGCCGTCTTCTCGAGGACGAGATCGAGCTTGTCGGCCTTCACGACGACCTCGACCTGCGCCTGGACCGACTTGAGCACTTCGCGGGTGAACTCGGCCTGCCGGGCCTGCATCTCCTGCTCCCCCTCCTGGGTCATCTGCCGCAGTTCGTTGATCTTCGCCTGGAAAGCGTCCTCCTTCTCCTTGAGCTTCTCCTTCCCCAGCATCACCTTCTGCTTGTCGATCTCTTCCCTGATCTTGCGTGCCTCTTCCTGCTTTCCGTCGATCGCTTTTTTCAGCTCCTCGTACCGGGCTTCCATCTTCTTCTTCGCCGCCTGGCCCGCCACGGACTCGTTGAGGATCTTGTTCATGTCGATGACGGCCACGCGCAACCCTTCCGCGAGGGAGGTCCCCGCGAAGACCGCCGTCACCAATACCGCTGCCAGAATGATTCCCGCTTTCCGCATCACTTGTCTCCTTTTCCCATCCCGTAGTTCGATCAGAACGGCGTCCCGATCGTGAATTCCATCACGCGCTTCGGCTCCCCTTCCGGTCGGCTTAGATTCCATCCCCATTCGAAACGCAACGGCCCCATCGGTGAGTACCAGCGAATGCCAACCCCGTACGCCGCCCACAAACCCTGGTCGTTGAAGGGCCATTCTCCCTGCGCCCAGGCGTTCCCGACGTCGAAGAAGACCACGCCCTTGAACCCGATATCGGCCACGAGCGGAAACAGGTACTCGAAGTTCGCGATCAGTTCCTTGTTCCCCCCGATCAATTCCCCGGTGACGGGGTCCACCGGCGAGAGGGACCGGGACTTGAAACCCCGGATGCTGTAGGGTCCCCCCAGGAAAAACCGCTCGAACAGCGGAACCTCCTCCACCCCCCCCGCCGGAATCACGTGACCCCAGAGGAGGTTCCACGAAAAAACGGTGGTTGCCGTCACCGGGGTGAACCGCTTCGCGTTCAGGAAATATTTGACGAACTGGCTGTCGCCGCCCAACGGCCCGCCCGCATACTCCAGACTAGCCGATTGGATGCCTCCCCGCGAGGGGTCGATGGCCCGATCGGTGGTGTTCCGCGAAAGGGCGAAGACGACGCTCCGGGTTTTCTGGACGCCCTTGTCGATCTCCTGCTGCACGTTCCACGATGGGACGACGTAATTGAGCGGAAGGATCTTCGTATCGGACATCCGGAAAGAGAGGGATCCATTCGTGAACTTCGAAATGTTGTACCCGAGTCCTACCCTTCCCCCTTTCCCATCCTGCTCGAAATCGGTGTACTGCACCTTGGTTTTGTAGGCACCCAGGAGCAGGCTGAAGTCCGTGTCCAGGAAATTCGGATCGCGGAAGTCGATGGTGTACGTGGTCCGGCGCGCGCCGAACTGGGAGTTGAGGGACGCCTTCCAGCCCCTGCCGAACAGGTTGTTCTCGTTCACCTGGACCACGCCGAAGATCTTGTCGATCGAGCTGTACCCGAGCCCGCCCGAGAGGGTCCCGGTCGGCCCTTCCTGGACATCGACCTTCACGTCCATCTCCCCCGGCACCGTCGAAGGGGAGGTGCTGATCTTCACGTCCTTGAAGTACGACGTGCGGGTCAGGTTCTCCTTGCTCGTTTTCAGTCCCGTCGCCGTGTAGGTCCGTCCGTCGGCGACGTCGAGATTGCGGCGGACGACACGGTCGAGCGTCTTCGTGTTTCCGGAGACCTCCACTTTCCCGAAGTGGAACTTCGTTCCCCTCTCGAACCGGTACGTCACGTCCACGACCGGGTACTCCTTCCGCTTTTCCACCCCCGGGGAAACGAGGGCCTGCGCGTACCCTTCGTCGTTCACGAGGGTGGTGAGGGCGAGCAGGTCGGACAGGAGCGTATCCCGGTTGAAGATATCGCCGCGGGAGAGCCTCGCCGTCAATCGAAGTTTGACTTCGGGAATGCCGGAATCCCCGGAGAAGCGGATCTCCCCGACGCGGTATTGCCGCCCCTCGAAGATCCGGATCTTGAGGATGAGCCCCTTCTCCCCCCGATCGACGACCGGATCGGAGATTTTGGATTCGATGAACCCGCTGTTCTGGTAGAGCGCCTCGATCTTCCGCACGTCGTTCTCGAGCACATCCTTCTTGAAGGCCCCGGAGTCGGTGAGGAAGGAGAAGAGCCCCTTCTCCGAGGTGTCCATCTCTTTGAGGATCGCTTTCGACGTGTGATACTGGTTGCCGGTGATGACGATCCGTTCGATCTTCAGCTTCGGGCCTTCGTTGACCCGGAAGGTCACCCGCAGGGCGCCATCGGAACCCTCCGAGACGGACGCCTCCACGGTTGCGTCGATAAACCCTTTGTTCTGGCATACTTCTTTTAATTTACTCGTCGATTCCTTTACCTTTTCCTCCTGATAAAGAGACCGTTCCTTGAAGGTGAGGGCGGCGCGCAGGTCGGTGGCGTCCACGTCCTTGTTCCCCTCGATCAGCACCGCTCCGACGATCGGTTTCTCGGCGACGATCACGGTAAGGCGGTACCCGCCGGGGACCTCCTCCGTGTCGAATGTTACGTCGCGGAAATACCCCATCTTGTAGATCGCCTTGACGTCCTGTCGAACCTTCTCGAGATCCAGTTCCTGTCCGACCCGCGTGCTCATCACCTTGCGGACCGCGTCCGGGGAGACGCGGGCCGCCCCCCGCACCTCGATCGCCTCCACCCGGAACCCGGCGGCCTCCACGCTCCCGGCGAGGAACAGGAGCAGGACCGCGCACAGGAGAAGCCGGAGGATCGGGAGATTCCCCCTCATTCGACGATTCTCCCGTCGTCGATCCGGATCACGCGGTGGAGACGGGACGCGACCTGGTCGTTGTGCGTCACCATGAGAAGCGAGAGACCCCTCGACCGGTTGAGCGAAAGGAGAAGGTCGACCACGCCGGAGGCCGTCGTCCGGTCGAGATTCCCCGTCGGCTCGTCGGCGAGCAGGACCGACGGTTCCATCACGAGGGCCCGGCAGATCGCCGTGCGCTGCTGCTCGCCGCCGGAGATCTCCCCTGTGCGGTGCGTAAGACGTTCCGAGAGCCCGACCTCCCCGAGAAGCGCGACGGCCCGTCGCCGCGCCTCCGCGGGATCCATCCGCGCGATCAGGCACGGCAGCGTCACGTTTTCGAGGACGCTGAATTCCGGCAGAAGGTTGTGGGACTGGAAGACGAAGCCGACGGACCGGTTCCGGAAGGCGGCCATCTCGTCCGCGGGGAGATGGGTCACGTCCTTGCCCCCGTACAGGACCTTCCCGGAGGTGGCGCGGTCGAGCGTCCCGAGGATCTGGAGCAGCGTCGTCTTGCCGGCGCCGGAAATGCCGACCACCCCCGCCGTCTCGCCCCGGGCGAGCGAGAGGGAAACTCCCTTGAGCACCTCGATGTCGTACCCGTCGCGACGGAACACCTTCCAGACCTCCTGGGCCTGCAGGGCGGGCGTTTCACTCATACCGGATCGCCTCCGCGGGGTCCACGCGGGACGCCTGGAACGCGGGATAAAGCGTCGCAAGGAAACAGATCAGGACGGAGCTGGCCACCACGAGGAGGACGGTCCCAGGCTCGATGGCGACGGGAAGGGTCGAGATGTAGTAGACGTCGCTCGGAAGGTGGATGAACCGGTACCGCTGGAGCAGTACGCACAGGAGCGCGCCGAGGGCGGTCCCGAGGGCCGTTCCGGCCACCCCGATGATCAGCCCCTCGATGGCGAAGATCCTGCGGATCGAGCGTCGCGTCGCCCCCAGCGTCATCAGGACGGCGATGTCCTTCGTCTTCTCCATCACGACCATGATCAGGGTCGAGATGATGTTGAAGGCCGCGACCATCACGATGAGGACGAGAATGACGAACATCACCACCTTTTCCAGCTTGAGGGCGGAGAAGAGGTTCCGGTTGCTCTGCATCCAGTCCTTCGCCCAGTACGGATACCCGAGGGCCGACCGGATCCGCTGCGCGACCGAGGCGGCGGCGTAGATGTCCCTCACCTTGACCTCGATCCCCGTGGCGCGACCCTCCATTCCCAGCAGGCGGCCGGCTTCCTCGAAGTCGACGTAGGCGAAGGTGGCGTCGTACTCGTACATCCCCGACTCGGAAATGCCGGCGACGCGGAACCGGGCCGTCTTCGGAAACGCCCCGAGGGGGGTGATCGTTCCGCCGGGGACCAGGACCTCGATCAGATCCCCCGGCCCGACGCCGAGGTTTCCGGCGAGCTCCTTCCCCAGGATGGCGCCCGGCAGCCCGTCCTTCGTCGCCCGATGGAGATCCTCGAGCCGCCCGGTCCGGAGGTCCCGCCGCAGGCGGGTGACGTCGCCTACCGTCGCCGTGTCGACGCCGCGCAACACTCCGCCGACGGCACCGCTCCCGGATGCGATCATCATCGGGGTGAAGATGTACGGGGAGGCCGCGACCACGCCGTCGACCTTCCGCACCACCTCCGTCACGGCAAACGGGTTCTCGATGCTTCCGTTCAGGCTGGTGACGTGGGCGTGCGCGGTGGCCCCCAGGATCCGGTCCTTCAGCTCCCGCTCGAACCCGCTCATCACCGCGAGGACGATGATCAGCGCCATCACCCCGACGGTGACCCCGCCGATCGAGATGAAGGTGATGATCGAGATGAACGTCTGCTTCCGCTTCGCCAGCAGGTATTTCCGGGCGATGTAGAACTCGACGGGAAGGCGCAACCGCCTCTACCCTTCTTTCCGAAGCTGGGGGAACAGGATCACGTCGCGGATCGAGGGAGAATCCGTGAGGAGCATCACGAGACGGTCGATCCCGATCCCCTCCCCGGCCGCCGGCGGCATCCCGTGCTCGAGCGCCCGAAGGTAATCCTCGTCCATGAAATGGGCCTCCTCGTCCCCCCGTTCGCGCTTGCGGATCTGCTCGTCGAACCGTTCCCGCTGGTCCACCGGGTCGTTCAGCTCCGAGAACGCGTTGGCGATCTCCCGGCCGCGGACGATCAGCTCGAACCGGTCGACGATCTCCGGACGATCGTCGTTGCGCCGCGACAGCGGCGAGACGTCGATCGGGTATTCCGTGACGAAGGTCGGCCCGGCGATCTTCTTCTCGGCCACCTCTTCGTAGATCGCGACCAGCAGATTCCCGGGGGACGCCGTCGTCGGGTCCCTGATCCCGAGCTTCGCCGCCGTTTCCCGCAGGAACGCCTCGTCGGACAGACGCTCCTCGGGAAATCCGCCGTGGCGGGCCGCCGCCTGCAACACCGTCAGCCGCTCCCAGGGCGGGGTAAAGTCGACCGTCGCCCCCTGGTAGGTGAACTTCGGCGCGCCGAACAGTTCCGTCGCCAGGGAGGAGAGCATCTCCTCCGTCAGCGCCATCATGTCCGTGTGGGTGGCGTACGCCTGGTAGAACTCGACCATCGTGAACTCGGGGTTGTGCTGGGTGTCGATCCCCTCGTTCCGGAAGTTCCGGTTGATCTCGAAGACGCGCTCGAACCCGCCGACCAGGAGACGCTTCAGGTAGAGCTCCGGGGCGATCCGCAGGTACAGGTCCATGTCGAGGGCGTTGTGGTGGGTCACGAACGGGCGCGCCGTCGCGCCCCCCGCCACCGTCTGCATCATCGGAGTCTCCACCTCGAGAAAATCCCGCTTCGTCAGGAACGAGCGGATGTAGGAGACGATCCGCGCCCGCCGCCGGAAGATCTCCCGGACGTCCTCGTTCACGATCAGGTCCACGTACCGCTGCCGGTAGCGCGTCTCGATGTCGGAGAGCCCGTGCCACTTCTCCGGAAGGGGGCGGATCGCCTTCGTCAGCAGGCGGAACCTCGCAGCCTCGACGGTCAACTCGCCCGTGCGCGTGAGGAAGAGGGGCCCGTCGACCCACACGATGTCGCCCGCGTCGACGGATTTCAGGAAGAGGTCGTACGCCTCCTCACCGAGGTGATCCTTTTTCAGGTACGCCTGCAGCCGGCCCGACCGGTCGGACAGGACGAGAAACGCCGCCTTCCCGAAGCGCCGAAGACCCATCACCC
>Ga0208566_1001946_pt1 | contig 11474 bp, 9 predicted proteins | sample PL_2010_150m_FD_184159 | JGI IMG/M metagenome (GOLD analysis project Ga0208566, IMG submission 184159) | Freshwater microbial communities from Powell Lake, British Columbia, Canada to study Microbial Dark Matter (Phase II) - PL_2010_150m... | ecosystem: Environmental > Aquatic > Freshwater > Lake...
CCGCTGATTTGGTGGCTTATCTTATATAATTACATTTTAAATATTTATTTGTAATATAACTTTTTTTAATTTTCAACAATAAATAAAGTTAGAGTTCTCTTCGTTTCATTTCTTCATCCAACTCCTGAACCTGAAGAAGTAAAGCGGCAGTTTTAGAAGCTGTTTTGCGGACATCATCGAAAGCAAGGAATACACGGCATACGGCCGCATGTAAAAATCGCGGTAGGCTTTCCTGCGCCAGTATTCTATTTTTCTGTTTGAAAGATTGGGATATGAAATCGTCACGGATCCCTGCTCCACCTTGCTCCAGTCCTTGCTTATGAACCATTTCTTCTTTTTTGCAAGAGTGTAGAAATCGCTGCCGGGAAAAGGAGTTGCAACATAGAATTGCGCAAAGTTAAGCTTTAGCTCTCGCGCGAAGCGCGCAGTTTGCTCCAAAACTTTTTCATCAGAGCCGGGCAAGCCGAGAATAAGATGCCCTATTGTCTTGAGCCTGTTATCGCGCGCAGCCTTTACAGCCTTTCTTGTCTGCTCCAGTGTTATCCCTTTCCTGTTGAAGTCCAGCACATCCTGGTTTCCAGATTCAACGCCGAACGACACCATCCTGCAGCCTGCCTCGCGCATTTTTTTCGCAAGCTCGTAATCGAACCTATCCACGCGTGTTGTGCAAAACCATTTGCACTTCCTGTTTAGTCCTTCCTTCACCATGAGTTCGCATATTTTTTCCATCCTTTTCCTATCGGCTGTCGCTATCTCGTCCCAGAACATCCAGACTTTTATTCCCATTTCAATGAGCCATTTGAACTGCCTTATCATGTATTCAGGAGAATGATAACGCACTTTTCTTCCCGACATCAAAGGCATCACGCAATAAAGACAATTGGCAAAACATCCCCTTCCAGAGCGGACAAAAGTCCATTTTTCCCCCGTCAGCGGGAATGTGTATTCTGGGAGCAAGTCATACGCTGGAAAAGGAAGCTTGTCCATTTCAGGCTCCTGCCATATTCCTCCATCCCAGCCCTTGAAAGCAACACCCTTGCATTTCGGCCTTCCCGAAAGTATATTCATTGTCGGGGTTTCCGGCTCACCGAGAATCAGGTAATCAAGAAATTTATGCGCCTTCAGCATGTGCTTGTATCTTGCCGTGACATGCTCGCCGTATGTTATAATCTTTGAACCTGTTTTTTCCTTAAGTGTTTTCGCAACCTTCATGTCGTTCGCTATTGTCGGCGTGGATGTGTTTACAACAGTGAAGTCCGGGCTGAATTCTTTTGCGGCGCGCATGCATTCGTTAAAATTTATGTTCCCTCCAATACAGTCAAGAAGTTTTGTCTCGTGTTTTTCGCGCACCGCTCCCGCTATGCTTGCGAGTGTTGTAGGCGGAAACGTGTCAAGCCAAGTGTTCTCCTCGCTCTGGCACCGGCCGTCCCTGCTGAATTTCTGCTCCGACGGCGGATTTAATATCAGGACTCTCATTTTCATCATTCTCCGTTAAGATACTTTTCAATCCCCTTTTCAAAAGATATCGGGTTGAAGCCGAGCTCTTTTCTTGAAAGGCTTATGTCAAGCACGCGGTCCTGCTTGAAGCCGAGCGCCTGCTCTTTTGTAAGGAAAGGGTTTTTTGAAATCTTTTCAAGTACCGAAGCTCCAGCAAGCACAAACGCCAGTGGGATATGAACCGTTGGTTTTTTCTTTCCCAATTTTTTGAGTATGATATTTTTGAACTGTTCCGTTGTCAATACCTCGGGTCCAGCTATGTTATATATTTTTCTATTCTTGCACGAAAACCTATGGTTTTCGGCATGCCGAAAATCTGAAAGATTTTCGAGCATTTTCGCGCTTTTTAATATTGCATCAATCACATCGGTGACATAAACCGGCTGGAGCTTGTTTTTTCCGCTTCCTACCATGGGCACTACCGGTAATGATAGGCTTTTTATTATCTTTTCCATGTCAGGGCTTCCTTTTCCGTATATCAATGCGCACCTCAGTATTACATAATCTATTCCGGATTCAATCACTTCTTTTTCCGCGAGCTCTTTTGTCCTTCCGTATGCGTTCTTTATTTCTGATACCGCGTTCACAGTGCTGACATGAATGAGCTTTATATTGTTTTTTCTGCACGCATCCGCGATATTTTTTGTGCCTGTCACGTTCACGTCATAATTCAGCTTTTCGTCATTCGAGCGGGTAACGCTTGCAAGGTGTATGACCAAGTCCATGCCGCGGGCACATTTTTCAACAGCAACAGAATCGCGAATATCCCCAAGAACGGTTTCAGCGCCAAGCTTTTCTATATCCGGTGCAGGCCTTCTTACGAGAGCCCTGACTTTGTTGGAAGCGCATATTTTCGGAAGAAGATAGCTGCCAACAAAACCGGTTGCTCCTGTGACAAAAATATTTTTCCCTTTAATGATGTCTTCCATAACATTTTTGTATGAAGAACGTTTAAATAGTTTTTAATGGATTTAACAGGTATGAAAGTTCTTCTTGTGAGACCTGATACAGGAGCAACCCAAAAAGGCGTGGAAAAGGTGGGCGGACATCACCAGCCCATCGGACTGATGTATATTGCAAGCAATCTCCTCAAAAACGGAATTGATGTAAAAATCTCCGATGAAATGATTGGGGACAATACGGAAGATATGATTCTATCGTACAAACCTGAAATTCTCGGCGTAGGGGTCCGAACGCCATGCTACAAGAGAGTAAAGGATATAGTGAAGTTTGCAAAAGATCACAACGTTTTTGTTGTCCTGGGGGATGCACATTCTTCTGCATTGCCAGAACATACATTGAAAGGAACCGGCGCCGACGCTGTTGTTGCGGGAGAAGGGGAGGAAGCCATGGTTGAGATTTGCAAATCTAAAAAGAAGGGCATAATCCGCGGCATTGTAAAGAATATTGAATCGCTCCCGTTTCCGGCAAGAGATTTAATAGATTTGGATAAATATGCTGGCACCGTACAGTTCGGATTCCCAATGAAAAAAGGAGAGCGTTCAACACAAGTAATAACCAGCAGAGGTTGCCCGAACTTCTGCACGTTTTGCTCGAACAATATAATATTTGGAAGAACTCCGCGATACCGCTCTGTTGAGAATGTGGTTGCGGAATTGAAGGAGATAAAAGAAAAATACGGGATAAGCACGATAATTTTTGATGATGACACGTTCACGCTTGACCAGGAACGCGTAAAGAAGATATGCGAACAGGTAAAACCGCTCGGATTCAGGTGGTCTTGCCAACTAAGGGTCACTGTTTCGAAAGATACACTGAAAGCAATGAAGGATGCTGGATGTGAGATGGTTGCTTTTGGTGTTGAAAGCGGCAGTGCCGAGATGCTGAAACGCTTAAAAAAAGGAATAACAAAAGACCTTGTTGTAAAGGCTTTCCGCGAAGCGCGCGAGGTTGGCTTGCGCACAAAAGCTTTTTTCATGGTAGGCTTGCCTGAGGAAACTGAACAGGATTTTAAAGATAGCCTTGAACTCGCCTGCAAAATAAATCCTGATTATCTTTGGCTTTCATGTTTCACTGCATTGCCCGGATGCGAGGAATACAAAAACGTTGATGAGAGCGAATGGGAAAAATTAATGTATTTCAAACCAACAAACGAGATAATCGCGCGAAGATACAGGACGTTCCTGAAAAAATATTACTTAAGACTGGGATATATGAAAATCTTCCTTAAGAGGTTTTCTTTCAAGGAGGCAAAATACATGTTCAGCCTTGCAAGCGGATTTTTCGGAAACAAGGATTTATAAAAATCCGCAAGCAATTATCTGCAATTTACCATCCGTATTTCAGGCTTTTCAAAAAGTAGAACATGTCGTAAAGAAGCTCCCCTGTCTTTATGTCGCGTACAAATCTTCTTGCAAGATATTTTGGATTGAGGTAAACCTCGCGAAAAAACATCTGCTGATATTTGTATATAGTATCCCAATCAAGGTTCGGGTGTTGATAAATCCCGCGCGGGTCGTGAAGACCATATTTGCTCCAATCCTTTGTTTTTATCAAACCTGCCTTGTCCCATTCATCATAAAGCGGAGTTCCTGGGAAAGGAACTGTTATGCTGACTTTTGCTATGTCAGGCTGCAATTCTTTTGCAAAATCTATTGTCTTTCTCATTGTTTCTTCTGTGTCTCCGGGAAGCGCAATCATGAAAAAGCCGAGCGTTTCCATACCGGCTGTTTTGAACATTTTAAATGCCGCACGTATCTGCTCTATTGTTGTGCCTTTGTTTATCCTGTTCAATATTTGCTGGTCGCCGCTTTCAACTCCAACGCTGGAGCGATAGCAGCCTGCGGATTTCATCTTGCAGAGAAGCGGCGCGTTTACCCTGTCAACTCTTATCCCGTTTGTGAGATTCCATGGAAAATCAAGGCCGCGTTTCTTTATTTCGTCGCAGATTTCCTCGGCCCGTTTCATATCGGTGGTAAAACCATCATCCATTATATGGATTTCCCTAAATCCCGAATCCAGCACGTGTTCCATCTCGTCAACAACGCGCTTTACAGATTTCGGCCGGAACGTCCTTCCGAAAATGCTCTTGTTACAATACACACACCCGAAGACGCAGCCGCGGCTTGTTTCCATTGTTCCGACAGGATTCTTCCTGCAGCTCAATCTTGGGGACTTGTATTTTTTTAAATCATACAAACGCCATGCAGGCATTGGAAGTTCGTCAATATTCTGGATAGGCGGTCTTCTCTCGTTTATATAAATCTTTCCTTCATGTTTGAAAGCTATGCCTTTTATTTCATTCAACCGCTTCCCGGAAACAATCTCGGGCAATGTATAATCACCTTCCCCGATTGCGGCAATATCGCAATCGGATTTTCTCAGCGTGTCTTCCGGCATCGTTGAGGCGTGAGGCCCTCCAGTGACAATAGTAATATTTTTGTTGTTGTTCTTCACAATTCTGCTTATCTGGACCATCTCGTTGAAAAGAACCGTGTTGAAAGTTATCACTGCAAAATCCGGCGAAAAGTTTTCCAATGTCTTAACCAATTCATTTTCAGGATTTTCAGAAATGCTCAAGTCTAGTATTTTGGTCTCGTGGCCTGCCATAATCAGCGGCGCTGCCAATGTTGCCAGAGAAAGATACGGCATTCTCACTACTGCAACGCTCAGTTTTGATTTCTTGAAAGGCTCAAAAACCGAATGCGGGCATATCAACAAGACTTTTTTTTCCATTCAATCACTCAACATTCTTTGTTATTTAAAAACTATTTAAATCATAAGGATTTTAACTATCTTAAAGCAAACGATTGTCTGCGATAGAGTTGATTTCTGTGAATAATGTTACCATCGTAATTCCAACAAAGAATGAGGAGAAGAGCATTTCCGAAATTATGGATTCCGTCAAACGTTACGGGGATGAGATTCTAATTGTTGATGGCCATTCCAAAGACAGGACGAGGGACGTTGCCTCAAGAAAAGGCGCAAGGGTTGTGTTGGATGGGGGAAAAGGCAAGGGAGATGGCATAAGAACTGCCATTCGCGAAGCAAAAGGCGATATAATTGTTTTCATTGATGCTGACGGCTCCCATATACCTGCGGACATACCTGAGCTTGTGAAACCGATAAAGGAAGGGAAAGCGGATCTTGTTATAGCATCGCGAATGAGAGGAGGAAGTGATGAGCTTTACGGAAACATATCAGAAGCATTCAGGCTGATAATGAGCGTTTTCATAAACTTAATAATAAATTACAGGTTTAGCTCCCATATCACTGACAGCCAGAACGGATTTCGCGCAATAAGGAAATCGGCAGCGGAGAAGCTTGACTTGAAAGCTGACAAGTTTGACATAGAGGAGGAGATGCTGATGAAGTGCCTAAAGAAAGGGTTCAGGGTTTCGGAAATCCCGAGCATGGAACTGAAGCGCAAATACGGAAAATCAAACATAAGCCTTTGGAAGATGTGGCACAGGTATATGTGGAGGATTTTTGTAAATCTTTTTTAGCATTCTTTTTTCTGCGGCATCACGTACAGCTTCAGGAATTGTTTTAGTGTCCAAAGTTTGTTTGAAAGGGATTTGGGGGACAAATCCTTCATTTCCATCAGAATTCTTGATGGTCTGAAATAGAATTCGCGATGCGCCTTTCTCATAAGTTTCATAAGCCGCTTCTTATCAACTTTTCTTTTCATGTCAAGAACATTGTACGAGTCAAAAGCCTCCCAGCTTTCCTTCAAGTCGCCTTTTACCATATCATACATGTCTGTCCCGGGATAGGGTGTCGCTATGTTGAACTGCGCCCATTTGATTCCGGGGGTTTTTGCAATTTCTATTGTCTTTTCTATATCCTCCTCCGTTTCCTCCGGAAATCCGATGACAAAAAGCGCCGAGACTTCTATTCCTGCTTTTGCAGTCAGCCGAACTGCGTTTCTTATCTGTTCCGGAGTTATTCCTTTTCTCATATATTTTAGCACTTGTTCCGAGCCGCTCTCAAACCCGTACTGTATCTGGTAGCATCCTGCTTTTTTCATTATTGCAAGCGCCTCCTCGTCAACATTGTCCGCACGCCCGAGGCAATACCACTTGACTTTCAGCCCGCGCCTGATAATCTCGTTGCAGACGTCCATCACATGCTGCTTGTTTACTGTGAACGTATCATCCCAGAGCGAGAAATGGTTTATGCCAAATTTGTTAACTATCTCCTCTATTTCATCAACCACATTTTTCCCGCTTCTCAGCCTGAGCGTTCTTCCGTAATAAATGTGCGTTCCGCAGAAAATGCAATTATAGGGGCAGCCGCGGCTCGTGAGTATCACGGTATATGCGCTGTCTTTCCCAAACGGGATTTTATAATTTTTCCATGGAAGTAAGTCCCGCGCAGGAAACGGCAAATCATCCAGATTTGCGATGAGCGGTCTTTCTTTGTTATGAATTTTTTTATTGTTTTTTATCCATGAAATTCCGAGAACGCTGTCCCATGAGGTTTTCTTCTCGATGACGGACGCGAGGTCGCGCATCGTGTATTCGGGCTCTTTCCTTATTACAAAATCAGCGCCTTCATCAAGACAGGAATCGGGAAAAACTGTTGCATGCGGTCCTGCCACGCCTGCTATCCACCCCTGTTTTTTGTACTCTCGAAGCTGCGCCATCGAGTCCCTAAAAAGCGGAGTAACAAGCTGAACTAGAACAACATCAGGATTGAACTCTTTCAGCCTTTCCATTACCGCGGTTTTATCCATATCTTCTGCAACAGCATCTATTATTATGCATTTGTGCCCTTCTTTTTGCAGTAGCGCTGCAACATAAGCGACACCGATGGGCGGATGAAGATATTGCCCTTTGTTCACGAATCCAAGCTCCCGCGCCATGCTTATATCGCTCTGCATTTTGTATTTGCCGGAAGGCGGACAAACAAGCGCAACATTCAATGTCATAAAATCACTTCAAATGCCTGAAAAATGTTTTTGCGGCTTTCAGCGTGCGAAGCCCTTCCTGCGGATTCCTGATGCTCTGGAAAACTTTCGGGACGATGTAGCCGGCGCGCATATAATACTCCTTCCTCGCGAGGTCGCAGAAAGCCAAGAGCTCGTCCCTGCTCATGCCGGGGCGCGAAAGCGTCGTGGTCATCTGGCCGTCGGGAGTGAGCCATTTTGAATAGTCCTCCGTTTCCAAAAAGTTGTTTTTCTTTGCCCATTCGTAGGATGCTGTCCCGGGATAAACCATAAGCGGGTAAAATTGGGAAGTGTCGCAGTTCAGCTGTTTCGCAAACTCGAGCGTCCTCCTCATCGTCTCTTTCGTGTCGGAAGGCAATCCAAAGATAAAGCAGCCGTTCACAAGGATTCCCGCCTTTCTCGAGTTTTTCATGAACTCGAGCTGCATATCCTTCGTTGTCTTCTTGTCTATCGAATCAAGCACTTCCTGCTCGGAAGCTTCGAAGCCGACGCACATCAGCCTGCAGCCCGCGCGCTTCATTGACTTTAAAGTCTCAAGGTCAGTGTTCACGCGCGCGTTGCACGACCATTTCAATTTTATCTTTCTCTTCGCGATTTCATCGCATAACTTTATTGTCCTGTCCTTCACCGCGGGAAAGGTCTCGTCCTCGAACATTATCTCCTTTACGAAAGGCATTTCCTTTTGTATGAACTCAAGCTCTGCAATGACGTTTTCAACGGAGCGCGGGCGGTAGGAATGTTTTAGCGGGCTGTTGCAAAAAAAACATGAATATGGGCAGCCTCTGGCTGTCAAGAGCGTGGTTTGCGGCCAGCGAAGCGACGCGTAGAAATATTTCTTTATTCCTTCCTTTCCGAAATGCTTCAAAAACACTTCCGACACAAAAGGCAACTCGTCAAGGTTTTTTATCAGCTCGCGCTTTTCGTTATGGATTGTTTTCGAATTATGCTTGAATGACAGTCCTTCCACCGTTTTTAGCTGTCCTTGCTCTTTAAGCGCAATTGCCAAATCGCGCACAGTATAGTCGTACTCGCCGCGGCACACGGAATCCGCCTTGCATTTTTTCAAAGTTTCCTCAGGCAGCGCGGTCGGGTGCGTTCCGACCAGCGTTATGTGCGAATTCGGAAGCGCGGCTTTCAGCTCGTCGGCAACTTCCATATCATTGACAATGGAAGGCGTGCTCGTGTCTATGACAATCAGTTCTGGATTGAACTCTTTTGCAAACTGAACGGTCTGTTCCTTATTCCAGCAGTCAGCCACTGCATCAGCAAGCTTCGTCTCAAATCCCGCCTTCTCAACCGCGCCTGCGCAATATGATAAAAAATACGGAAAATAAAAAGTTCCCCCCTTCGTCACGCAGGGCGAGCGCGACTGCCTCGAAAATTTCGGCAGGAACGGCGGATTAAGCAATAACACTTTCATAATGAAAACCTTTGGCGCAATTGCGATATGGAAACGCCAATAATGCTCCGATAAACGGCCGAAAGAGCCGTCAATCTGCCAATTCCATACCGCGAAATTTCCGCATATCTGAAATAATCTATCTGCAGGAACTTATAAAAAGGTTTTTTGTCAGAAAAAACAACAGTTCTCTATGTTCTCTTATTTTCATGTTTGAGAGAACGGGAGCTTATAAAGCGCCCATAAGGTTTCTTTTAACAAGCCCTGATTTGTACATGTCTCCGAAAAGTTCCTGCGCCACAAATTCCAGCACATCCTCAGAAAGCAGCTTCTCCTTGATGTTTTTGACAAACTCCGGTATTTTTTCAATGTCCGAATAAAATAGGAGCGCGTAAATGTCGCAGGCGTCCTTCATCCTTTTTTCCTTGTTGTCCCTCTGCAAAAAAGATTCGCACTTCATCGCAAGAAGATGCTCCTGTTTCGGAAGATTTATTGCCTTTCCGTTTATCTCGCGCGAATTAAACGCTTTCTCCTTTATGAATTTTTTGACGTTGCCGTTTTCCCATAAGGGAAGAATATCGTTTTTTCTGTCTCCGAAAACATCAAGGAAAACATAAATCAGCTCGAAAACGGGCTTTCGCTTGGACTCGTTTTCGCTTATCGGCTTTAATGTGTTTCTGTCAATTATTAATTGATACCTGAAGTCGTAGCCGCTCGGGACAAATCCCATCGAAAAGATAATTTTTTTGAACTTCTTCAGAAAATCATCCTCGCACTTTACAAACACGTCAATATCCCTCGATTTAAGGTATTCTTTTCCCGTGGCTCTGGTAAAATTCTCATTCACGTAAAGATACACCGCCCAGCCTCCGACAAGCCCGAAATTCCCGCTTTCAACCTCCGCAAGAATATCCATCAAGAACTTTTTTGAAATGTCGGTTTCAACCGGGTCATACATAGCATTCACCAAAACTGTTAAACGTTCAAGCCAGTTTTTTCAGCCAGATATTTCGCGGCTTCCCTTTCCCTTCCTCCGCATGAGAAAAGGTCGGAAAACAAAAGCGGACTTGAGACAATCTTTATTCCCCTTATGTTTTGAAGCGCATAAAACGGATTTATCTCTGATATAATGAGATGGACTTTTCCGCCCTTGCTCGGATAAATGTTGTTCTTCTGAAAAACCTTTTCCCATTTTTTCAAATCTTCCTCTCTTATATAACAATATATCTCGTTAGGCACGACATAAGGCGCGGCAAGCTCGGCGCCAGCAAGATGCGTGAAAGCATACTCTAAGCCGTTTTTTTCAGCCAACTCCGATATTTTTTTAATAAGGTACTCCGCCCTCGCAAGGCTGTCAAAGGATATTTTTTCCAATCCCCTTAACGGGTGGCAAAAAGACAATATGTAAACGGCCTCTTTGTTCTCAAGCTTTATTTTCGGCTTTTTCCTCAAATATCCCGCTTCCTCCAGCGCGTTCACATAATACGAGCATTTTCCCAATGAAACATGCGCCTCTTTTGACAGCGACCGGACTGTTGTTTGCTTCTCCGTATTCAAGAGAACATTTATTATTCTTAGCGCTGTTGTCGTAATAATCTTGTTTATCATGGTTTATATATGTTCATATTAGTATATATATGTTCATACTGTATGAAAAATCAGCGTTCCGTGAAAAGTTTTGTGCATATCGCAGAATTCCTCAACAGTTAGTATTTTATTTTTCTTCTCTTCATTTCCGCCGCTTCTTCCATCACCGACAGCATCTGCTGCGTTGTCCTGTCCCATGTAAATGTTTCCGCTTTTGCGCGCGCGGCTTTTCCCATCTTCCGGAAAAGGTTGTTGTCGATGAGGTAGTTTATCTTCTCGGCTATCTCCTTATGGTTTTTCGGATTATCAAGCAGCATTCCCTCTTTCCCGTCTTCTATCAATTCAGCAGCGCCCGCGCACCTGCTAACCACGTCAGGCATTCCCGAAGCCATAGCCTCCGTTATCACAAGCCCGAACGGCTCATAAAGCGTCGGAAAAACGAAAATGTCCCCGACCGAGAAATATTTTTTTATCTCGTTTGTGAAGCCTCCGTATACCAGCTTGTCGCCTACGCCGATTTTTTTCGCAAGAGCCTGGTAGTTCGCTATTTTCTCGTCTCCCAAGTCCTTTCCCATCACAAGCAATTTCACGCGCTTCTCGTTTATCAGGGGCAGCGCCCGCACCGCATATTCAAGGCCTTTCCTGTTGTACGGGTTGCCTACGAAAAGAAGCACGATGTCGTTTTCCTCTATTCCGAGTTTTTTTCTTATGCCGCTGTTGTATAATTTCCTGTTATCCGGAGAAAATTCATCGCAGTTCACCCCGCTGTATATGACTTCCACTTTTTCGTCCGGGACTTTGTAATTTTTCAGGACCTCGTTTTTCAGCACCTGCGACATCACGATTATCTTCTTCGCCTTCTCCACGTTCATCTTCTCAATCGCGGGAAGCACGCTGTCGCCGAACGCCATAGGAACTCCGTTCGCCTTCTTGTAGTTCGCCCACTCGCGATAGACGAATTGCATATACCCGACATCAGGCGAGAAAAATCTCGTGGGCTGCGCCATTGTCACGTCAAATTTGTTCATTTTCATCATCGCGGTCGCAAGCGTTATGAAAGATGCCTCGTAAACGTAAAAG
>Ga0208566_1001947_pt1 | contig 11473 bp, 12 predicted proteins | sample PL_2010_150m_FD_184159 | JGI IMG/M metagenome (GOLD analysis project Ga0208566, IMG submission 184159) | Freshwater microbial communities from Powell Lake, British Columbia, Canada to study Microbial Dark Matter (Phase II) - PL_2010_150m... | ecosystem: Environmental > Aquatic > Freshwater >...
GAGCACACCGGCTTGAATCCTGTTCTCGTTTGCCAACGCACTCAATCGTTGCACCAATGCCGGTCACTCACTCCAAAACGACGCTTTGCTCAAAACCCCCGATTCTACCCTGTTCCTACTTTTTTTTGCTGACACTCGCTCGACGTTTTGCGAAGCAAAACGACATTCTTGTCCAACTCGAACCATCCTACACCTCCCCTCGCCCGTTGCGCAATAACGTCTAGGCAAAACGCCGTGCCGCTGCGAACTCGTTCTATTTATCAAAAGCGTGAGCAGCGGCATGGAGCGAGCACTTTATATCTAGCCAAACCTAGTTTCAACATCGCCTATCTAGTGTGCGAGCGCCGTTTTGCCGTTTGTTAGGCGCCGCGGGTCTGTTCAAGATATCCAGCGCACCAAATCCTTCGTGACGACCCACGCAGTGTCCGTTTTCTGAAGTTGAAGGATGTCACCAGATGCACCCAACCCACCGACGAAGTAGCCAGCCTGAGCTTCAGCATGAAGGCTGTCGATTATGGTGATTGGGCCAACGCGAAAAAGGACTCCACGCTCGTTCGTCAGCTTGTCAAAAACGCCCTCCAAGGCCAGGTTACACTGAGAGTATTTTCTCACTGGTGGCGTATTCAGTTTGAACCTGGAAAGAAACTGATCGCTTGGATCAGTATCTCCGAAGCTGTGAGGTACTGGGACAATCACTTCACTGAATGCAAGGAAGAATACCTTGACGTTGGGATCCCGAGCGGGACCCTTGTGAGCAAACAAATATCGAAATGACACTTCTCGAATGTTGTCGGCTGTAGAGTCAATGGATGAATCCGGTGTAGGTTGTGTCGAGCTTCCCTTGCATGCGACGAAGCCAATGCAGAGGATAATAGTGAGAAGCTTGCTGATATTCATGTTCAGACCCGTGGCGCCTAACGTTTAGGCAACACGCCGTTGCGAGCCGCCAGTATCGAATTGATCATCAATTGCTCTGGCGGCGAGCAATGGAGCGAGCACTTTGTACTTAGCCAAACCTTGTTTCAACCTTGCCTATCCAGTGTGCGAGCGCCGTGTTGCCGTTTGTTAGCTGCAGTTGCGCCGCCGTAAATCAATGACTGACAGAGTCCTTCCCGGAGACTGCAGCCCGAAGGTTGGTGGTATCCTTACGACCTATAGAAGCGGTCGGTGCATTCGACCGGCCGACGATTGCTTGGACGCTCGCTGGCTGTTTGTCTGAAAACGTTGGCAATGAAGCAACTGTAAGACACGCCAAGATGGCTAGTATAGCAAGCAAGAACGCGTTACCCACGAGAGGATTGAACACCTTTGGAAGTGGAGTGAGGAATTCGGCATTCAACTTCAGCTTCCACTCAGGTTCGATCGAGTTGGTCATCTTGCGTAATTGCCGGTACCGGCGACCGACATAGAAAGTGATGAATTCAGCTGTCACTGCAAACACGATGATACCAATAAGAAGAAGTGTTCTCTGCACAGGTTCAATCAGCAAGGAGTTTTCACGCGCAAAGAGGGCGGTCGCGCCAGCCATGAAGCCAAGCAGGACACTACTAGCGTATGTCACCGTGTTGCGTTCATACATCCGATAGTGGTGCAACTCCTTCCACCAGAGCTCATAGACCTTGTCTGTAGTCGGCTCATTCTTTGGAACAACATGGGAAGTTGGCGGCGTACGAGCTTGAGATTCGAGGATGGCATTCTTTTTGGCCATTGGAAGCCTCCGACGCTGGATCTTATGTTTCACGGATTTCATATGGATTTGGCATGTCAGCGGTGGACGCCACTGGCGGCGCAATTGCAGCTAACGTTTAGGCAAACCGCCGTTGCGAGCCGCCACTATGACTGATTTCATTTCGTGGCGGCGAGCAATGGAGCGAGCACTTTACATCTAGCCACACTCTGTTTCAACATCGCCTATCCAGTGTGCGAGCGCCGGTTTGCCGTTTGTTAGGCGTTCGTGCACGGCGGCGAGCATATCACATGTTCCGTCGAAGCAATGCAGCTAACGATTTTGCCATTTGGCTTCCTGTTTGTTGGTGACGAATTCGAAGATATCGGGGCGAAGCAGCTTGAGTGAGTACTCATCACGCCGTGTGAGCAGATCGATCGCCAACCTTGATGCAAGGAATACGCCTAGAGCAAACCATAGGAGCGTCACGATCAGAAGCGCGTTCTGAATGGACACATACTCAGAAAGAAACTGACTGAAATATAGCAGGATTCCGCAGAAGACCGTGTGCCCGCCAATGAGGGCGATTGGTAATCTGATTGATCGCCCTATCTCGTTAGCCTTCGCGGGAATACAAACGATGTACTTAAGGTTCTCGAAGTCGCGTTCGTCTCGTGGCTTTTCGAGGACAGCAGCAACGGCTTCCGGGTTATCTAAAAGTAGAGTGATGATAGTGTTGGTGTATCCGCGCCCTCTCGTGTAGTACGACTGAATGATGTTCTGCCGAATGTTCTCGATGAACTGGATCTTGTAGATGATGAAAATAGCTCCAAAGCCGAGGATTGCTGCATCAGCCTGAAGCAAGGACGAAAACACGTAGAGACTCGTTTGGAATAGACTCATCGTAATCTCCGTGGAAGTGTGCCAGTGAGTAATGAAGCAACAGCCGCCGTGCATGACGCCTAACGTTTAGGCAAACCGCCGTTGCGAGCCGCCACTACGACTAATTTCATTCCGTGGCGGCGAGCAATGGAGCGAGCACTTTACATTTAGCCATTACTTGTATCAACATCGCCCATCCAGCGTGCGAGCGCCGGTTTGCCGTTTGTTAGCTGCTGCTGCGGCTTCGGTCAGCTAGGTAAACTCTTCAAAAAACTCTTGATCGATCTCGTACGTCGTCTTGGGAATGAGTCCAAGTTGGAGTTCTTCAAACATTTGTACAAGCTTGTCAGCGTCGACGAGCTCAATTGGTGGCACTCCATCACGAGATGCTTCCTTGCGCGCTTCGGCAGTAAAGGAACCCGTCGTAAGAAAGATGCCCTTGTCAGCTCGCCCCATCATGGCGCCTCTAAAATCTCGAATCTGAGATGGCGAGACAGATCCTGCATAGCGCTTGCATTGGAAGATGACCTGAAAACTCAGAAGTGGGCTAACCTGAAGTATGCCCTTGCCATCAATGCCACCATCGCCGGAGCGACCGGTGACTTCGACTTGCTGGAATCCCGATTCACGCAAGAGCCGCTGAGAAAGCCTCTCAAAGCTAGCAGGAGGAAGCGAACGAATTTTCTCGACTAACGAAGTGCGATAGTCGGAGGTTGGTACAAATCCGACTTCGGGCGGCGCGACCGATTCCTCACCGTGTTCTTCTTCCTGGGCCCTGTAGGCAGCTTGGAACTGATCTTGAATGCCCTGAAACACCTCGAGCGCTTGCTGTTCAGTGAGATCAGATGCTAGACCCTTTTCCGTGAGGCTCCAGACACCGCGCTTTGAAGATGCGATGTACCCCGCCTTGTTGAGGTAGAAGCGCGCCCAGGCAACTTGGTTGAGAAATCTTGACGTGCCGCTGGCCATCACCGCGTTCAGCTGGTCCTCCGTCAGCGCAAACTGGTCAATGATGATTTCCCGAACCTCAGCTGGAGTGCCTGAATTGCCCAATTGCTTCAGTGCATCAATGACTGGGCGGAAATACTTGACGAATTGTGGTCCTGGCATGGTTGGGATATTTCCTTTCTGTTTTTTGAACCCGTGCAGCCGCAGTGGCAGCTAACGTTTAGGCAAACCGCCGTTGCGAGCCGCCACTATGACTGACTCCATTTCGTGGCGGCGAGCAATGGAGCGAGCACTTTTCATCGAGCCAACCTTTGTTTCAACATCGCCTATCCAGCGTGCGAGCGCCGGTTTGCCGTTTGTTAGGCGTAGTGCCCGTTCTATGTTTTTGTGTTTGGCGCCGCACCAAGTCGCCTTACCGGTTGATAGTTGGCTCGCACGGTAGCTCATTCTTGAGCCAACTTATTCGACCGTCATTGCGCATCCAAATGATTTGAATTGGAGGCCCGATATGTTCCGGAGCTTGCTTGATTTGGAGCGTAAGCAAGCGGTCGATTTCATCGCGAAGTAGAGAGACGGTCTTGACTTTGCCAAGCGTGTTCGATTTTGCCCGTCGCATTTCTTGACTAATGGCCTCGTGGTCACCATAGAGCATTGTAGGCTTTGGCAAATTGGCTCCCAACGAGATCCTTCGGCTGATGACCAAACCTGAGACGAGGGAGAGATTGTATCTGAACTCACATAGAGCAAAGTAAATCGAGTCGCGCTCGTACTTGATAAAGGTAAAGTCAAACAACTTGGACTCCTGGAAGGAAGAGTCGAACCTTTCGGGATTGATTCGGCGAGCCTCGTTTAGGATTGGAGCCAATTTGAAAACACGGTCAGAAAAGAGATCAACGATCCGTCGCAGTGATAGATCGGGGGATATGACGGAATTGGCGAATTCATATGAGTCATATATAGGGTCAGCGCTGACGGAGCCTTCGCCGAAGAAGATAACTCCATCTTTCGTACCAATCTTGCATACGGGTCCTGAGTCTCGAAGGACACCTGTTCTTGTGACCCTGGAATCGATGCCAACGAAGACGCCGAGATTGCTCCTGTGGACGATGGCGATCGTCCCGCCAGTTACCGTCTGAGACCTGGCATGGTCACTCGGAATTGAAGAGAACAGCAGAGCTGACGCTAAGAGTACGCGATAGACCATAGAGGCAAGTCCAATCTTGGTGCGGCGCCGCAAAAACAGTTTTTGGGCATTACGCCTAACGTTTAGGCAAACCGCCGTTGCGAGCCGCCACTACGACTGATTCCATTTCGTGGCGGCGAGCAATGGAGCGAGCACTTTACATTTGGCCAAACTCTGTTTCAACATCGCCTATCCAAGGTGCGAGCGCCGGTTTGCCGTTTGTTAGGCGAAGGCAAAGTTCTATTTGTCGCGTTTTGCGGCACAACAACACAAGAGGGCAAGATCGTTCGTGTTCAATCTACAGCGCAATGAAGGTCCCACCGCAGTGCGTTGCGTCAGCTTAAGCGACGGATTAGCTGCCATTCACTCCTTGTCGACCGTGCGGGCAATGGCGACGGTGAGCACCAGAACACCAACCATTGGCTGAATGATGCGCAAAGCACCGAACGCTAGCGAGGTAGCGAAGGTAGAAGTGGGTATGTCACCGCCTCCTACCGTCAGGATGTTTCTCAGGGTGTAAAAATACACATTCGTCCATTCAGCATGCTCAGTTCCAACAAAGAAGTCCTTCGTGATAAGAAAATGGAAAGCCGACAGAATGGCACCGAGCTCCAATACAGCGAAGAGCAAAAGAGCATAAGAGCGAGCGGTGCTGCGACGGTCGACGCGTACTAATTTGAAGTTAATAGCGACGAAAGTCTGAGCAAAGTCTGCGCTCCTAATGAGTAGAACCACACCGAGAGCGTAAAGCAAGAGTCCAGATGCTCGACTTATGCAAGGCAACACCAAGAAAACATTGAGGGTGGTCCAGACAATGGTCCACAATTCAATGAAAATTCCTTCGAGAGGCTTTTCTCTCCAATCAATCGGAACAGAGTTGGAGAAAGCCGACACAAATCTAGGCTTGAGTGTATGATGAGCGTATTCTAGCGGATACGCCACCACGAAGAGCAGGCGCGATATGATGAGGATAAGGATACCGTCATCAGGTTTGATCGGAATTTTCATAGCAGAGTCCTAGAATGATTGTGGGTGAATGGCAGCTTACTATTTCAAAGGTCCGGTTTGGTAATACAAGTGCCGCAAAACGCATTACCAAATGAAACTTTGCTTGCGCCTAACGTTTAGGCAAACCGCCGTTGCGAGCCGCCGCCCACAACTGACTCATTCCTTGTGGCGGCGAGCAATGGAGCGAGCACTTTACATTTAGCGAAACATTGAACTTCCTTCGATTATCCAGAGTGCGAGCGCCGGTTTGCCGTTTGTTAGCTGCCGTTGCCGAGTCACAAAGCAACGCCCAACCAAAAGTCATATGCGTCGTTACGAACCCTGAGCAAGTAGTCCTTGTACGAATCAGCAAAATCAGCGTTGTAGCGAAACTCAATAGACAAAGAGACGGGGAGGAGCGTACGGAGTTCAAGTCCGATACCCGCACTTCCGCCCCACAACGTCTTTGTGAATTCTTCATTGATTGAGTTCGGGACTATGAAATTGTCGTGATATCCGAGATACTTGTCAAGTCGAGGTCCGACAATCACGTAAGGCGAAAAGACTCCTAGGGAAAGCGAGGCCTTGAGAAGAATCGGCAGAGACAAATAGTCGACGCGATTGTCTCGGGTATCCATAACGGCAATTCCTGGACTACTTGCGACCGGGGCAATTGTCTCGGTGAAGCCCCGCTGAGCATACTCGAGCTGAGTAACAATAGAAATAAAGGGAGTATTGAGCCATTCAGCAAAGATTGCTGCATTGACGCCGGTGCGTCGTTTCTTGTCCTGACGGAATCCCGGAAATGGACTATAAGCATAATCGAATTTCTGAGAGGCAGATGTAACGGCAACCTTCGCACCTAAAGACCTCAGGAGTTGGGCGTTGCTTTGGCTGGCTGGAAGAACGGATGCTGCGAGTAAGAGATAGACTATCCGATTCATGATGATACTCCTTTGACGAGGCAATGGCAGCTAACGTTTAGCCAAACTGCCGTTGCGAAGCGCCAGTACCGAACTGATCGTCGATTGCTCTGGCGCTGAGCAATGGAGCGAGCTCATTTCATTTTGCCAATCGTGAACTACACGCGCCTATCCAGAGAGCGAGCGCCAGTTTGGCGTTTGTTAGGCGCAGCTTGCCACGCTCACAAAAAAGGCTAGATTTTTCGCTTGACTCTGGGGCCGAAAATAGCTAACATTTTACAGCGTCTGGAAGGAGTCGCCAAGCGTCTCCAAGAGGGGCTTTGAGCCCCATCTCCAGTCGCTTTTTTTTTGTGGGGTGCCCCATGATCCTATGCTACGTAGATGAATCTGGAACATCAGAAGTCCCTGGCAACACCTCCCACTTCGTACTTGCTGGACTATCGATACCCATCTGGCACTGGCGGACCTGTGAAGACGCGGTGAATTCGATAAAGCGTCACTACGGATTGCAAAATGCTGAAATTCACGCCGGTTGGCTCATTCGCAAGTACCCCGAGCAGAAAAAGATCCCAAACTTCGCAAACTTGTCGCACTCGGATAGACGATCGGAAGTCGAAAAAGCTCGCAGAGCTGAGTTGCTGAGACTTCAGGGAATCGGATCGCATCACAAGCAGTACAAACAAGTCAAGAAGAACTTCCTCAAAACGGAAGCATATATTCATCTCACGTTCGAGGAACGAACTACGTTTGTCGAGGACATTGCCAAGATGGTTGGCAGCTGGGGATTTGCCCGGTTGTTTGCCGAATGTATAGACAAGGTCCATTTCGATCCAAGAAAGACGCCACAGAGCGTCGACGAACAAACGTTCGAGCAGTTGATCTCCAGATTTGAGCGCTATCTTAGCAACACAAAACTGCCAGAAGTAACGCGCAACTATGGAATGCTCATCCACGATAACAATTTCACGGTCGCCAAGAAGCACACAGAATTGATGCGCCGGTTTCACAATGTAGGCACTCTGTGGACAAAAGTAGAGAACATCATTGAGACCCCGCTCTTTGTCAATTCTGAACTAACGAGTATGGTTCAAATAGCCGACGTGTGCGCATACTCGCTACGACGATATCTCGAGAATAAAGAAGACACCCTTTTTGACCATGTGTTCAAGCGTGCCGACAAAAACTACAACCTCGTCGTCGGCGTGAGACATTTCACAGCAACCTCCTGCGCCTGCAAGATCTGTAACGCTCACCGGCCTACACCCCAACCCTAGGCGTGGCAAGTTGCGCCTAACGTTTAGGCAAAACGCCGTTGCGGCCCGCCACATACAAATGAATCAATTTCCGTGGCGGGACGCAATGGAGCGAACACTTTACATTTAGCCCAACTTGAACTTCCTTGGCCTATACAGATGTGTGAGCGCCGTTTTGCCGTTTGTTATGTGCTTGCGCCTACCACTTCACTTTCCGTTGCGACTCCCCCACCTCTGGTCTCGACGGTGCACGTTTCGACCTGCGCGCTTTCAACCATTCTCCGGTTCTTGTCTGCCTGAGCCAATCCATCCCGTGGGAACTGCGAGAACTTTGCTTCACGCCAGACTATTTCTGAAACTGCGTTTGGCTCTAACTCTTTTTCTTGATACTGGCAAACTCAAGCCAGAGTGCGCCGGCGAGCGAGAGCAGAAGCTATTCTACCAATTGTGGCGCTTGCACATAACGTTTAGCCAAACTGCCGTTGCGAGCTGCCGGTATCGAACTGATCGTCAATTGCTCCGGCAGCGAGCAATGGAGCGAGCTCATTTCATTTTGCCAATCGTGAACTTTACGCGCCTATGCAGTGAGCGAGCGCCAGTTTGGCGTTTGTTAGGCGCAGGCGAAGTTCCATAATTATTTCGGTTTGCGGCACAAGTCATGTTTGTCGGCATTCGTCGGCTAGCCGGTGTGCGACGAGATGTCTGGCCTGAGATTACTCCTGCCTGACTATGTCGACCGAGATCTCTACCGCTGGTATTGTTCCTCTGTTCTCAAGCCAGTGTGTGGTGTTTCGATCCTCTGGCCAACCCACTCCCGGTCCGTAGTCCGTGGCGACTCCATTTCGATGGTCGGTGATAGTCCCTTGCATTATGTAGACAATGCCTGGCCTGCCTTTATGGTCGTGAAGCGGGCCAAAGACGCTTCCAGGCTCAAAGGTCACCATGCGCATTCGAAGTTGGCGCCCTGCCATGCCCTCGATCTCAGGGCCAAGGTTTACCGTTGAAAGTAACTTCACCGTAACACCTTTTGTCTCAGGTGCCTCCTGCTCGTTGCTCATCCTCATCTCCTCCTGTTCCTTGACAGCGATTCTGGTGTCCTGCTATATAGTTTCCTGGCAGCAGCACTGTAGGCTTTTTGATCAGAGGTGCCGCAAACCGACCTATCAAGATGAATCTTTGCTTGCGGCTAACGTTTAGGCAAAACGCCGTGCCGTTGCGAACTCCTTCTAGAAATCAAATAGCGTGAGCAACGGCATGGAGCGAGCACTTTGCATTTAGCCAATCTTGAACTTCCTTCGCCTATCCAGCGTGCGAGCGCCGTTTTGCCGTTTGTTATGTGCTTGCGCCTACTACTTCACTTTCCGCTGCGACTCCCCCACCTATGGTCTCGACGGCGCACGTTTCGAACAGTGCGCTTTCAATCATTCTCCGGTTCTTGATTGCCTGAGCCATTCCATCCCGAGGGAACTGCGACACCTTTGGTTCACACGAGATTGCTCCGGAAACTGCGTTTGGCTCTCTTTCCTTTTCTTGATACCGGCAAAAGCAAGCCTAGGTGCGCCGGAGAGTGAGAGCAGATGTTATTCTACCGATTGTGGCGCTTGCACATAACGTTTAGGCAAACCGCCGTTGCGAGCCGCCGCTATGACCGACTCCATTTGTGGCGGCGAGCAATGGAGCGAGCACTTTACATTTAGCCAAACCTGTTTCAACATCGCCTATCCAGAGTGCGAGCACCGGTTTGCCGTTTGTTAGGCGTTCGTGGCCGCCAGCAAAGGCAATTTCGTATTCCATGAGCCCGGGTCAATTGAGATCTACACCAAGACGTAACTTGACGCGATTCTTGATCCAAGTTAGAACTCTTGGATTGTCAATTCGAACAGCCCAGCTTGAGTACGCGCAGGTATTTGTTGCTGCGCCCATAAAAGACCAAACGCCCACAACGACATTGTCACCAAGGAGAAGCGGCGCACCGGAGTCGTACATGCTTATGAAGGGAAGATTGGTGACTGTATCGCATTGTGTTCTAAGCCAGAGATCATTCCTAAGCGTAAGATCTTGAAGCCGCCACTGCCGTCGCTGGCCGTCAACGAGATTCGGCGTGAAGGTCGAGTCCCATGTCTTGTGATATCCGAAACCAACACCTATGAGCAAATGGTCAGATGTCCAGCGCGCCAGGGCGCTTGAATCGGGAAGACGAGCAAGAGGTATGTGTTCGACAGGAGGCTGCAGAAATAACAAACCAACGTCGATGAACATGGACGGTTTCAGTTGTCCAGTCGTATCGGAGAAGCTCTTTGACAAGTTTCCAGAGTCGGGATGTGTTTCAATGTCCTTTAGCCAATTGAATGATCGACGGTCTTGTGAATTGTATGCATTGCTGCCGAAGTTCACAATGCCTTTGGTGGCAGATCCACCTGGACCAAGCTTCATCATGTCGAAGTTGACATGCCCTGCTGTCAGAATCACTTGTGGGTGAATGAGGACCCCTGTCGCATTGATCCAAGCTTTTCCGGAAGAATCAACTCTGAGTATCGCCACCACCGATTGGTGGGTTGTATCTATGGATTTCGCAACGGGGCCTCCCTGGCTTAACGCAGATTCGAAAGTCAGTGAGATTGTAGTGATAACAAAGATGAGAGTAGTCGTTTTCATTTGAGCCTCAGTTGGCTGCTGGCGGCCATGACGCATAACGTTTAGGCAAAACGCCGTGCCGCTGCGAACTCGTTCTATTTATCAAAAGCGTGAGCAGCGGCATGGAGCGAGCACTTTACATTTAGCCAATCTTGAACTTCCTTCGCCTATCCAGTGTGCGAGCGCCGGTTTGCCGTTTGTTATGTGCCGTGCATTACTGGCCGGCACATTTGATCGGTTGCTGTCAAGATCGCATTCGAACGGTTGTATGTATCACTTGTCGTCATCGATAAACGAAATCTCATTGACCTCCAACCAATCGACAGCGATCTGACGGTAAGCGGCACGCCGAAATCGATACCAGACCTCAGTGATATTGTACTCGTGAATAGCTTCCTTGAAACGGCCGAATGCTCCAGAACCTCGAATAAGATCAAGGAGAATATCGCGCAATGTGTGATCTTCTTGCGATAGACAGAAACTTTCGATGATAGAATAATCGTGGATTTCGTACTTGCTCGGAAGCTCGATGTAATGCTGAGAGTGAATGACTTCGCGAGCTTTGTGGACGAGTTCCTGCTGCCAATCAGGGTAGTCGTCGAGAGGATCTCCGCTCTCGATGATTTCGATTTCTTCGTCAGAGATGGAGACGACGTCGCCAGTGACCTTGCTGAGATAGGCGTGCCGCTGATCCATGAGGACCTCCAGTTCATCGACGATGGCCTTAAGCGAAGCCTTCGCAATCATAGCACAACTGCCCTCCAAATCTCAGCTGCATGGCACATAACGTTTAGGCAAAACGCCGTTGCGAGCCGCCACTAAGAATGATTTATTTCGTGGCGGCGAGCAATGGAGCGAGCACTTTCCATATAGCCAACCTGAGCTTCAACATCGCCTATCCAGTGTGCGAGCGCCGTTTTGCCGTTTGTTAGGCGCAGGCACATTTCTTTGTCGGACGCGGTTTGCGGCAAACCCACTACGCTGCTACACCGGCATT
>Ga0208566_1001948_pt1 | contig 11470 bp, 11 predicted proteins | sample PL_2010_150m_FD_184159 | JGI IMG/M metagenome (GOLD analysis project Ga0208566, IMG submission 184159) | Freshwater microbial communities from Powell Lake, British Columbia, Canada to study Microbial Dark Matter (Phase II) - PL_2010_150m... | ecosystem: Environmental > Aquatic > Freshwater >...
GCTGGTCGCACGTAGCGGAGAATTGGCTCTGGGACTCTGTCAAGCGGACAACCCGCCCGATCTGGTGCTGCTCGACATCATGATGCCCGGCATGGATGGCTTCGAGGTGGCCCGGCGCATGCGTGAGCATCCGACGTCCGAATCCATCCCCGTGATCTTCGTTACCGCCATGACTGACGCGGACACGCGCCTCAAGGGTCTGGAACTCGGCGCAGTGGACTTCGTCACCAAACCCATCGATCCAAATGTTCTCAAGCCGCGTGTACGCAACTTCATACGCTACGTCGAGCAGCACAAACAATTACAAGCTGACTACGACGGCATGCTGGAGTTGGCGCGCCTGCGCGAGGATGTCGAACACATCACGCGCCATGACATGAAAGGGCCGCTGGCCGGCGTGATCGGACTGGTGCAGGCGCTGGCGGACGACAAATCGATGAGCCGCAAGCAAGTGGAGCAGTTGCGCATGGTTGAGGAGACTGCGTTGCAGGTGCTCAACATGATCAACCTGTCCTCGGAACTCTTCAAGATCGAGGCCGGACGCTACCAGCTTGAGCCCAAGCCGGTCGATATCAGCGGCATCCTGCGTCGTATCGTCGAGATTTCGCGCGCGACCTTCGCCGAGAAGCACCTCGTCCTCGTTGTCGATGCGGATGTGCCGGTCGGCAAGGAGCGGCCACAGGCGCTGGGCGATGCCATGTTCTGCTATTCTCTATTCCATAACCTGGTCAAGAACGCCTGTGAAGCAGCTCCCGAAATGAGCCAGGTGGTCGTTACCCTGAACGATGAAACGCCGTTGCGCATCATCATCCAGAACAAGGGGACGGTCCCAGCCGAGATACGCGAACGCTTCTTCGACAAGTTCGTCACCCACGGCAAACCAGGCGGCACCGGACTGGGAACGTATTCGGCAAAACTGCTGGCAGAGGCGCAAAACGGCGCGATTGCTATGGAGACCGTCGATCAGGAAAACCAGACCGTGATCACCGTGACACTGCCCCGCTACGCCGGGGCGGCAGCCAGTCTGACCCACGTCAATCCGGTGGTCATCCAAAACAAGTAGGTGCTCCCATCCCCCCGAGTAGAGGTCAGCGTAGGTGGGGGCACAGACGGAACACACTGGACTGACGGCACAATGAAGCGAGAGGCGGGAAGGATGAATCGAATGGACGCTGACAAACTGGTCGAAACCACCCGGGCAAGAATTTTGCTGGTGGACGACGACACCGCGAACCTCGGTATCCTCGGCGGCTTGCTCCAACCACAGTACGATGTACTGGCCGCCCCGTCCGGGGAGCGCGCATTGCAGATCGCCTCCGCCGTCCCACAGCCGGATCTGATCCTGCTTGACGTGCTGATGCCGGGCATGGACGGCTACGCCGTGCTCGCCCGCTTGCGCGACAACCCCGCCACTCGCGATATTCCGGTCATTTTCGTCACCGGCATGGATTCCATCGAAGACGAGGAGAAGGGCCTCGAACTCGGCGCGGTGGATTACATCACCAAGCCTTACCGCGCGCCCGTCGTGCTGGCACGGGTGCGCAACCACCTCGAACTGAAGCGCGCCCGTGACTGGCTCAAGGACCAGAATGCCTTCCTCGAAGCCGAGGTGGCGCGGCGCCAGAAGGAGAATGAGGGCATTCAGCGCCGTCTGTTGCAGTCGGACAAGCTGGCGGCCATCGGCCAGATCGCCGCAGGCGTGGCACACGAGATCAACAACCCGGTCGGTTTCGTCAGTTCCAACATGGGCTCGCTGGAGCGCTATGTGCGGGACCTGCTGGAAATCCTGGAGGCCTACGCAGCCCTGGAGGGGCTGGTCACTGCCGACAGCGCGGCGCTGGCGGCAGTGCGGGAACGCAAGGAACAGAAGAATCTCGATTTCCTGCGCGACGACATCATGCAGTTGATCGCCGAATCACGCGAGGGCTTGCAGCGGGTGGGCAAGATCGTGCAGGATCTGAAGAGTTTTGCACGGGTGGACGATAGCAACTGGCAGTGGGCCGACCTGCGCGGCGGCCTGGAGTCCACCCTCAACATGGTGTCGAACGAGCTCAAATACCACTGCACGGTGCACCAGGACTACGGTGACTTGCCCAAGGTCTGGTGCCTGTCCTCGCAGCTCAACCAGGTGTTCATGAACCTGCTGGTCAATGCTGGTCAGGCCATTGCCGGCAAGGGCGACATCAGCATTCGCACCGGGCAACGCGGTGAAGAGGTTTTCGTGGCCATTGCCGACAGCGGTGCCGGCATCTCCCCGGAGAACCAGCGCCGGCTGTTCGAGCCCTTCTTCACCACCAAGCCGGTCGGCAAGGGGACCGGGCTCGGCCTTTCGCTCGCCTTCAGCATCGTGCAGAGACACGGCGGGCGTATCGAGGTCGACAGCACGCCGGGCAAAGGTTCGAGCTTCACCGTCTGGCTGCCGGTCAAACCGGACCCTGCTCCAGCGGCGGCGAATGCCAGGACCTAAACGAAATATTCGAGTCAAGCACAGGAGACTAAGCCATGGATGCCAAACCGCTCTGCCGTGTCATGATCGTCGACGACGAGCCCGCCATCGTCAATGCCGTGAAACGCGAACTGTCCGCTCCACCGCAGGGCCGCTATCGCTTTGAGGTCGAGGGTTTTACCGAACCCCGTGCGGCGCTTGAGCGTGCTGGCAGCATGGCTTTCGACGCGGTGATTTCCGACTTTCGCATGCCCGACATGGATGGCCTGGAATTCCTCAAGGCGTTCGCCACCCTGCAGCCCGACAGCGCGCGGCTGGTGCTTTCCGGTCAGACCGACATGGACAGCCTGATCCGCATGGTCAATGAGACGCACATCTACCGGTTCATTCCCAAGCCGTGGCACGACTATTTTCTGAAGAGCTCACTGTTTCAGGCTCTGGCCTTCAGTCGGGCGCTGGCCGAAAACCGTCGCCTGGCAAACCTGGTGCGCGAGAAAGGCATCGCCGTGCCGCTGCTTGACAGCGACATCGATCAAATACTGATAGTCGACGACGACCCCGGCATGCTCGCCAGCCTCTCGCGGATTTTGACCAGTCACTCGCGCCTGGATGATCTTTTTGCCACCATCCGTTCGGAAGTCGCCCACCATACCGGCCCCGTGCTCGACGAGAAGCGTCTCAGCGTCCAGATCACGCCGTCACCGCTGCATGCCTTGAAGATGGCCAAGCTCGTGACTTTCTCATGCATCATCGCCGACTACCGGATGCCGGAAATGAACGGCGGCGACTTGTTGCAGAAGTTCGCCGATGAACAGCCGGATTGCACGCGGCTGCTGATCAGCGGCCAGATTACGCAGGTTGAGCTGATCGGCGCCTTGGACATGGCCAACATCTTTGGCTTTATCGACAAACCCTGGCAGGACTTCGACATCAAGGCCCATATTGCGCAGGCCTTGCTCTGGCGGCGGGCGAATATTGAAAACAGGATGCTGGCCGAGATGGTAAAGGCTACGCAGAAGGTTTAGCGGCGCCTTGGCGACAATCGGCGGGGAATTATCGAGTTAGTACCCTAGAACCAAGTACGGGCATCAATACCCCAGAAACAACTACGGGCACTAGTGGCTGGTTCCCGCCGAGCGGGTGATCTTGTTGTAGAGATTGTATTTACCGACCGGCTTGTCCATCGGGATGCGCTTCACTTCCTTGAAGGTCGCCGCGTCGAAGACCACGACGGCGCCGCCGTCGGCCTTGCGCTCCCACAGGCTGGCCAGCGCGTATTTGCCGTCGCGGGTGAATTCGATGTGCGCCAGTGTCTTGCCCGGCGCGATCTTGACTTCCGCCACTTTCTCCAGCGTTGTCTTGTCGATGACTTGCAGGGTATCCTTGTCCTTCGACATCATCGAGTCGACCCAGGCATAGCGCGTCGCTTCATGGCTGCGCATGAAGAAGCCGGGGCCGAGCGTAGGAATGGTCTTGAGGGTCTTCCAGCTCTTCATGTCGATGATGCTGACCACCCCGTCCTTGAGGTTGGGCGTTGCCATCACCGTGCGGCCTTGCCACTCCCAGGTGATGCCGGAGCCGAGGTGCGGCATTCCGGGCAGTTCCAGGTCGGCGATCTTGCGCCGTACGTCGAGATTCACCACCTGCCCCTTGGCTTCATTCGCCAGGCCCCGCGAGGCACCCATCACTTCGCTATAGTCCTGGGAGAAGAAGAAGTCGTCGAGCACCGAGGTTAGCTCGCTGCGGCGCGGATTCAGGTAGCCGGGAATGAAGGCGCCTTCCTTGTACTGGAAATCGTGCACCATGCCGACCGGAATGTCGTCGGCCTTGGGGTTGTAGCTGATTTCCCAGACCTCTGGAATGTCCTTGAGGGCCGCCACGAAACTGCGCCGCGGTGCGGCGTCGTAGATTGCGGAGACGCGCGAACTTTGTCGCCCCTTGGTCACGGCGAGCACCTTCAGCAGCTTGAGATCGGCATCCAGCAGCACGATGGTATGCGGCAGGTAGTTGGCCACCGCCACCACCTTGCCGTCGCCGGAAACCGCGACGTTGCGGGTATTGATGCCGGCGCGGACTTCGGCGACGACCTGGAGATTCCAGATGTCGAATTTGGAGATCCAGCCGTCGCGCGAGGCGAAGAACACGTAGCGGCCGTCGGGAGTGAATTTCGGGCCGCCATGCAGCGCGTAGCGGCTGGCAAAGCGGTGGATAGTCGCCAGCTTGTCGCCGTCCAGCACCGTCACGTGATGATCCCCGGTCTCGACGACGAGGAACAGATTCATCATGTCCACGCCGTCGAACCGCGCCAGCGGCCTGGCCGGCAGACTGCCGGGAGCGAAATGTTCCAGGCGCGAAGCGTTGATGTCGGCCTCGCGCCACACCGGCGCGGGGCTCACCGGCGTGTAGATCCAGCGCGACAGCGCCTCGCTCTCGGCCGGGCTGAGTCTGTCGGCAAAGGGCAGCATTTGCGTTGCCGCCCGTCCCTCACGGATGGTCTTGAGGGCCTCCGCCGGGCGCAAGCGCTCCAGGCTTTCCGGCAACAGGGCGGGGCCGCTCAGGCCGTAGCGGTCGACCCCGTGACAGGCGGCGCAGTGCTGCTGAAAGTTATCGGGAGCTTCGGCGGCTAGCGCGGCGCTCCCCCACAAGACCCCGCAGAGCAGGCCGAGCGCCTGCGAGATGCTCCGCATTGCGGACCTCATACCCCGATCTCCTCGTCAGTCAGATAACACCCCGGATCTTCCGCCCAGGGGTCGCCGGTGGTCTGCTGGGCGCGCACCCGCGTGTTGCCGCCGCAGATGTCGAACTGGCGGCAAGCACCGCAGCGCCCCTTGACGCGGCGCGGGCTGGCCTTGAGGCCGGCCATAATGGGATCGGACGTATCCTGCCAGATGGACGAAAACGGCCGCTGCCGCACGTTGCCGAGGCTGTAATGCCACCACATGGTGTCGGGATGGACATTGCCGAGGTTGTCGATGTTGGCGACATTCACGCCCGAGGAGTTGCCGCCCCACTGCGTCAGCTTGGCGCGGATATGTTGTTCGCGTTGCGGAAAATGCTTCTTCACCCAGTAGAGCAGATACACGCCGTCGGCATCGTTGTTGCCCGTGGTGAATTCCTTGTGCAGTCCGCGTTGCCGATATTCCCAGCAGGTGTCGAACAGCAGGTCCATCGCCTGGCGCGTCATCCGGTAGTGGGCATCGTCCTTGCGATTCTTGTTGCCGCGGCCGGCATAGTTGAGGTGCGAGAAATAGAAGCGGTCTATGCCCTCGTCCTCGACCAGCTTGAGCAGGGCCGGCAGGTCGTGGGCGTTGTCCTGGGTCATGGTGAAGCGCACGCCGATTTTCAGACTCAGGTCGCGGCACAGGCGGATGCCGGCCAGCGACCGGTCGAAGGCGCCCTGCAGACGGCGGAACTTGTCATGGGTCGCGGCGATGCCGTCCAGGCTGATGCCGACATAGTCGAAATCGGCGGCGGCGATCCGCTCGATGTTGCCCGCGTCGATCAAGGTGCCGTTGGTCGACAGACCGACGTAAAAACCCATCCCCTTGGCGCGCGCGGCGATCTCGAAGATATCCGGACGCAGCAGCGGCTCACCCCCCGAAAGGATCAGCACCGGCACGCGGAAGGCGCGCAGATCCTCCATCACCGCATAGACCTCCGCCGTGCTCAACTCTCCGGGAAAATCCTTGTCGGCGGAAATCGAGTAGCAATGCTTGCAAGTGAGGTTGCAGCGACGGATCAGGTTCCAGATCACCACCGGTCCGGGCGGATGCACCTTGGGGCCCAGAGGTGTCGGCTGGGCGATTTCCTGCATGTATTGGGAGATGCGAAACACGGCAGGTTTCCTCGGTCGGTGGTCGATCCGGTTCAGGCCGCCAGGCGCAGGCCGGTCTTCTTCAGGATGCGGGTACTGTACAGCACGTCATGCGCCCGGCAATCGGTGCCGAGGATCAGCGCGATGCGCGCCAGCTTTTCCTCAACTTCGGCGCGGCTGCCGCCGTGCACCATGGCAAACAGGTTGTACGGCCACTCCGGCAGGCTGCGCGGGCGGCGGTAACAGTGGGTGACGAAGTCGAGCGCCCCGATAGTGGCGCCGAGAGCGTCGACATGCTCATCGGCGACATCCCACACCGACATGCCGTTGGCGGTATAGCCGATTGCGTAGTGATTGGGCACCGCGCCGATGCGGCGGATCTGGCCGCTATCCAGCATGCGTTGCAGCCGCGCCTGCACCTCCGTCGCCTCGATTCCCAGCGCGCTTGCCAACTGATGGTAGGGGCGCGACACCAGCGGCAGCCCGACCTGGGTTGCCAGCACCAGGCGTCGGTCGAGTTCGTCCAAGCCATCCTCGATCATGACGCTTCCAATTTCATTTCGACGAAGTATTCGCGCTCCTTGGGGAAGGCATGCACCGGATATCCGGTCAGACCTTCCAGTTCGGAGATGGCAGCGGCGATGCCGGCGCGGGTTTCGGTGGCGAGCACGAACCACATGTTGAAGGCATGTTCGCGGCGATAGTTGTGCGCCACCGCCGGCAGGCTGTTGACCAGCGCGGCGACGCGTTCGAAATCCGCTTCAGGAATCCGCATCGCCGCCAGGACAAAGGCGCCGCCCATGCGCTCGACCTGGAACATCGGGCCGAAGCGGGTCAGGACGCGGGCCTCGAGCAGGGAGCGGAGGCCCGACAGCAGTGCATCCTCGGTCATGCCGAGGCGTTCGGCCACCTCGCGATAGGGTTCGTCGCTGAGGGGAAAACCGTCCTGCAGGTTGTTGATGATGCGCTTGTCGGTCGCGTCAATTTGGCGGGTCTGTGCGCTCGGCTCAGGCATGGGCCGTACCGTGCACATAGCGCGCGCCGCGCTGCTTGAAGCGGCGCAGACTGAACAGCACCGCCTGCGGATAGGTGGAGAGGCCCAGACGCGCGCCCAGGGCGGCGATCTCGGACTCGACGGCGGCACGATTGCGGCCATGGATCATGCAGAACAGGTTGTACGGCCAGTCGGCCGCCACCCGCGCCCGCCGGTAGCAGAGCGTCACCGCCGGTTCCGCCGCCAGGCGTGCGCCGATCCCGGCCACCTGCGCGTCCGGCACGTCCCACACGCACATGGCATTGGCGGTAAACCCCAGTTCATGGTGCCGCACCACCACACCGAAGCGCTTGACAAGGCCACGCCCGAGCCACTGCAGGATCAAGCCCAGCACCTGATCTTCGCTGAGACCGGCGCGCAGCGCCAGCCGGCCGTAAGGTTGCGGCACCAGTTCGAGGCCGTCCTGCAGCGCGCTCAGCAGGCGGCGTTCCGCCTTGTCCAAGACCGCGACTGTCGGGGCTTCGCCGGCAACCGGCGCAACCCCGTGGGATTTTCCGTTGCCGGCCAGGTCGAAGCCCAGATCGATATGGAAGCCTTCCTGCAAGGGCAAGCTGATGACGTCGCAGCCGGTCTCCGCCTCGATGCCGTGCAGCGCCGCGGCCAGCGCAGCCTCGTCCTCGGCGGTGGCGACAAACCACAGGTTGTAACGATGCTCGCGTTGATAGTTGTGATTCACCTCGGGATGCCGGCTGACCAGGTCGGCGATCCGCTCCAGGTGCTCCGGCGGGGCGGACAGCGCGGCCAGCGTGCTGGCGCCGACGCTGCGCGGCGTGATCACCGCACCGATGCGGCTCACCGTGCCCTGCTTGAGGAGCCGGCTGAGCGTGGCAATCACCTCGCCTTCGCTGCTGCCGACCTGTTCGGCGAGCGCTGCATAGGGGCGCGGCAGCAGCGGAAAGTCGCGCTGGAATTCGTTGAGCAGGCGGAAGTCGAGGGAGTCGATTGCGTTCATCAGAAACCAATTCGCGCCGCGCGCGAGGTGAAGAAGATGCCGGAGGGGCTCTCCGCGGAAATCTCGCCGACCGGCTTGCGCGTCTGGGTATCGTAGATCAGGACGCGGTTGTCATCGCGCGCGGAGATCCAGACCTGCTCGCCCTTGGGGGTGAATTCAAGATGCAGCACCGCCTTGCCCGGCGCCAGCGTGTCTATCAGGCGATTGTCCAGGGTATCGATCACCTGCACCCAGCCGTTGTCCGGGAAGGCGAAGTTCACCCACACCTGGCGCGCGTCGGGGCGCGCCATGACGAACACCGGCTGGCCCTTGACCGCAATCCGGCCGACTTCCTGCCAGGTCGTCGTATCCACCACCAGCACTTCATGCCGCCCGACCGCCGGCAAGTAGGCACGCTGCCCGGCCACGGCCCAGCCGCGCAGATGCGGCATCTTGAACACCGGCAGCTTTTCTTCGCCGCGACCGTAATGGGCAAGGATCTTCCGCGCACCCTGCTCCGGCCGCCACAGATCGACCAGGGCGATGCCGTCCTCGCCGAACAGCCCGGCCAGATAATGGCGGCCGTTCGGCGTCACCAGCCCGTCGTAGGGCTGTTTGCCGATATCCCGGTACTTGGTGAGTTGCGGACGCCTGGGGTCGGACAAATCGGCCACCCAGATTTCTCCGGCCTCGAACAAGGCATAGGCGAAGCGGTTGCCGGGCAGATCGGCGAGACCCACCACCTTGGCGCGGAGTGTTCCATTGGCGTCGCTGCCGTAGGTGGACGGAATGTCGGCGAGCAACTCCAGCGTCTGCGCGTCGAACACCTTGATGCCGCCCGGCTCGTAATTCTGTGCCACGACTAGGCGCCCGTCCTGGGAGATCGCCCCGCCGATGCTGTTGCCAGCCTGCACCACGCGCCGGGCTATGCGCTGCTGCAACAAGTCGACCTTGGTGATGCCGCCGTCGCGGCCGAAGACAAAGGCGTAACGACCGTCGCGCGAGAACACCACCGACGCATGCGACAGGTCGCCGAGTCCCTCGACGCGGCCCAGCGTGGCGCGCGCACTGCCATCGACGATCACCACCCGGCCGGCGGCGCGCTCGATCACCACGCCGAGATCGCCCGTGCCGCGAAGTTGCTGTTGGGCACAGCCGGCGAGCAAGGCGAACAAGAGGACAAGCAGACTTTTCATTCGCTGGGAAACCCGGTCAATAACTGCGACACGATCCACTCCGCCTCGCCCTCCGCCAGGATGGTTTTCCAAGGCGGCATGGCGGTGCCCGGACGGCCATGCACCACCGTCGCCACCAGGCTGGATGCAGGCTTGTCGCGCAGGTTGTCCGGCAACAGCGGTGAGCCCAGGCCGCCTTTCAAAGTCATGCCGTGGCAGGACCCGCAGTCCTGACGCACCAACCGGATCAGCTCGTGCTGGCGCGCCGGCGCAGGGTCGGCCATGGACTGGGCCGACGCAGCCATCGCTACGAAGCAAAGCGTCGATAGGCTAAGCGATCTCATGGCCTCGGAGGATGCTACAGAAGTGGCATTATCGCATTGACACGCATCAATCAAAACGGGAGCCGCGTTGGGATCGTTCAAACTTCTCGAACAATGGAGCGCAGGAGGGCTGGAAAAGCGGCCGTTTAACGTTAGTCGTCACTCACCGGCCTTGGCGGCAACGTGCATGGCTCTGCCATGTGGGGGCTTCCCATTGAGATTGATCCCGGTCTTCCGAGGGCGCTTGGTCCAGGTCTTATCCAAAAAACGTGAGCTCGTTCGCCGGCGCTACGCCGAAGCGATTCAGGGCAAGGATGGTCGCTCGCACAGAGACGCCCCCTGCGCCGTGGACCATGGGTTCGTTACAGCAGGGGCACAACGTCGAGGTCGTCGCGGGTTGAAGATTCCGCGAATTCCGAACCCCCCTCGGCATTTTGTCCAGTTGATCGCGCAGTGCGATGATCTCCGCCCAGGACATCTTCGGCCGCCAGTCAGCCCGAAGAACCTCGACCATTTCTGGAAACCAGGTACGCTGTCGGTCACCGGATGCCATTCGACAAATCCTGCTGCGGGGCTTAACGTTGGAAATCACCGGCGCTGCGCGGCTTTTTCGCGCGGCGTCCGGTGGAACGGTGGGTTATGTCGCAGGCCGCGCGGCCGCGGAACGACTTCGATAAAAGGGCATGCACGCTTCGAAGATTGCAACTTCAACCGCGGCGGGCCGCTTCAATTGCAGCGATGTCGATCTTCTTCATCTGCATCATCGCATCGAACGCGCGCTTGGCGGCAGCGGGATCGGGATCGGTTATCGCTCTCGTCAGAGGCAGCGGCGTAATCTGCCAGGACAGGCCCCATTTGTCCTTGCACCAGCCGCACGCACTCTCTTCGCCGCCGTTGCCGACGATGGCGTTCCAGTAACGATCCGTTTCGGCCTGGTCAGCGGTTGCGACCTGAAACGAGAATGCCCAGTTGTGCTTGACCTCTGGTCCGCCATTGAGCCCGAGGTAGGGAATTCCCATCACGGTAAACTCGACCGTCAACACATCCCCTTTCTTCCCGGACGGAAAGTCCCCCGGTGCGAGGTGCACCGCACCAACGGATGAATCGGGAAAGGTCCTGGCGTAAAATCGCGCCGCATCTTCGGCGTCGCGGTCGTACCAAAGGCAAATCGTGTTCATTGCTTGCTTCACCATGTCACTTCTCCATCGTGATGAGCCGCACTGCGACATAACGTTCAAAGTCACCGGCCTGCGCGGCTTTTCGCGCAGGTCCGGAGGACTGACGAGTTAGATGGCGAACGGTTCATGGCGGCTATGGCTGTTTGTCGCGAAGAGCGGTGAGAGCCGCCTTGTCCAATTGAGGCAGCTGGTCATTGATGGTGAACCATGGTGATTTGAACTCCACCATGATATGTCTTTCCGGTCGCATTTGTGGATCGTTGTCCAGGATTCCGGCGGCGACCTCAAACCACGGCGAGTCCGACCTTGGATCTGGTACCGGCGAGCCACATCGACGACAAAATGATGTGCGATAAGGTGGTGGCTTGTCGCGTAGCGGAGCTTCATAGGTCATGATCAATTCCGCGCCTTGGAGAAGGCGAAAATCCTTGCGAAGAACTCCAAGCCCAGCGACGAATGCGCTGCCGCTCGCCTTTCGGCATCGGCTGCAATGGCACAGCTCAAACGGCCCCGCAGCGCGATCGATCTCGAATCGGACTCCTCCGCACA
>Ga0208566_1001949_pt1 | contig 11464 bp, 9 predicted proteins | sample PL_2010_150m_FD_184159 | JGI IMG/M metagenome (GOLD analysis project Ga0208566, IMG submission 184159) | Freshwater microbial communities from Powell Lake, British Columbia, Canada to study Microbial Dark Matter (Phase II) - PL_2010_150m... | ecosystem: Environmental > Aquatic > Freshwater > Lake...
GCTGCAGCAATTACCCCATGAGAGATTGTCTTGGCCGTTAGTATTAGCAACTAACCTACTTAGTAAAAGGTTAAAACCTTATTCCTTGCGACCTATTTTTAGGGTAGTGACTATCTCGGCAAAGAAATCATTGCCCTTATCGTCAACAACGATGAAGGCTGGAAAATCTACAACCTCAATCTTAAAGACCGCCTCCTTGTGAAATTACGATCGATGGCGATGAAGTATCAAGACCATGAATATTGTCCCAAGTGATTCCCAGTCTTTCTGCTCTTCTTAATCCAAGAAGTTGAAGGAGAAATCGGCAGTAATCAACATGGGCATTTTTCTTCATCCACCTCATAAACTTCTTTACATCTTTAATTGCTTCATCCATGTTGTCTTTGTTTTTAGGTTCTACTTCGACCTTGGGTACTCGCTTCATTGGATTCTTTGAGATCACGCCATCTTCTGCAGCTGTAGAGAAAATTTTTGACAAAGTGCTTCGCACATTTTTGCGAGTAGCCGATGAGAGAACCACGTCAGGGCGTACTCCACCGCTATAGATCTTGCTTGGCACATCTCTTGGGATCAGCAGGCTGTGGGTCAGCAATCGGTTGATCTCTAAGTGGGAGATATTGCGGATGTTCTTGTCCCCAAGAAACGGGGCAATGTGGTGGCGGTAGTTCTCAATATGGCGCCTTTTGACTGTCTCGGAGATCGCATCGAGGCGTAAATCCTCCTTTATCCACCTCTCCACGTAGCGGTTGAGCGTGGCTCCCCGTGTGCGGGCGGTATTCCAGTGGGAGTCAGGGCTGGCGAGGAACTCATAGACCTTTTCTCGCAGGTCAGCTGTGGCTTTTGCCCTAGACCGTCCTGAGGCGGTCAGGCGCCTTCTAGAAGCCCCTTCGGGAAGGCTTGCCTTGGGAACTTCCCAGCAGGCTTGGTAATACTTATAGGAAGCAACCTCGTTAGTTTCTTTAACTACATAAGTTCCAGTTTTTTCATAGATGATTATTTGATCATCGATCTCTGGTTGTTTGCGCTTTGCCACTCTTTGAGAGTACGCCTACTTTTTACATTACGCCATAGCATTACGCCATCAATAACCAATTTGAGCGTTGTATTAAGCAGGTTTTATACGCAGAATAAGCGTGAAGTGGAGACCAGGGGAATCGAACCCCTAACCCCCGCCTTGCAAAGGCGGTGCTCTACCAATTGAGCTAGGTCCCCAAACTGCATTAAGTACTTGCGTTCGGCAAAACTATTTCGTAGGAGTTTAAAATGCAAATCCTAAGAAACCTCGCAGTTAACGAGTGTGGGCCTAAGTGGACTCGAACCACTGACCTCTTCCTTATCAGGGAAGCGCTCTAACCAGGCTGAGCTATAGGCCCTTCTTTTCGCCCTGACCTTGATCAGTGCGAGGCGCAAGATTACCCGAACAATTGGTAGCGACCAAAAATCCGTTATTCCTCGCTTACTTTGGTTAACGAAACGACAGTTATCCCATCATTTAAATTCACCAAACGAACTCCCATTGTGTCGCGACCGGTTTCACGTACTTGTGAAACTTCAGTTCGCATAACGCTGCCACTTGATGTGATTGCTAAAATTTCATCAGTTTCATTAACAATTAAAGCTCCAACTAAAATACCGCGCGAGCCTTCATCAATTTTTGCGGCTTTTACACCTATTCCGCCACGCCCTTGAGAGCGGTATTCAGCAAGTGGAGTTCGTTTCCCAAATCCGCCATCTGTAGCGGTTAATACATATTGTTTTGCGTCTTCGGTGTTTTTTGGAATCGAAACCATTGTTAATAATTCGTCTTCTTTTCGGAACTTCATTCCAATTACACCAGTTGCAGAACGTCCCATTGGCCGCAACGAATCATCATCTGCGGTAAAACGAAGTGACATACCTTTTCGTGAGATTAATAAAATTTCATCGGATGAAGTAATTGCTGAAGCAGATACAACTTCATCGCCTTCTCGAAGTGAAATAGCAATAAGTCCGCCGGTCCGATTTGAGTCATATTCAACCAACGGACTTTTTTTAACAACACCACTTCTGGTAGCGATAACTAAATGCGGTAGCGATTGATAATCTCTAATTCCAATTACAGATGCGATGGTCTCGCCTGGTTTGAACGCTAATAAATTCGCGACATGTTGGCCGCGAGCATCTCTACCGGCGTCCGGTAATTCATGAACTTTTGCACGATAGACCCGGCCTTGGTTTGTTAAGAAGAGCAACCAATCATGGGTTGACGCGGTGAAAAAATGTTCAACAATGTCATCTTGTTTTAAAGCAGCGCCACGAACACCTTTACCGCCGCGTTTTTGGGCTCGGTATGCGTCAGCTTTGGTTCGTTTTGAATAACCCCCGCGCGTAATAGTTACCACTACATCCTGGTCTGGGATTAAGTCTTCGACTGATAAATCAGTGTCACCTACGATAATTTGGGTACGACGATCGTCTCCATATTTCTCGGCAAGTTCAAGTAGTTCGTTTTTAATAATCGAACGTTGTTTGGTTGGGCTAACCAAAATTTCATTTAATTCAACAATGTCGGACATTAAACTGTCGTATTCGTCAATAATTTTTTGGCGTTCTAAAGCCGCAAGGCGGCGAAGTTGCATATCCAAAATTGCATTTGCTTGGATCTCATCAACTTCAAGAAGTTTCATTAAACCTTCGCGCGCAGCATCAGAGTTAGCGCTGGCGCGGATCAGCGCGATTACAACATCTAGCGCATCTAAGGCTTTTAGATAACCACTTAAAATATGAGCGCGTTTTTCTTTTTCACTTAATCGGTATTTAGTTCTACGGACAATAACTTCGATTTGATGGTCAATGTAATACCGAACAAATTCATTTAATTTAAGGGTTCGTGGCACGCCATCCACCAGCGCCAACATATTTGCTCCGAATGAATCCTGTAATTGGGTTTGTTTATAAAGATTATTAATTACAACTTTTGCAACTGCATCGTTGCGCAGCACAACTACTAAGCGTTGGCCAAGGCGTTCATTACCTTCATCTCGAACATCTGCAATTCCTTTGATTTTCCCATCTTTTACCAGTTCGGCAATTTTCAACGCTAAATTATCAGGGTTTACTTGATATGGGAGTTCAGTTACAACTAAACAAGTTCGTTTATTAATCTCCTCAACTTCAATAACGGCGCGCATGATTATGGAACCGCGACCAGTTCGGTAGGCATCTTCAATGCCTTTGCGGCCAACAATTAAACCTTTGGTTGGAAAATCTGGACCTTTAACGATTCCGAGCATTGCAGTTAAGGAATCTTCTGGTGTGGCATCTGGATTATCCAAAGCCCATTGCACAGCACCGCAAATTTCGCGCAGATTATGCGGTGGAATATTAGTAGCCATACCAACTGCAATTCCGGCAGATCCGTTAACTAATAAATTTGGAAAACGACTTGGAAGCACAACAGGTTCTTGTGATCGACCGTCGTAATTAGAAACAAAATCAACCGTGTCTTCATCAATATCTCGCATGATTTCCATGGCGAGTGGATCGAGCCGAGCTTCGGTGTAACGCATTGCCGCGGCTGGATCATTTCCAGGCGATCCGAAGTTTCCATTTCCATCAACAAGTGGGTAACGCAACGACCAATGTTGCGCTAACCGAACTAAAGTGTCATAAATCGCGCCGTCACCGTGTGGATGGTAATTACCCATGACGTCACCAACGATGCGTGAAGATTTGTAGTAACCCTTATCTGGGCGATAACCAGCGTCATACATTGCGTAAAGCACTCGGCGATGGACTGGTTTTAAACCATCTCGAATATCCGGGAGTGCGCGACCGACGATAACGCTCATCGCATAATCGAGATAGGAACGTGCCATCTCGACTTGTAGATCAACTACCTCTACGCGATCAGTAACCGGTGCTTGCTCTTCCAATTTATTCTCCTGGTTTCGTTTATTTAAATATCTAAGAAGCGAACATCTTTAGCGTTGCGTTGGATAAAATTACGGCGTTGTTCAACATCTTCACCCATTAGTACTGAGAAGAGATCGTCGGCTGCGGCTGCATCTTGTAAAGTTACTTGCATTAACACGCGGTGCGCTGGATCCATTGTGGTATCCCAAAGTTCTTTTGCAGGCATTTCGCCTAAACCTTTAAAACGCTGGATGCCATCTTCTTTTGGTAAGCGTTTGCCAGCGTCAAGACCAATTTTAATTAAACCGTCGCGCTCTCTGTCGGAAAATGCATACTGGACTGGTTCTTTCCCACCCCATTTAATTTTATAAAGTGGTGGTTGTGCTAAGTAAACAAAACCTTGTTCGATTAATGGCCGCATAAATCTAAATAATAAAGTTAATAAAAGTGTACGAATGTGTTGTCCGTCGACATCAGCATCCGCCATTAAAATAATTTTATGGTAACGAAGTTTTGCAACATCAAAATCCTCATGGATGCCAGTTCCAAGTGCAGTAATTAAGGCCTGTACTTCGTTATTTTGCAACACTCGATCAATCCGTGCTTTTTCAACGTTTAGAATTTTCCCGCGGATTGGAAGTACTGCCTGGTTTCTTGAATCTCGTCCGCCTTTAGTTGAACCACCGGCTGAATCCCCTTCAACAATATAAAGTTCGCATTTTTCCGGTTCGGTCCATTGGCAATCCGCTAATTTTCCAGGCATTCCGCGGCCTTCTAATAAACCTTTACGGCTTCTTGATAAGTCTCGAGCTTTTCGCGCAGCTACTCGGGCTGCTGCGGCATCAATACATTTACGGACAATTTCTTTTCCTTCGGTTGGGTTTCGTTCAAACCATGAACCAAGGTTGTCGTTTAGTGATTTTTGAACGAAAGATTTCGCTTCAGTGTTTCCTAATTTAGTTTTTGTTTGGCCCTCGAATTGCGGCTCGGCCATTTTTATCGACACTATTGCGGTTAAACCTTCACGAACATCATCTCCAGTAAGACGATCTTCTTTCTTTTTAATATAACCCCAGTCTTCACCGAATTTATTTATTAGTGAGGTTAGTGAAGTTCGAAATCCTTCTTCGTGAGTTCCACCTTCTTGAGTGTTGATTGTGTTTGCAAATGTGTAGACCGACTCAGTAAATCCAGTGTTCCATTGCATTGATATTTCAAGCGACATTTTTTGTTTTAAATCTTCACCACCAAAAGAAATAATGGATTTATGGCCTTCGCCTTTTGTTAAATTTAAATGTTTTACAAAATCTGCGATTCCACCAGGGAAGTTAAATTTAATGAATAGTGGTTCGCCGTTTTCGTCCACATGGCTTGGGCGTTCGTCTTTTAAAGATAGCGTTAAACCTTTGTTTAAGAAAGACATTTCACGGAATCGTGCCGATAAAGTCTCAAAAGAAAAGTCAGTGGTTTCGAATATTTCTTCAGATGGCCAGAATGTAACTTGGGTTCCGGTTTTATCAGTGGCCTCACCTTTTTTGAGTGAGGCTTGTGGCACACCTAGTTTGTAATTTTGATTCCATATGAAGCCATCGCGTTTAACAATTACTTCTAAGTCTTGGCTAAGCGCATTTACTACTGAGACACCAACACCGTGTAAACCGCCTGAAACTGAGTAACCGCCATCGCCAAATTTTCCACCAGCGTGTAAAACTGTTAGCACAACTTCTAAAGCTGGTTTTTTTTCAATCGGATGCATGTCGACTGGGATGCCGCGTCCGTTATCAATTACTTGCACGCCGCCATTTGCTAAAAGTGTTACTGAAATTTCGTCGCAGTAACCAGCGAGAGCTTCATCAACTGAGTTATCAACGATTTCATAAACTAAATGGTGTAGCCCGCGCTCTCCAGTGGAGCCGATGTACATACCTGGCCGTTTGCGAACCGCTTCAAGCCCCTCAAGAACTGTGATCGCGCTAGCGTTATACGCTTTTGCGTTCTCTTTTTTTGGGGTTTGGGTTGGCACTTAAACGCCTTTCGTTCTGGTTCGCCGTGCAGGTGGTTTAGGGCTCAAACCTGTTATAGCCAAACCTCGTCAGTTTTGGCCGGGGTTCAACCCGTAATCCTAGTGGGTTTTTGAAACTGTGATAGCCCAAAAAAGCCTTCTGTGGTGGGTTAGGGCGATTAGTGAGCGAAAGGTGAGGTTCCCTACTTGGTGGTTAACCGTATGTGTCTCTTGGCCCTTTAGCTCCACGGATGGTGCGCAGCCCACGCTTCCAAGAAGGCGCGTGTGGGCCAATTACAACTAATTCTTCAACTAATACGCCTGGCGCGCTTTGTTGGAGTGTTTTTAAAAGATCGTTTGAAATTAACCTAAGTTGAGTCGCCCAAGCAGTTGATGAAGTTTGAATGGTTAATTTTCCTTCTAGCAAAGTTATTGGAGTTGTGTGTTGTGCAATATCTTCGCCTACAACTTTTTCCCAATCACTAAATAAATTTCCTTCTGCAATTCCTTGGCGCCAATCTCGGTTTGTAATAATTTCATTAAAAACCGAACTTAGTGGTTGGGGGTCAGAAATATTTATTCGTTCTTCTGACTCAATAATTCTCTTGGGTTTCTTTATTTGAGTTTTATAAGATCTGAAAAGTTCACGAGCGATATCCCGTTTTGGTTTAGGCTCACTCATAATTTCTTTACCGTTCCAGATTTAACTAAATACCGAACCCCATTCAAGCTTTTTGGAAGATCACTTTCCACAGCTACTGTGATAAATGTTTGTTCTGCTTCCTCCGCTAATTGCACTAGTTTTTCTCGACGGGCCTCATCTAATTCTGAAAATACATCATCTAAAATTAAAATTGGTCGATTACCTTCTTCTTTTAATAATTGGAATGACGCTAATCTAAGAGCTAGTGCAATAGACCAAGATTCTCCATGACTGGCATAACCTTTTACTTGATGGTCTCCTAGCGATAGTAAAACATCATCGCGATGCGGTCCTACTAATGTGATGCCGCGATCTCGCTCTTGCTCTCTAACTTCTGTAAGTTTGGTTTTTAATAAGACTTGGTTTAATTCACGATTGTTTGAAAGTTTATCGACATTCGATTTATAGTTGATTCCTGCTGGTTTTTTCTCAGCTAAATTTTTGTAGGCGTTAATAAAATAAGGTTGTAGGACTTCTATTAATTCAATTCTGCTGGCTATTAGTTCTGAGCCAAATTTAATAAGATGTTCGTCCCAAGGTTCTAACGTTTGAACAGAGGCGCGGCTTTTAAGTAGCGCGTTTCGTTGTTTTAAAGCTCGTTCATAATCGGTTATAACCCCAGACATTCGTGGGTTTCTTTGGATTAATAATTGGTCTATAAAAGCTCGGCGTTCATTTGGATCGCCTCGAACTAGATCTAAATCCTCTGGAGAGAAAGCTATTGCTTGGGTGATCCCAAGTATTTCTTTCTGACTTCGAACTGGGTTTTGATTAACTTTTGCGCGGTTTGTTTTATTTGAATTTATTTCCAACTCAATTAATTGGGTTCGTTCATCTTGTAAAACTTTTGCGCGGATATACGCTTGTTCTGCACCTAGTTTTATCAGTGGCACATCTTGTGAAACACGGTGGGAAGAAAGTAAAGACAAATACATAATCGCCTCAATAATATTAGTTTTGCCTTCGCCGTTCTCCCCGATAAAAATACTTTGTTTGGTTTCTAACGGTAACTCTAAAACTTTATAAGATCTAAAATCTTGTAAAGAGAGGTGTGTTATGTGCACGGTAAATTAAGCATGCGGGAGTTATGACGCGTAACGCATAGGCATTAACAAATACCGATAATTTTCGGTTGTTGGGCCATCTTTCTCGTGTTTGCCAGACAGCACTGCTGGTTTGTTTGATCCAGTAAATGCAATATGTACAAAAGGAGTTCCGACTGCGTGTAAACCGTCCATTAAAAAAGTTGGGTTAAAAGCAATATCAATAGCTTCACCGTTGTAAATAATGGTTAATTCCTCAGTTGCTTGCGCTTCTTCGCCCGCGCCTGCTTCGAGTTGCAGTTTGGAATCAGCAAATCGCAACCGGAGCGGCACGGTTTTGTCGGTCACTAACGCAACCCGGCGTACTGAATCTAAAAATGGCGCAACTTCTATGGTTGCTTGCGCAATGCTTTCTTTTGGAAGTAGGTGTCGGTAAGGTGGGAAAGTTCCATCCAACATTCTTGATGTCATAGTTTTCGCTTCACTGGCAAAACCAACAAGTCTTTCGGTTGCGGTGATTGGTGCAACCGCTAATGAAACTTGAGTTACACCCACAAGGGATTTTGCGGCGTCGGCAAGTGTTCGAGCCCGCAATAAAGCGGAGGTTGCAATATCAGTGTTGTTTGGTTGCCATTGAATTTCACGCACAGCTAATCGGTATCGATCGGTTGCGGCTAATGTGATGGTTTCCTTATTTATATCGACGTGAATTCCGGTAAGAGTTGGGAGTGAGTCATCTTTGCCGGCGGCGATGGCAACTTGGTTAATTGCAGTTGCGAAAACATCACTTGCAATAAATCCAGAATTTTCTGGCATAGTGGGTAGGTTTGGATATTCATTTATTGGTAAAGTTGGGAGTGTAAATTTTGCGGTGCCAGCTGTTACTAATACTCGGTTGTTATCTAACATAAATGAAACTGGTTTGTTTGGTAGCGATCTAGCTATCTCCGCCAATAACCGTCCTGGCACTAAAACTTTTCCTTTTTCTTTAATATCAGCATTAAATGAAGATTTTGCGGCAGTTTCTAAATCAGAGGCGGATAGTGTTATTTCATTACTTACATCTATAACAATTCCTAATAACGCCGTCATTATTGGTCGGGAGGAAAGGCTCCGTGAAACCCAATTAACACTCTCTGTTAATACATTGCTTTCAACCGTGAACTTCATAAAGTAAACCTAATGTGCGATGGTGGTTCGCGCACAACCCTTTCTCTATATATAAAGATATTCGTAGTAACCAGAGTAGATTTCTGTGGGTAACCCTAATAACCGCAGGTCAACCAAGATATCTTCACCGTTTTCACTTGTGGGTGGTGGGTGGATAAAAGGTGGATAACTATTCCGAAGCGGTTTCTTCGAAAAAACCCACCTAATACACACACCTAATAACTGCAGTTATCCACAGTTATCCACAAGTTACCCCCAGGTTGGGGGTATGCAGAGTTACCCCCGCGATTGCTGTTTAATCCGGTTAGTTAGTTCTGTAACCTGATTAAAAATTGAACGGCGCTCAGCCATTAACTGTCGGATTTTTCGATCAGCGTGCATAACCGTGGTGTGGTCACGGCCACCAAAAGCTTGTCCGATTTTAGGAAGCGAAAGTTCGGTTAATTCCCGACAGAGGTACATTGCGATTTGGCGGGCATTTACCAAGACTCGAGATCGGGAGCTACCACATAAATCTTCAACACTAAGGCTGAAGTAAGCCGCGGTCTGGGCCATAATCGTCGCGCCAGTTATTTCTGGGCCACCCTCACTAGGAATTAAATCTTTTAACACAATCTCCGCAAGCGAAAGATCAACACCTTGTCGGTTCAAACTAGCAAAAGCCGTCACACGAATTAACGCGCCTTCTAACTCACGAATGTTTGTTGAAATTTTACTAGCGATATATTCCAACACATCATCCGGCGCATTCAATTTATCTTGCGCGGCTTTTTTCCGAAGAATTGCAATTCTAGTTTCTAACTCCGGCGGTTGGATATCTGTAATTAAACCCCACTCAAACCGGCTACGCAGCCGATCTTCCAAAGTTGTTAATTGTTTCGGCGGCCGATCACTTGAAATTACGATTTGTTTATTAGCGTTATATAAAGTGTTAAACGTATGGAAAAACTCTTCTTGAGTCCGCTCTTTATTTTCTAAAAACTGGATATCGTCAACCAATAAAATATCTAAATCACGGTAACGGCGTTGAAAGACCGAAGCTTTATCATCTCTAATCGAGTTAATAAAATCATTTGTAAATTCTTCACTAGAGACATAACGAACTCGAAGCCCGCCATATAATTCTTTTGCGTAAGCGCCAATAGCATGCAATAAATGGGTTTTTCCCAACCCAGATTCACCATAAATAAATAGCGGGTTATAAGCTTTTGCTGGCGCTTCCGCTACCGCTACCGCAGCCGCGTGTGCGAACCGGTTAGATGCACCGATTACAAAAGTTTCAAAAATATATCTAGGGTTTAATTGTGATTGTTCGTTAGTTTTATTTGGAGTGGCGTCAGTACGCCCAGTTCCAGCGCGAGGTGTAACTGGATCTAAATCAATCTCAACTTCTAACGGTTGAACCACATCCAAATTTTCCAACTCTTCATCTACGGTTACCGCGATGCTGATTCGCTCACCAGTTTCATTTGAAAGAGCTTCATTCAAAATTACCCGGAGCCGGCTCTCTAAAACATCTTTAGCAAAAACATTTGGCGCAGCAAGTAACAAATTTGATCCACCATCACTTTTAATTAATCCGAGAGGTTTGGTAAGTGTTAAGAACGCCCGGTGTTGCGGTGCGTCGGTTGATATTTTTTCAATCACAGCACCCCATAAAGATTTAAGGTCTAATTCCATCTCTTGGCCCGTGCTTTGATTTGTGACCAACACCTAGCTACCTCGATATCCACATAGTTATCCACAGGCTGTGGTCTAAACCCAACCTTTACCCTTTATTAACCCTCAAAAACCACCCTTTTCAGCGGTTCCTGTGGATAGAGCCGAAAACTAGAGGGGAAACTGAATAAAAGCAAGTGGTTATCCACACCAATATTGGCGATCTGACCGAAACGCCCCAGTTTGACCATAGTTATCCACGACCTTTACCGTTACCCCCTGCTGTGGCCCCAAAAAAAGTCGGTGCATTTCGACCCGCTTGGAGTGGACGAAAGTCAGAAACTTTAGAGCTTTAAATTATCAAAGGAGCAAGAAATGACAAAGCGCACTTTTCAGCCGAACAATCGTCGGCGCGCAAAGAAGCATGGTTTCCGCGCACGTATGGCAACCCGTGGTGGTCGTGCAGTTCTTGCTGCTCGTCGTGCCAAAGGTCGCGTTCGCATCTCTGCATCTGCGTAACTCGTGCTTGCGTCATTAAACCGACTCACTTCTAGCACCGATTTCGCTCGCACTACAAAATCCGGAGCTAGAGCTTCTACGCGGACGCTCGCTGGTTACATTATTGCCGAGCCTACGCTACCTGAAACAAAAATAGGTTTTATCGTTTCTAAATCAATTGGTGGCTCAGTTTCACGCCATAGAGTAACTCGTCAACTTCGTCACCTTTCCAAAGAACAATTTCACCTACTTCCCCAAAAATCATTAGTTGTGGTCCGCGCTATCCAAAACACTAAAGACTATTCAAGCGACACAACACAGTTGTTTAATAAATTATCTGAGAAGTTCAATCCGGGTTCGGTGGTGAAATGAGACGCTCATTAATTTTTTTAATCACCGGTTATCAAAAATGGATCTCGCCCGCATTTGCGCCACGCTGTAAGTACTACCCTTCTTGCTCAACCTACACAATGAACGCAATCCAACAATTTAGCT
>Ga0208566_1001950_pt1 | contig 11458 bp, 9 predicted proteins | sample PL_2010_150m_FD_184159 | JGI IMG/M metagenome (GOLD analysis project Ga0208566, IMG submission 184159) | Freshwater microbial communities from Powell Lake, British Columbia, Canada to study Microbial Dark Matter (Phase II) - PL_2010_150m... | ecosystem: Environmental > Aquatic > Freshwater > Lake...
CGGTGCCGGCATCGATGGCTTCGCGCTCGGTCTGCGACATCGGCGGCAGGATGCGCTTGAACAGTTCCAGCACCCGGTCGCTGATCAGGCGCCGGCGCAGCAGGCCCGGGTTGAACGCAACTGCGGCGACGATGAACAGGGCGGCAAGCACCGTGTTCGCCGTCGCCGAAAGGCCGGCGGCGAGCGCGAGCCAGACGAGGAACATCGCGGCGGCGGCGGTCCATAGCCGCGCGGATGCTCGCCGATAGGCGAGAATCAGGAAGGCGGCGAATGCGGTGATGATAAGCAAGGTCATGACTAATGCTCCTTTGCGGGCCAGCCTGCCGCGCGCTGTTTGATCGAACTACTCTGCCTTGTGAGAACTGGCGGAGAGTTCGTTTGGAACGAATGATTCAAGGATGGGTATTGCGGCCTTCTCTGTCAAGCTATCGCTGCACCCGCAAAATGGTGTCGCCAATTTCAGAGAGGAATGTGGCTAAGATCGGCATGGATACTGGGTTTACGGCGTCTTCAATGGTGTCCGGGCTTGGGCTTCTGGTTGAATGGCAAACTCGGCGATACGGCAGTGTGCAGCAATGGCCAGCGGATCAGAAAAGTTTGGCCTTCGCGATCGCAGCTGCCGCGGCGGTCACAATTCGTTCAACCTTCGCACCGTCCAAACGCAAGCGCGTAAGTCCTACCAGAAAGATCTCACCAACTTCGACGGCACCGCAGTAAATCGAACCTGACCATGTCTTAGCCGATTCGCGAACCACGCGTCGACCAGCGGCTGAACCTCCCAATCATCGAGCCAGGCTCTGCCCGCAGTTGTAGTCCGAGCATGTGGTGATCCTCGATTTATGCTTTGATGCCGCGGCTAACTGGCAGATTGAGCAACCGGCCCGCTTTGAGGAATCCCGGATCCAGCGTCAGTATCCTCTTTGCATGACGGTTCGCTGCAATGGCCAGGTGAAGCGCGTCCCCTGCCCTCAGCCCGGTCTTGGGGATCTCCAGATACTTGGCTGCTGCCGCGAAGTCCGCTGCTGTCGGTGCGAAAATTTCAAATGATTCACCCAGGACGCGATCAAATTCCCGGCGAACCACCACCGCCTGGGAGCCGGTGAGTTCTCCCATCCGAACCTTGCGCGACACCAGAGCAGACAGTTCGACCTGCGTCCACATGCTGGTCGTTAGTTCCCCGCGCTTCACTTTCAGGACGAAGGCCTCTACGGCGCCACTGGAGATCTCGGCAATAACCAAGGGTGTAACGAAGCTGGTGTCCAGATAGACCATCAATAACCCTCGTCCCGCATCTGTCGAATCAACTCCGCACTAGAGGTGCGAGCCATTGGCAATGTGGCGCGAAAGTCCGCAAGCGAACGAAACGCCTTTTTAGGCAAAGCGATCGGCACCAGCCTGGCGACCGGCTGTCCGCGACGCGTGATGACGGTCTCCTGGCCGCTCTCGGCCTTGCTCACCAGCTCGCTCAAATGTGTCTTGGCATCGGCCAGATTGACGGCACCCATGGCTTGCTCCACTTGGTCATAAAGTTGGTCAGATGATACTGCAAAAACGCATTGGCATCTTCCTGGTCTCGGCGCACGCGTTTGCTTAGGATTCCACCGGCTCATCTCCTGCCCGCCAGGGCAAACATCGGCTCCCTGTGCGAAAATGACAGCCGTGCGGTCGGTGCGTCGTGTTCTGCACGACCCGAGCCAGCAGCCGTTTCAATCCTAATTTTTCCCTCCCATCCGAATATGGCACACGGCCGCCGTTCAACATCGTTGCCCCCAGGGGCCGAGCCGAAAGCACCCGGCGCGCGGCGCAATGAGTGGCGCGTCATCGGCATGCTGCTGCCCTACCTGTTGGAATACAAATGGCGGGTGCTGATCGCGCTCGCCTTCCTTGCCTCGGCCAAGGTCGCCAACGTCGGCGTGCCGCTGGTGCTGAAATCGGTGGTCGATGCACTCTCGCCCGAGCAGCAGATCGTGGCGCTGCCGCTGGCGCTGCTCGTCGCATACGGCCTGCTGCGGCTGTCCACAGTGCTGTTCGCCGAGCTGCGCGACGTGGTGTTCGTGCGCGTGACCCAGCGCGCGATCCGCCGCGTGGCGCTGGCGGTATTCCGCCATTTGCACAGCCTGAGCCTGCGTTTTCATCTGGAGCGTCAGACCGGAGGCATGTCGCGCGACATCGAGCGCGGCACGCGCGGCATTTCAACATTGCTCTCGTTCATGCTGTTTTCCATCATTCCGGTGATCCTGGAATTCGGTTTGGTGGCAGTGGTGCTGCTGGCGCGCTTCGACTGGCGTTTCGCCGCCATTACGTTTGCCGCGGTCGCGATCTATATTTTCTTTACCGTCAGCGTCACCGAGTGGCGCATGGAATTTCGCCGCCAGGCGAATGAACTCGATTCCACGGCCAACACGCGCGCCATCGACAGCCTGCTCAACTACGAGACGGTGAAGTACTTCAACAATGAAGAGTACGAGGCGCGGCGCTACGACGACAACCTGCAGAAGTACGAAGCGGCCGCGGTGAAGAACGAAGTCTCGCTCGGGCTGCTAAACGTCGGCCAGAGCGTCGTCATCGCCATCGCCGTGACCCTGCTGATGATTCTCGCGGCCGAGGGCGTGGTGGCGAAGACGCTGACGCTGGGCGACCTGGTGCTGATCAACGGCCTGCTGATCCAGCTGTATATTCCGCTCAATTTTCTCGGCATGGTCTACCGCGAAATCAAGCAGGCGCTGATCGACACCGACCGGATGTTCCGGCTGCTGCAGCAGAACCGCGAAATCCAGGACCGCGACGACGCGGTGGCGCTCGCCGCGGGCAGCGCTTCCATCCGTTTCGAGCACGTAGATTTTTCCTACGAGCCGAGGCGACAGATTCTGTTCGACGTATCGTTCGAGGTGCCGGCGGGCAGCAAGGTCGCCGTGGTCGGGCACTCCGGCGCGGGCAAGTCGACACTGGCGCGCCTGCTCTACCGGTTCTACGACGTCAGCGGTGGCGAGATTGTCATCAACGGCAGCGACATCCGCACGGTGCGTCAGGTGAGCTTGCGCGGCGCGATCGGCATCGTGCCGCAGGACACGGTGCTGTTCAACGACAGCGTCTATTACAACATCCAGTACGGACGGCCGGAGGCGACGCGTGAGGAAGTGATCGGTGCGGCGAAGGCGGCGCATATCCATGATTTCATCGAAAGCCTGCCGGACAAATACGAGGCGCAGGTGGGCGAGCGCGGTCTGAAACTTTCTGGCGGGGAGAAGCAGCGTGTGGCCATTGCGCGCGCGATCCTGAAGAACCCGGCCATCCTGATATTCGACGAGGCGACATCGGCGCTCGATTCCGAAACTGAGCAATCGATCCAGGGAGAACTCACGCGTATCGCGCGCGGGCATACGACGCTGGTGATCGCACACCGCTTGTCAACGGTGATGGATGCGGACCAGATTCTGGTGATGGATGCGGGGCGCATCATCGAGCGCGGCAAACATCGCGACCTGCTGGTGCGTAACGGCGCGTACGCGCAGATGTGGGCGCTGCAGCAGCAGGAGGAACGGCAGCAGCTGCACGCGAGCGCCGTACCGCCGGTTCCGGGTGCTCTTCAAACTTAGCCTTAGATAGTGTCGCTATCCTGTTATTTTTACTTGCCAAATGAATTGTTGGCCGCTAGACTGCGGCGAACGCCTGATGTCGCAGAGGGGAAGAAATTGTTGAATCTACGTCATATGCTGATCTGTTTCGGCGTGAGCCTCGGCCTCGCCTGCGCCGCTTACCCGGGGCAGGCCGCAGCGCGTCGGGTTGCGGACAAGCCGGCGGGCGCGGTGAAACGTCTGTCGCTGCGTTCGGCCGCTGCCATCGTCCAGGACGCGGAAACCGGCGAGATTCTGTATTTCAAGAATGCGAGTGCGGTAACGCCCATTGCGTCGATCACCAAGCTGATGACGGCAATGGTGGTGCTGGATGCCGGTCTCGATCTGAATCAACTCATTACCATTTCCGGCGAGGACATGGATGCATTGCGCGGCACGCACTCGCGCCTGAAACCCGGCGCCGAGCTCAGCCGCGACGAATTGCTGAATCTGGCGTTGATGGCCTCGGAAAACCGCGCCGCCGCTGCCCTCGGGCGCACCTACCCGGGAGGTATCGATGCGTTCAGGTCGGCGATGAATCACAAGGCGAAGATGCTGGGCATGAACGATACACACTTCGACGATGCGACCGGGCTCTCCAGCGCCAACGTGGCGAGCGCCGAGGATCTGGTCAAAATGGTGCGCGCCGCACATCGTTACCCGCTGATTCGGGATTACACCACCATGTCGGCACACGAGGTTCGGGTCGCCGGCCGGCCGCTTGCCTATCGCAATACCAATAGGTTGGTGGCGAACGAGCGCTGGAACATCGGCCTGTCCAAGACCGGTTTCACCAATGATGCCGGCCGCTGTCTGGTGCTTCAGGCAAAACTCGCCGAGCGCCAGGTGATCATCGTGCTTCTGGATTCCTGGGGAAAGCTGTCGCGCATCGGCGACGCCAACCGCATCAGGGCGTGGCTGGAAGCAACCGCAAAGCTACCCGGCGGCGGCGCGCAGAAGGCGGCGCAGGAAGGTCGCACGCCCGCGCCGGGCTAACGCCGACTGCAACGCTTCGCTATCGAGAACAGACGATGGCACAGCCGACGCAGCCCCCCGCCGCAGGCGTGGTGCGCTTCTACAATTTCCTGACCGAGGGTGAAAACTTTCTCGGTGACGTGCTGGCGGGCCTGGCGCGACCGCAGAAGGCGCTGCCGCCGAAGTATTTCTACGACGCGCGCGGTTGTGAATTGTTCGAGCAAATCTGCGAACTCCCCGAGTACTATCCGACGCGTACCGAACTCGCGATCATGCGCGACCATGTTGGCGCGATGGCCAAATTTCTCGGACCCGGCTGCCAGTTGATCGAGTTCGGCAGCGGCGCAAGCACCAAGACGCGCATCCTGATAGAGGAACTGCGGCCGCCGCTGTACGTGCCCATTGAAATTGCCGGAGAGGCGATGCAGGCCGCTGCAGCCGGCCTGGCACAGGTGTTCCCCTGGCTCAACATCAACGGTGTCTGTGCCGATTACACCAGACCGCTGATCCTGCCCGAATTCGTCGGCGTGCCAATCCGCAGAAAAGTGGTGTATTTCCCCGGTTCGACCATAGGCAATTTCACGCCGCAGGAGGCGGTGGAGTTCCTGCAGCTCGCGCGGCGCAGCGTCGGCGCGGGTGGCGCGCTGCTGATCGGCGTCGATCTGAAGAAGAACAAGGCGGTGCTCGATGCCGCCTACGATGACGCGTCGGGCGTGACCGCCGCGTTCAATCTGAACCTGCTCGCGCGCATCAACCGCGAGCTGGGCGGCGACTTCCAGCTGCCGCGCTTTCGCCATCGGGCGTTCTACGATGCCGACCGCGGCTGGATCGAAATGCATCTGGAAAGCCTGGCCTCGCAATTCGTGCATGTCGGCGGCAGGCGATTCAGTTTCAGCCGCGGTGAAACCATACTCACCGAGATTTCCTGCAAGTACAGCGTAGATGATTTCAGCGCGCTGGCGCAGCGCGCCGGCTTCGCCCACGGCCACACCTGGCTCGACGCCGGCAATCTGTTCAGCGTGCACGGGATGGTCGCCGCCTAGCTTCTGTCTGGAGGCTATAATTGCGGGGAAGAATTCATCCCCCATCTATCCGGGCGCCGGCTCGCGCCCCGGGTTTCGCAAAGGTCAGTCATGCAACCGGGCACTACATTCAATCTGGAAGTCAATCCGAGGATTCCGCCACGCCTTGCGCGTCTCGAGGAGCTCGCCAACAATCTCTGGTACAGCTGGGACATCATGCCGACACGGGCCCTGTTTTCGCGTCTGGATCCGAACTTGTGGAACGCGGTGGGACACAGCCCGAAGGTATTGCTAAAGCGCGTCGATCAGCAGCGGCTGATGGACGCGGCCGAGGACAAGCTGTTCGTAGACAACTACGATCGCGTACTTTCCGCCTACGACAGCTATCACGGCGAACAGACGCGCCGCGACGCCGCGGAAGTGCCGCTGGCGCCCTCCGAGCTGGTCGCCTATTTCTGCTTCGAATTCGGTTTCCATGAAAGCCTGCCGATCTACTCCGGCGGCCTGGGGATACTTGCCGGCGATCACTGCAAGACGGCGAGCGACATGCGCCTGCCTTTCGTCGGTGTCGGCCTGCTGTTTCGGCAGGGGTATTTCGTTCAGACCATAGACAGCCACGGCAATCAGAAGGCCACACACATGGCTTCGGATTTTGACGATCTGCCGGTTTCCTCTGTGAAGCGCGAGGACGGTTCGGAACTGAAGATCGCCATCGCCTTTCCCGGACGTGAGGTCAAGGTGAAAGTGTGGCGGGTGCAGGTCGGCAACGTGAATCTGTACCTGCTCGACACCGACATCGAAGACAACGCCGCGCAGGATCGAAACATCACGCACCAGCTCTACGGCGGCGATCGCACTACCCGCATCGAGCAGGAGATCGTGCTCGGCGTGGGCGGGGTGCTCGCGCTTGCCGCGCTCGGGCTGAAGCCTACGGTCTGGCATATCAACGAAGGTCACGCGGCATTCATGATCCTGGAACGCCTGCGCTCGAAGGTGCATCGCGGACTGGATTTCGCGAGCGCGCTCGAGGCGGTTGCCGTCAACACGGTGTTTACCACCCACACGCCGGTACCCGCCGGGCACGATCACTTCTCCACCGAGAGCGTGCTGCGTTATTTCCAGGGCTGCTGCAACGAGCTGGGAATTCCGGGCGAGCGGCTGCTCGCGCTCGGTCTGGGACCGGGCGCGACCGAATTCAACATGACCACGCTCGCCGTCCGTGGCTCGCGTTTTCACAATGGCGTTTCCAAAATCCACGGCGACGTGTCCGCGCGCATATTGCAGGATCTGTGGCCGCAGATTCCGGCCGCGGAAAACCCGATCACTTCAATTACCAACGGCGTACACGTGCCGACCTTCCTATCGCCGGAGTGGGCCGAAGCGTTCGACCACTTTCTCGGCTACGGCTGGAGCCGCAGGCTGGGCGAACAGGAATGCTGGGATCAGGTCAGCGAAGTGCCGGATCATGTGTTCTGGAGCACACGCCAGCACCTGAAGTCGCAGTTGCTGCATCTGGTGCGCTATCGCCTGAGCGAACAGAACGCGCGCAATCAGGGCAGCGAGGCGCATCTGGACCGGCTGCTCAAGTATTGCAATCCGGACAACCCGACGGTGCTGATCATCGGCTTCGGCCGGCGCTTCGCCACCTACAAGCGCGCCGCGCTGTTGTTCCAGGACCTCGACTGGCTGCGCCAGCTATTGGGCGATCCGCTGCGACCGGTACTATTCTTGTTTGCCGGCAAAGCACACCCGGCCGACGTGCCCGGGCAGGATTTGATCCGGCGCGTGATGCAGGTGGCGCAAATGCCGGAGTTCGAAGGCAAGATCCTGCTGATTGAAGGCTATGACCTGCGCTTGAGCCGGCGCATGGTATCCGGCGTCGACGTCTGGCTCAATAATCCCGTATATCCGCTCGAAGCCTCCGGTACGTCGGGCATGAAGGCGGCGATGAACGGCGTGGTCAACCTGTCGGTGCTCGACGGCTGGTGGGGCGAAGGCTACGACGGCTGCAACGGCTGGGCGATCAAACCTGCTGCAGCCGGACTGGACGAGGCGAGCCGCGATCGTGAGGAATCGCGCACCCTGTACGAAATCCTGCAGGATCATGTCATTCCGCTTTATTACAAGCACGGAAGCAGCGGCTACTCGCCCGAATGGGTGAAGCTGGCGAAGTGCTCCATCTCCAGTCTCATGCCACGCTTCAATTCCATGCGCATGCTGGGCGAGTACGTCGCCAACTGCTACCTGCCTGCGGCACAGCAGGGCCGGCGCTACAGCGGCAACCAGTTCGAGGTCGCGCGCGCGATCGCGGCATGGAAGGCGCGGGTGCGGGAGGCATGGCCAGGGGTGACGCTGCGCCGGCTCGACACCCCGGCGACGCGGATCCAGTTCGGCGACAGCGTGCGCATTGAAACGGTGGTCAGGCTGAACGGCCTGAATTCCGAAGACCTGGCAGTCGAATTGCTGCTGAGTCCGGCAGGCACGCCGGGCAGGAACGGGAGGATCTGCCACCGGCTGATCGCGCACGGCGCCGAGACCGGCGGCGAGCAGCTGTATGCGCTGGATCTTGCGCCCGAGTCCTGCGGTAGACTGGATCTGCGCATCCGCGCCTTTCCATGGCATGAGTCGCTGACCCATCCGCTCGAACTGGGATTGATGGTCTGGGTTTGAACCGGCTGCGGCTGTCGGATCCGGCCGCGTGAAACCAGTCGCTTCCGGGTATTTCCTAGCGCGGCTTTGACAGCCCGGCATAAAGCTGTGCATAGCGGCGCGCGCTCGAGCCCCAGCCGAAATCCCTCGCCATGCCGTTGATCTGCAGCGCGCGCCAGGTGGGGAGGTCGCGCCAGGCAACGGCGGCGCGCTCGATCGCGGCGAATAGCGCTGGCGCGCCGGCCTCGTCAAACACGAATCCGCTGGCGCTGCCATCCGCGAGCGTAACCGCAGTGCAGTCGATCACGGTGTCGGCGAGGCCGCCGGTGGCGCGCACGATGGGCGGCGTACCGTAGCGCTGGCTGTACATCTGATTCATGCCGCAGGGCTCGAAACGCGAGGGCATGAGAAAGGCGTCGGCGCCGGCTTCGATCTGATGCGCCAGCGTCTCGTCAAAGCCAATGGTCGCGCTCACCTCACGCGGATAGCGCTGCGCCAGTGCGGCGAAACCGCGCTCGAGCTGCGGCTCACCGCCGCCGAGCAGCGCCAGTTGCGCCGGCAGCGCCAGCAGCTGCGGCGCGATCGCGAGCAGCCAGTCCAGGCCTTTTTGCTCGGTGAGCCGGCTTACCACCGCGAACAGCGGCACCGCGGGCGTGTCAGCGAGCCCGAGGCGCCGCTGCAACGCTTGTTTGTTGCCGGCCTTGTTTGCCAGCGTCTTTGCACTGAAACGGCAGGGAATCAGGGGATCGGTTGCCGGGTTCCACAGCGTGGTATCGATGCCGTTGAGTATGCCGTGGAGGCTGTCCTTGCGCGCGGCAAGCAGTCCGTGCAGGCCGAAGCCCAGGGCCTCGCCCTGAATCTCGCGCGCGTAGCCCGGGCTGACCGTGGTGATCGCATCCGCAAGCTGCAGGCCTGCCTTGAGATACGAAAGCTTGCCGTAGTACTCGACCCCGTCCGGATTGAAGCAATCCGGCGGCAGGCCGAGCGCCGCGACCAGGCCGGGTTCGAAGATTCCCTGAAACGCAAGATTGTGTACGGTCAGAAGCGTCGTGGCGCGCGCGCCGGCGGCGTAGCGCAGGTAGGCGGGGGCAAGGCCGGTCTGCCATTCGTTGCAGTGAAGCACCTGGGGTAGCCAGTCAAGCGGCGTGTCGGCGCCGCCAAGCAGCGCGGCGACGCGCGACAGCAGGCCGAAGCGCAGCGCATTGTCGTTCCAGTCCCGCCCGGCCTCATCCTGATACGGGCCGCCCGGACGGTCGTACAGCGCGGGGCAGTCGAGCACGAGCAGCGGTACGCTCGCCGCCGTCTTGCTTTCGAGCAGGCGCGCAGGCGGAAGATCTGCAAGCGGAGCGATGCGCGCGATTTCGCTGCAGGCGGGCAGCTGCGCCAGCACCTGGCGGTAGCCGGGCAGCAAGATCCTGATGTCCAGTCCCAGCGCCTTCAGCGCCGCGGGCAGGGCGGCACTGACATCGGCCAGGCCACCGGTCTTGATCATCGGGGCGCACTCCGAGGTGGCGAACAGCACACGCAGTTGATCGCGTTTCGCGGCTCGTGCGGAAGAGAATCGGGTCACGGATTGGGGGCGCGGCGCAGCAGAAGTGTGCAGATCACGCGGTCAATGTTAGCAGGGCTTCGTGTTGCGGCGCCAGGTGTTGCAGGGCGCGCGCACCAATGAACCTCGCCGGCGGCATCGCGCAGAAAATCGCCAGGCGGACCGGTGCCGGCGGCTTAATGACGGCGTTCAACGCGAGGAGGACGCAGGCGGAACCTACGCGCAGGGTCCCGGTCCAAGGGCTAATGACCGGGCGCCAGGGTTTGCTCGGTGCCGCGCTGATCGCGCTCCAGCGCTGAGGGCCGCGGGGTGTTTGACAAATGTCAATTCGGATGTGACTGCCCCGGCTATTCTCAATTCATGCATGCCAATGCAAAAAGGGAGGTGCGCTATGCCAGCCGCAAAACAAACTACCCTGAAAAGCAAGGCGATATCGAAGTCAGCCAACGTGGTTCCGACGGAGCGCCCACGCAAGAGCGCGCCGGTGACCGGCAGCAGCAAGGTTGACGCTCCGGCGATCAGTGCCGAGGAACGCCAGCGACTGGTAGAGCGCGCGGCGTATTTCCGCGCCGAAAAACGCGGCTTCGCCCGGGGCTTCGAACTGCAGGACTGGGTCGAGGCCGAGGCCGAAGTGCTGCGGCTGATCGGCAGCGCCTAGCGTCGCGCGGCGCGATGCCGATCGCGCCGCGGCGATCTATTCTTCAATTCGATCTTCAGGAGCCCGCGGGCGATGAATTCGGTCGAATTTGGCATCAGAGCACATATGGATGGCTTCGATGAGGCGGGTCAGGCGGTCGATCGTCCCGGCAACGCTGCGCAGCAGCGCTTCGAGCTAAGGGATCTTGCGCATGACACACTCGCCATCATCCTCGCCGGCGGTCGCGGCGCGCGTCTGGGTGTGCTTACCGACTGGCGCGCCAAGCCGGCGGTGCCCTTTGGCGGCAAGTTCCGCATCATCGATTTTGCGCTGTCCAACTGCGTCAATTCCGGCATCCGGCGCATCGGCATCTGCACCCAATACAAGGCGCAGAGCCTGATCCGTCACGTGCAGCGCGGCTGGAGTTTTCTTGAAGGGCGCTTTGAGGAGTTCGTCGAATTGCTGCCGGCGCAGCAACGCGTAACCGCCGACTGGTATCGCGGCACGGCCGATGCGGTGTACCAGAACATAGACATTCTGCGCCGGCAGCGGCGAAAATATGTGCTGATTCTCGCCGGGGATCATATCTACAAAATGAATTACGCCCGCGTGCTCGCCGATCATGTGGCGAGCCGCGCTCCCATGACTGTCGCCTGTGCCGAGGTTCCGCTCGCCGGCGCGAACCAGTTCGGCGTAATGACGGCGGACGCGAACATGCGTATTACGGCGTTCGACGAGAAGCCGGCGCAGCCGGCGCCGATGACGGGCAGCTCCGATCGCGTGCTCGCCAGCATGGGCATCTATGTGTTTGACGAGGCCTTCCTCTACGAGCAGTTGATCCGCGACGCAGAAGACTGCGGCTCCAGTCACGACTTCGGCAAGGACATCATTCCCTGGCTGATCTCATCGGGTCTGCCGCTTCACGCGCATCGCTTCCGTGACAGCTGCGTCAACATGAGTAACGGCATGCCCTACTGGCGCGACGTCGGCACGCTCGATGCCTATTGGGCTG
>Ga0208566_1001952_pt1 | contig 11450 bp, 12 predicted proteins | sample PL_2010_150m_FD_184159 | JGI IMG/M metagenome (GOLD analysis project Ga0208566, IMG submission 184159) | Freshwater microbial communities from Powell Lake, British Columbia, Canada to study Microbial Dark Matter (Phase II) - PL_2010_150m... | ecosystem: Environmental > Aquatic > Freshwater >...
ACGACGGCCCGGACTGGCAGCCGCATATCCGCAACAAGCCGCGCAGGCGCGAACTGGCGACCCGCTTCAAGGACAGTAAAGATTCGTTCCGCATCGTAATCGTGCGCGACATGTGGCTGACGGGCTTCGACGCGCCTTGCCTGCACACTATGTATGCCGACAAGCCGATGCGCGGCCACGGCCTGATGCAGGCGATAGCGCGGGTAAACCGCGTGTTCCGCGACAAGCCCGGCGGCCTGGTGGTGGATTACCTCGGCCTTGCCGACCAATTGAAGCACGCGCTGGCCACCTATACCGAGAGTGGCGGCCAAGGCAGCCCGAGCATTGATACCGCCCAGGCCATCGCATTAATGCAGGAAAAGCATGAAGTGGCCTGCGCCATCCTGCACGGCTTCAATTGGGACAAGTGGACGACCGGCACGTCCACAGAGCGCCTCGGATTGATTCCCGCCGGGCAAGAGCACGTATTGCAGCAGGAAGACGGGAAACAGCGCTTCGTGCAGGTGGTGAACGACCTCTCCCGCACCTTTGCGCTTTGCGCCGCGACCGATGATGCCATCGAACTGCGCGACGACATCGCTTTTTTTCAGGCCATCAAGGCGCAACTTGCCAAGACCTCCGGCACACAACGCCCACCGGAAGAACTCGATCAAGCCATCCGCCAACTGGTTTCCTCGGCGATCATGGCCGATGAAGGCATCATTGACGTCTTTACCGCCGCAGGGCTGAAGAAACCGGACATCTCGATTCTGTCGGAACAGTTCCTCGCCGAAGTGCGCGGCCTGAAACACAAGAACGTCGCCGCCGAATTGCTGGCCAAGCTGCTCAAGGACGAGATCAAGCTGCGCTCCGTGCGCAACCTGGTACAGAGCCGCCAGTTCAGCGAGATGCTCAAGAGCACGCTCAAGGCCTACCACAACCGCGCCATCGCCACGCAGGAAGTGATCGAGGAACTCATTGCGCTGGCCAAGCAGATGAGCGAAGCGACCAAGCGCGGCCAAAACCTCGGCTTGAACGACGATGAGATTGCCTTCTACGACGCCCTCGCCGCCAACGAAAGCGCGGTGCAGGCCATGGGGAATGACGAACTAAAGGTTATTGCCGCAGAACTCGTGACCCAGGTTCGCAAGAGCGTGACCATCGACTGGGCCGTCCGCGAAAGTGCGCGCGCCAGAATCAAGGTGATGGTGAAGCGCATCCTCAAGAAACACGGCTTCCCGCCGGACTTGCAGGAAGAAGCGACGAAAACCGTGCTGGCGCAGGCGGAGTTGTTGTCGGCACTGTGGGCGGCAGCATGAGCGTGGGCAGGCTAATCTGCCAGTTCAGCACTTGAGGTGGTTCGCTCTGTCCATCAAGCTACGGATCAAACTGCGATACGAGGGTCAAGGCTGGTAAAATAATCCGCGCCCCTTTTTTGTGGGGGCGGCTAGTTTAGCTTGACTGGTTATTGCTTCCCGTCGATATCCAGCCCGAACCGATGGGTCTTGTTGATGATGGCCAGCAGCGGTTTGAAGGGGATGGTGGCGCCGAATTTCTTGACGATTTCCATGAACGGCAGGTCGGGGCCGTTGGGATCGAAGCGGTAACTGCCGTCCACCATGCTGGCGTAAAAAGTGCGCAATTCCTTGTCCATCGCATCGACCCAAGGCAGGATCATGCCCTTGCTGTTATCGTCGTCTTCCACCATGGAGCGCAATTCGTCGACCTCGTAGACTGCCTGATGGACCAGGTCGATGTATTCGTCGAGGGTTTTGGGGGCTTTGATCATCATCGTAAATTTCTCCTTACCCTCTCCCCTGCCCTCTCCCGCGCGCGGGAGAGGGGGGCGAGGTGTCGCTGCGCGACTATCTGTTAAAAACGACAAGGGGCGCCGCACGGCGCCCCTGTGTACACGGTCAGTAGCACCGTATCGCGGCTAAAGCCGCTCCTACTTTGCTAGGTCTTCCAGCTTGGTGGCGCGGATCAACTGTCCGTCCAGCGCGGCTTCGCTGGCACTGCCGCCGTAGGCGACGGTGATCAGCTGCGAGTAGTAAGTCACCGGGATGTTGAACTTGGTGCCGTAGCGCTTGTTCACTTCGCCCTGGTAGATTTCCACGTTGGCCTGGCACAGCGGGCAAGGCGTGACGATCATGTCGGCGCCGTGGTCGTAGGCGGATTCGATGATGTCCTTGATCTGCTTCTGGCTCTTTTCCGGTTCGGAAAAGGCCAGCGCCCCGCCGCAGCAGGTCACTTTCTGGTCGTAGGTGACGGCTTCGGCGCCCAGCGTCTCGATCATGTTGTCGAGGTACATCGGGTTTTCGAAGGATTCGCCGTTGACGCCGAACGGGCGGTTGGTCTGGCAACCGACGTAGCCGGCGATCTTCAGGCCCTTGAGCGGCTTCTTGACGCCTTTGCCGAGCGCTTCGAAACCGATGTCTTCGATCAGCACTTCGACCATGTGACGCGCTTTCTGCTGGCCGTTGTAAACCAGACCGGCTTCCTGCAACGCGGTGTTGGCGTCGGCCTTCATCTGGCTGCTATGATCGAGACGCTCCTTGGCTTCGCGGGTGGCGAGCCAGCAGGCGGCGCAAGTGGCGACCACGTCCTGGCCGGGGTGGTGCTTTTCCGACAAGGCGATGTTGCGCGCCGACAAGGTGATGCGCGGCAACTCGCCGCCGCCGGCGTAGCCGATCGACGCGCCGCAGCAATTCCAGTCGGGAATCTCATTCAACTGGATGTCGAGGTACTTGCACATCGAGTTGGTCGAGGTCAGGTAGTTGGAGGACGATGCCCCCTTCTGCGACGAACAGCCGGGATAAAATGAATACTGTTTAGCCATGTGTCTCTCCTTAGGCCGTTTGCTTGCGCTGGTCTTCGATTTCCTGCGCCTTCTTCAGCATGGCATGGAAGCCGCTCTTGTCGGATACGCCGTGACCGCCGAAAAATTCCATCGGGTTGAGGCGCTTGGCCTTCATCAGACCCAGGCCGACGCTCTGCATTGCCATCGCGTTCTTGACGCCTTGACCGAAGCCGTCCTTGAAGTACAGACCCAGGGACAGTTTCAGCTCGTTGACGCGACCGACCTTGACCAGGTTGTCCCAGAACAGCTGACCGAACGCTTGGGTCGGCTGCGACTTGGGTACCAGGCCGAGGCGCGAGGCGTAAGTGGCCAGGCCGTGCATGATGTGGGTGATCGGCAGCTTGCGCGGGCAGCGCACGATGCACTGGTAGCACGAAGTACACATCCACATCGAATCGGAGCTCAGGACTTCCTCGCGCTTGCCGGCGCGGATCATCATGAAGATTTCCTGCGGCGGATGCGCCCAGTGCGGGCCGAACGGGCAGGAGCCGGCGCACACGCCGCACTGCATACACATCTTGACCCAATTGCCTTCTTCGACTTTTTCCTCGACTTCTTTGAGGAAACTATTACGGTAGTTGCTCATATGCCGTCTCCTAGAATCCCTTTAACGGGCTCATGCCGATTTCCTGAATCTTGGCCGCGTAGTCGTTGATCAGTTTAGGCACGCGTTCGATATCGGTAATCGCCACTTCGAAAGTCTGCACCCGTTCCTTTTCCAGGCTCATGCTCTTCAAGGTATCGTCCACCTTGCTCATGCGGTAGTTGGCCAGTTCGGAACCCTTGACGAAGTGACATTGGTAATCGTCGCCGTGCTTGCAACCCATCATCATCACGCCGTCATAGCCGCTATTGAGCGCGTCGGTCACGAAAATGGTGTTGACCGAGCCCAGGCAACGCACCGGGATGACCCGCACGAAGGCGCTGTAAACCTGACGGTTCATCGCGGCCATGTCGAGCGCCGGATAGGCGTCGTTTTCGCAAGCCAGGATCAGGATGCGCGGCTTCTCGGAGAATTCGTCGGGAATTTCCACCGCCTTGATTTGCTGGCCGACGCTCTCGACCGAGTAGTTCTCGAACGAGATCACGCGCACCGGGCAGGCGCCCATGCAGGTACCGCAACGGCGGCAACGCGACTCGTTGAACACCGGGTAACGCTGTTCGTCTTCGTCGATCGCGCCGAACGGGCATTCCACCGTGCAGCGCTTGCACTGGGTGCACCCTTCGCGGCGGAAGCTGGGGAACGACAAGTCGCCGGAGCGCGGGTGCGCGGCGCGGCCGAGCGAAGCATTTTCGACCACCTGGATCGCCTTCATCGCGGCGCCGGTAGCGTCTTCCATCGCTTGCGCCATATCCATCGGACGACGTACCGGGCCGGCGGAATAGATGCCGGTGCGGCGCGTTTCGTAGGGGAAGCAGATGAAATGCGAATCGGTGAAGCCGTATTTCAGCTGCGGCATGTCCGGCCCCTGGCGATACTGGAGGTTCAGGATCGACGCGCCTTTCAGGCCGGCAATACGGGCTTCGATTTCCGGCGTGGTGCTGCTCACGGCTTCCATTTCGGCGACCTGGAGCAACTCGATGTCGGTCCCGGAGTTCGGCACCTGGCCGGTGGCCAGCACCACCAGGTCGGCCTCTTCGATGGCGGTCTGGTCGTTGAGGATCAAGTCGTGGAAATTCACCTTGCAGGTGTTGCCGGTCGCTTCGACGCTGGATACCTTGCCCTTGGTGAAGATCACGCCCTTGTTCTGGCCGCTGCGATAGAAGTCCTCGCCGTTGCCGGGCATCCGCAGATCCTGGTAGACCACCACGGTGTCGATATTGGGATTGGCATCCTTGAAGTACATCGCCTGCTTGACCGAGGTCAGGCAGCAGGAACCCGAGCAGTACGCCAGATGCGTGCCGCTGTCGTCGCGCTGACCGGCGCACTGCACGAACACCACCGTCTTGACTTCGCCGCCGTCCGACGGACGCTTGATCGCACCGCCGTTGGCGGCCTTGGCCAGCGCTTCCAGCCCGGCCTGATCGACCACGTTGGCGCTCTTGCCGTAACCCAGTTCGGGCAGCTTGTTGGCATCATACAGCTCGAAACCGGTAGCCTGGATGATCGAGCCGATCAGTTCGGTGACGGTGGAACCGCTCTCCTGGCTGATGTCTACATTGAAACGTCCGGGCGCGCCAGCGGTCTTGCTGGTAACGCTGTTGAGGTAAACCTTGATATTGCTGTCGGCTTCGATAGCGGCCGTCAATTCGGCGACCGGCGTATCCTGCGGGTCGGCAAACGGCGAACGGCCCGGCGTGCGTTTGTACAGCTTGGCAGCCCAACCGCCCAGCGCGCCGCTCTTTTCGACCAACACCACTTCGTAGCCGGCCTTGGAGGCTTCCAGCGCTGCCGTCATGCCGGAAACGCCGCCGCCCACCACCATCACGCGGCGGCAGGTCGCGGCGGCGGGATTGACTTCCGCCAGCTTGACCTTCTTGGCCTCGGCGCAACTCATGCGGATGTAGTCTTCCGCCATTTCCTGGGTAAATTCGCGCGCCTCGTCGGTGTCCGGCTGGCACCAGATCACGCCTTCGCGCAAATTGGCGCGCATCACCGCGACATCGGTGAAACCGAACGCTTCGGTCTTGGCGCGGCGCGAACAAGCGCCGATCACCACATGCGTGACCGCCTCGTTGGCGATGTCGTCGCGGATCATCTGCACGCCTTCGGCGTTGCACAGGAACGCGTGTTCCTTGACCAGCGCAGCCTTGCCTTCCTTCTGCGCCACCTTGGCCAACGCGGCGGTATTCAGGCGTTCGCCCAGACCGCAACCCTGGCAAATGTATGCTGCTACTTTCATATCTGCCATTTAATTAACCCTCCGCTCTGGCTATACGGTTAATCACTTGAATCGCCCGCAACGCGCTGGCGGTCGCGGATTGCACCGCACGGTTCACGTCCAGCGGATTGGAAGCGCAACCGGCGCCGAAGAAGCCGCCGTTTTTCGCGTCGGCCTCGATGAAACCGCTCGCATCGGCAACGATCTCCACCGGCAAATTCATGCCCTTGACACTCGGCTCCATGCCCACTGCCAGCACCACCAGATCATGCGCGGCGGCATAACGCTGATAGCCCTCGGTATTCACGCCGTGCAACACCACATCGCCGCTCTTCTCGTCCTGGACGGCCTTGGCCACCTTGGATTTGATGAAAGTGACGTTGGGATCGTTCCACACTTTGGCGTAGAAATCCTCGAAACGGTCGATCGCACGGATGTCGATGTAGTAGATCGTCGATTTGCCTTCGTCGCCGAAGGCTTCACGCACGTAGTTGGTCTGCTTGAGCGAGGCCATGCAGCAGATGCGCGAGCAGTGACGCAGATGGTTTTCGTCGCGCGAACCGGCGCACTGGATGAACGCGACGTTCTTGGCTTCCTTGCCGTCGGACGGACGCAGCAGTTTGCCTTTGGTCGGCCCGTGCGGGTCGGACAAGCGCTCGAACTCGACGCTGGTGATCACGTTGGAGAAACGATCGTAGCCGTAAGGCTGAATCTTGGCCGCATCGTAGGGCTTCCAGCCGGTTGCCCAAACCACCGCCCCCGCCTTGAACTGGACGGTTTCCTCTTGCATGTCGAGGTCGATGGCATTGTATTTGCAGGCTGCCTTGGCGGCTTCCGCTTCCGGCGTGCCGATGATCGACGGGTCGATCACGAAGCGCTGCGGATAGGCCATCTTGTGCGGCAGATAAGCCGCTTTGACCTTGCCCAAATTGTAGTTGTAGGCGTCCGCCACTTCGGTCTGCACCGCATCGGCACAAGCGCCGCAAGCCGTGCAGTTCTCGTTGACGTAACGCGGACTGAGCTTGACGGTGGCGGTGTAGTCGCCGGCGCTGCCGGTGATTTCCGTCACTTCCGCCTGGGTCAGCACCTTGATGCGCGGATTGAATTTGGTACGGCGCTGATTGATTTCCAGGCCGCATACCGGATGGCAGAGCTTGGGAAAATAGCGATAAAGCTGGGAAACACGCCCGCCCAGCATGGCGTTTTTTTCTACCAGCACGACATTCTTGCCGCATTCAGCCGCTTCTAGCGCCGCCGTCATGCCGCTGATGCCGCCTCCCACGACCAGAATGGTCTGGTTGGTTGCAACGACTTCCGTCATCAGATTTACCTCCGTCGCATATTGCTTAAATTGGACTTCAAGATACTAAAAACCGGTCGCAATAGTACCCCGAAAGCTTGGGGTAATCCATTGTCAAACCGGGAAAAATTGATTGAATATTCTTATGTTCAAATCAGAATTTCTTTTGCGAGTTGGATGGCAAGCCACCCATCCCTGCCAACCCCATCGCCATCCCGTGACCGGGCAGTTCATGAATTTCAAAAGTCAGCGTCGCCAAGTCGGCCATGATGTAGGTCGGCGTCGCCGCCACCCCGCCCACGGTGCCGGGATTCACCAGCCAAGTCTTGCCGCCCTTGATGTTGGGTACCTGCTCGATGGCCACCTTGTGGTTGTGACCGCAACACACCACATCCCACTCGCCGGTACAGGCCATGGCGCGGGCATAGTGCGGATAATGCACCATGAACACGCGCCGTCCGCCCAGTTCGATTTCGGCATCCTGCCCGTGAAAATGGATATGACTGCCCGGCTCGTGCGCCATGCGCGACAGCGTGTAAAGATCGCCGCTATTGTTGCCGTGGATCAGATGCACCGGCATTTCCAGCTTGCGGAACATCTTCAGCATATTGGGCGCCACCAGATCGCCGCAATGCAGCACTGCCTCGGCACCCAGCGCTTGCGCTTCCTCAACCGCTGCTGCAAGCAGCAGGCGGTTGTCATGACTATCGGAAAGAATGCAGACTTTCATCAGAACATCGGCTTGTCGCTGGCGCCCTGGTAGCGTTCTACCCCACCCATGATCTCGGCCTTGGCTTCTTCCGGCCCGACCCAGCCTTCCACCTTGACCCACTTGTTGGGCTCCAGATCCTTGTAATGCTCGAAGAAGTGGGCGATCTGCGCCAACACCACCTGCGGCAACTCGCGAAAGGAAACCAGCCCGCGATACAAGGTGGACAGCTTGTCCACCGGCACCGCCAGCACTTTGGCGTCCTTGCCGGCTTCATCTTCCATCTTCAACAAGCCGACCGGGCGGCAGCGCACCACCACCCCGGTAATCAGCGGCACCGGGGTAATCACCAGCACGTCCACCGGATCGCCGTCTTCGGACAAGGTATGGGGGATGTAGCCGTAGTTGCAGGGATAGTGCATCGCGGTGTTCATGAAGCGATCGACGAACATCGCCCCGGTCTCCTTGTCCACCTCGTATTTCACCGGCTCGCCGTGCATCGGAATCTCAATGACGACGTTGAAATCGTTGGGCAAATCGCGCCCGGACGGAACCCTATCGAGACCCATGGCCAACCTCCAAAAATAAAGCCGGTGATTATACCGGCTTTATTTCCCTCAACCTAATCATGGGGTAACGAAGTGCGCTATAACTTGCGAGCTATTGCCCCAAGTCAGAAAACCGGAATGTTGCAGGTTTCCATCAAGCTGCCAGACTCCCCTCGTTACCCACTACGGGCTTGCTTTCGAGGTAAAGCGTATCAGGGCAGAAGTCCTCTTCGTTGGGCCAGGCGACAGTACCGTGCGCAACCTTGCCTTGGAGGAAATAGGGGGCATTTCTGAGCAGATGGAATGCCGGGTAATCCAGATAGGAACTGGCATCGAAATGTCGTGTTTCGCCATTGGAAAAAACCAGTGACAGAGTGTAGTCGTTGTGACAAGTTACATTTACCACTCTCGGGTTCATGCTGCCCCCTCTTAATGTAAAGGCTCTATCTTGAAAATGGACTGCCCCTTAACAGCCAGCGCCCAATCCGCCATCAACTCTTCCTGGTGAATTTCTACCCATGCGGCCAGCAATTTGAGCTTGCCGGAAGGAATCTCTCCCTCAATGACCTCGCCCGACGGAATGGCCACGACGGCTTCTCGCCCTTGGTATTCGACATGGATATGCGGCGTATGTTGCTGTTTGTTGTCCAAGAAATACATACTGACGACAGGCATGATGATTTCCTCCCTGGTTGCCGAAAGCTTTAGTTGCCGCATCTACGCGGCATCCAGACTACGCTTGCTTTTCCAGCTCGTTTAACGTGTGCAGCACCCAATCCACCGATGGTGAGGGAAGAAAATGCCGAACATCCCCCTCTCACCGCAATGTTCGCAATTTCAGCGTTTGGCACTGTATCCCCGGAATCTTCGCCAACTGACCATCGTTGGTCACCAGCACAGCATCACGGGTCAGAGCGAATGCGGCAATCAAAGCGTCGGGCAGTTTTAGGCGATGATCACGGCGCAACGCGATGGCGCAGTGTTTCACAGCTTGGTCGATTTCAATTACTTCCATATCTTCAATCAGGCGCAAAAGCTTGTCCCTTTGAGCTTCCTCCAGACCGGAAAAAGACAGCAATTCGATCTCTGTAATCACAGATATAAAGTATTCGCCAAGGGGCAAAGGAACTTCAAGCCAACCTTTTTGCAGATAGATCACCGCATTGGTGTCAAGAACCGCCCTCACTCCCATTCGCTCCGCACCTGCTTTTGATACTCCAGCCCATCCACTGGCCAGTCGAGGGTGTTGCTATGTTTCATGGGGTCTATGGTCTTGCCGGGTGAGAACTCCGCAGCCGTTTGCGGCAATAGCACCATGAGCCGAACATGTTTCCCGTAAACATCGCGGTATTTCTCGGGCAGGTGAAGATTGCCTTTGGGGTCTATGGTTGTTTCGAATTCTATGGCTTGCACGATGGGTTCTCCTCATTTTAAGAGCAAATAAGCCGGTGAAAGCTTGTTTTCTCGCCTTTCGGTAGGGCGCAATAACCAACGGGCATTGCGCCGCATGTAAACGATCACCATGAATCCTAAGCATCGCCTTATCTTCACCACTTGGTGCAATGCGCTATCGCTTATTGCACCCTACGGGCTGATATGGAGAAAAAAAGCGGGCGTAGGATGTGGTGACGAAGGAACCGCATCAATCGCGAACGATGCGGTTCGTACCTCACCGCATCCTACACTTGCTTGCTTTTATTGAATATACGAAAGCGCAGTTGCCTTTAAGCCCTCTGCGTGATTATGAATATCATATATATCTGACAAGGGAAATTTCTCTTCATCTTTACCATTGAATAGGCCGAGAACCAGCTTTCCGGCGTTATTAAAGCGTAACCTGCAAATTGGTTTGCGATTGTTATCATCCAGAAGAATCGCGCAGTAACTCTGAGCATCTCTCATTGTGATTCTTTGAGGCGGTACAACATCACGTAACAATGTGCGGATTATGTGGAAGCCTTCAAGCTCTTCAGGAGTTGTTAAAACTTGCGGCACATCGGACTCTGATGCTGCTTGCATTGCCGGTTCTTCTGCCACCAGGTTTACTTCTGGGGTCATTGCAACTTTTAGCCGCTCGTTAATCCGATCACCAATTAACTGGCGGAACGCCCGCTTCGTGATTTGAGTGAACTGATCCTTTATGGCCGGAGTGAAGCGCTTTCCAACAAGAAGCTCAGCAGATACAAGACGAACAAAATCTTCTGATGGATTTACCATCCAATCTGAAAGAACATTCTGGATTGCACGGGTGTATTTAAGTTCGTTCGCAGTAGTGAGTATTGTTTCCACATCAAATGCGGACTTTGCGAATTTTTTTAATTCTTCAACGTCTTGTTCTTTGAAATCAAGAATGTTGAACTCCAAGAATGGCTTTTCATCCATTTTGTTTGGCTGTTCCAAGTCTGTGAAGAACCTATAAACAATGCCGTTTGTGAGGATGCCAAATCTTGCCTCTGTGACATGGAAGTAGCGAAATAACTGAGACGCATGGTTTATATTGAGGTCGCCGCCACATTTTTTGCACTCAAAAAGGAGGATTGGTTTTCCCTCTCTCAGGATGGCGTAATCAACCTTTTCACCTTTTTTTGTTCCAACGTCAGCTATTAGTTCAGGCGTTACTTCAAGCGGGTCAAAAACGTTATATCCAAGGGCTTGGATAAATGGCATTACCATCGCATTCTTTGTAGCCTCTTCTGTTTGAATCATGTCTTTAGTGTTTAAAATGCGCGCAGCTAGTGATCTCAGTTGATCGATGAAATCCATACATTTCCCTTTGTATCAATCTATTGATTAAATCTGCTAAGCCTGTCTACACGTTCAAACGCAAAATAGGTACCAATGGCAGTGTATCAAAAAAAACAGGCCGGCAAATGCCGGCCTGTTTTCTCACGCAACCTCTACCGAATTACAGCAGCGGCACAATCATCAGCGCCACGATGTTGATGATCTTGATCAGCGGGTTGACGGCCGGGCCGGCGGTGTCCTTGTAGGGATCGCCGACGGTGTCGCCGGTCACGGCTGCCTTGTGGGCGTCGGAACCTTTGCCGCCGAAATTGCCTTCTTCGATGTACTTCTTGGCGTTATCCCATGCGCCACCGCCGGTGGTCATGGAGATCGCCACGAAGATGCCGGTGACGATGGTGCCCACCAGCACACCGCCCAGCGCTTGCGCACCGAGGGTCAGGCCGACGATCACCGGAACGGCGACCGGCAGCAGCGACGGGATGATCAT
>Ga0208566_1001957_pt1 | contig 11420 bp, 9 predicted proteins | sample PL_2010_150m_FD_184159 | JGI IMG/M metagenome (GOLD analysis project Ga0208566, IMG submission 184159) | Freshwater microbial communities from Powell Lake, British Columbia, Canada to study Microbial Dark Matter (Phase II) - PL_2010_150m... | ecosystem: Environmental > Aquatic > Freshwater > Lake...
TTACGATGGCCTCATCAAGGGCCTGAGCGACGGTGGGGCGGATCTGCCGGCGATCGGTTTCGGCATGGGGGATGTTGTGCTCGGGCACCTGATCGACGAGACGCCCGCGGCGGATGAACGGCGGAAGTCGGCCAATCCTCCTTCTTGTGATGTCTTCGTCGTTATCGCGGACGAAGCCCGGCGCGGGGACGCGCTGGGGGTGGTCCAGGAGGCCCGGGATCTGGGTTGGAAGGTTGATTTCGCGCTCAAGCCGGCGAAGGTCGGAAGGCAGTTTCAAGATGCGGAAGGCATCGGAGCCGCCCGCGCCATCCTCGTGGGTGCGGAGTGGCCGGTCCTCAAAATCAAGACGCTTGCGACGCGACAGGAGGAAGCCTGCGAGCGGAGCGGGCTGGCGGAGCGCCTGGGAATTCCCGGCGACCGCTGACCGGCAACAGCCCGAAAAACAACAAGGCGCGTGCTTCGCGGAGGAAAGCACGCGCCCTGAAGAGATCTGTCCCGGAACCTCAGCCGAGCATGTCCGCGACCATCGCGCGCTCGTCCGTCAGTTCCTTGTTCGTGGCGGCAATTTTCGATTTGGCAAAGTCGTCCATCTCGTATCCGGTGATGACTTCCCATGCTCCGGGTGCCGTGGTCTTCACAGGAAGGCCGGCCCAGACTTCCGGGTCGAACCCGTAAAGGCCGTTGGATTTGACGGCGACCGAGTGGATTGCGCCGGGAGTCATGAGATCACGCACGTGGTCCACAAGGGAGCTTGCAGCCGAAGCGGCCGACGAGGCGCCGCGCGCGGCGATGATGGCCGCACCACGCTTGCCAACAGTCTCGCAGAAAGGCCCCTGCAGCCAGACAGCGTCCTTGATGACCTCGACAGCCGGCTTGCCGGAAATCTTCGCATGAGCGAAGGCCGGGAACATCGAGGGGCTGTGGTTGCCGTAGATGAAAATGTCCTTCACGTCCGTCGTCTGGACTCCCGCCTTTTTGGCGAGCTGGGTCTGTGCGCGGTTCTGGTCGAGCCGCACCATCGCCGTGAACCGGTCGGCAGTCAGGCGGCGGGCCTTGCTGGCGGCGATCATACAGTTCGTATTCGCGGGATTTCCGACCACCGCGACGCGCGCGTTGTCCGCGGCCACCTCGTCGATGATTTTGCCCTGAGAAGTGAAAATTTTTCCGTTGTCCTTCAGGAGGTCGGCGCGTTCCATGCCCGGCCCGCGCGGCTTTGCTCCGACAAGCAGGCACCAGTTGGCATCTCCGAAACCGACTTTCGGATCATCGGTGAGAACCATTCCCTGAAGGAGCGGGAACGCGCAGTCGTCGAGCTCCATGGCGACCCCCTCGAGGGCCTTCATCGCTTTTTCCACGGGAACTTCGATGAGCTGGAGCACGACCGGCTGGTCGGGACCGAACATCGCACCGGAGGCGATGCGGGGCAAAAGGGCGTATCCAATCTGACCGGCGGCTCCGGTCACAGCAACTTTGATGGGTGATTTCATAACATTAGATAAACTAATAGGCCCGCCCGTCCCGACCAAGAAAAATCTCCGCTAGTCCGAAAAAAACCGGCGGCGGAGATCGGGCGACACTGTTCAAAAAAATATAATCCAGACAACTATCTTGCTATCAACGCCCTATATCACTATGTTACGAAATTGTAACATAAGAGCCTTTGGCTAATGTGACCGTTGCCCGTTAAGTGGGCGTCTCAACTATGAAACCACTGCCTTTCCTCTTGATCGGAGCGGCCCTTGCGGGTCTCTCGGCAACCTCACAAGCCCAGCAACTCTCCGGGGCTGGCGCCTCCTTCCCCGCTCCCCTCTACCAGCGCTGGGGCGTGGAATACAACAAGCTCCATCCTGATGTCCAGGTGAACTACCAGTCGGTCGGGAGCGGGGCCGGTGTAAAAAATTTCACCGCGGGCGTGGTGGATTTCGGCGCCAGTGACGCCGCCATGAGCGATGCAGAAATCGCCAAGGTTCCCAAAGGCGCCGTGCTGATCCCGGCCACTGCCGGCGAGGTCGTCTTCGCCTACAATCTTCCCGGAGTGGAAACGCTGAACCTCCCCCGCGAGGCGATGGCCGGCATTTTCCTCGGAAAGGTGACCAAGTGGAACGACCCTGTCATTGCGAAGGCGAACCCCGGAGCCAAGCTTCCGGAACTCCCGATTATGGTGGCCTACCGTTCGGATGGCAGCGGCACGACCTACGTCTTCACCCAGCACCTCTCGACGATCAGCCCCGAGTTCAAGGAAAAAATCGGGACCGACAAGTCGGTGACATTCCCGGTCGGTGTCGGCGGCAAGGGCAACGAGGGCGTCACGGCGCTCATCAAGCAGACCCCGGGCACGATCGGCTACGTGGAATACGGCTATGCAAAGGGAAACGGGCTCGCCATGGCCAGCCTCCAGAACAAATCCGGAAACTTCGTGGCTGCGGACGGAGAACATGGAGCCTCGACCCTCGCCAACGTGCAACTCCCGGAAAACCTCCGTATCTGGCCGGTTGATCCCGAAGGTGCTAACGACTACCCGATCGCCAGCTTCACCTGGCTCCTGCTCTACAAAAAATACGACGATGCCGCGAAGCTCAAAGCCCTCAAGGATTTCGTGACCTACGGGCTCACGACCGGACAGTCGTTCTCCGAGGAACTCGGCTACATCCCGCTTCCGGCTCCAGTGGTTGAGAAGGCGAAGGCCGCCCTCGCAACCGTCCAATAGCCTTCCGTCGTGTCCCGCGAATCTTCCGATTCCAAACCTATCGCGGAAGTCCGCGTGGGACCCGACCTTTTCCACGCGCTTTGCTGGGTGGCTTCGGCTCTTGCCGTGGCCACCCTCGCGTGGATTATCTACGAAATCGTCACCTCCGCGTGGCCTGCCATCCAGAAATTCGGGTTCGGGTTTCTGGGAAGCTCCTCGTGGGTTCCGAACCGCGAGGTCTTCGGCGTCTTTCCGTTCATTGTGGGGACGGTTGCCAGTTCGTTCATCGCGATCCTGTTCGCGTTCCCGCTCGGCCTCGCGATCGCGATTTTTCTCAGTGAAAATTTCCTGCCTGCGCCGGTCCGGCAGGTCATCCGTTTCGTGGTCGAGATGCTGGCGGCCATCCCGAGTGTGGTTTTCGGACTCTGGGGAATTTTCGTTGTCATCCCGATCATCAAGATTTTCGGCGACTGGGCGGTGAAAAACCTCGGGGGCGTCCCGATCTTTTCCGGCCCGGCCTACGGGAACTCGATGCTGACCGCGAGCGTGGTGCTCGCTTTGATGATCCTTCCCACCGTGACGGCCATCTCGCGGAATGCGCTCACCGCCGTTCCCAAAACCCTCCGCGAAGGGGCCTATGCGCTGGGCGCGACCCGCTGGGAGGCGATCCTCGGGGTGATCCTGCCGACCGCCGCACCAGGCGTGGTCGCGGCCACCATCCTAGCCCTCGGCCGCGCCATGGGAGAGACCATGGCCGTGGCCATGCTCATCGGAAACAGCTCCCGCCTGTCCTGGTCGCTGCTCTCACCGGGCGGAACGCTTGCCGGGCTGCTGGCCAACCAGTTCGGGGAAGCCGAAGGCCTTCAGGTCAACTCGCTCATGTATGCGGCGTTGATTCTCGTCGTCATCACCCTTTTCGTGAACGTCCTCGGCGAACTCGTGCTCCGCTACACCCAGAGCCAGACCGCCGGAATCCGCTGATCCCATGGACAACATCGTCACCCACGCCCCGGATTTTTTCAGCAACAGCCAGGCGGAAGCGACCAAGGCGATCGCCCGCTCGCTCTGGAACCGCGTTCTCACCTCGGTCTGCGTGGCCCTTTCGCTGCTGACCCTCGTCCCGCTGGTTTCGATCATTTATCTGGTCCTGAAAAACGGCCTGCCCCTGCTGAGCTGGTCGGTCTTCACCCAGCTTCCTCCGGCCGCGGGCATGGTGGGAGGCGGTTTCGGCAACGCGGTGATCGGGACCATCGTGATGGTCGGTATCGGACTTTTGATGTCCGGCCCCCTCGGCATCCTCTCCGCAATCTACATCAACGAATACGCGCCGGCCAGCCGGCTGGCACAGGCCGTGCGGATCGTCGCCAAGCTCCTCACCGGCATCCCCTCGATCATCTGCGGCGTTTTTGCGTTTGCCATCGTGGTCTCCACCACCGGCCGGTTCTCCGCCTTCGCGGGCGGCGTGGCGCTCGCCGTGCTCATGCTGCCGACGATCCTCCTCACCTCCGAGCAGGCGCTGATGGGCGTCCAGAGCGCTTTCCGCGAGGCCTCCTACGGGCTGGGAGCCACAAAATTCCAGACCATCGTGCGAATCGTTCTTCCCGATGCCCTGCCCGCGATCATGACGGGCATCATGCTGGCCGTCGCACGCGCGGCGGGCGAAACCGCCCCCCTGATCTTCACTGCGCTCTTCAGCCAGTTCTGGGCAAAATCCCTTTCCGAGCCAACCGCCTCGCTCTCGGTCCTCATCTACAACTTCTCCACCGTTCCATTCCCGCACCAGATCCAGATGGCGTGGACGGCTTCCCTGGTCCTTGTGGCCTTTGTGACTCTGGCCAACATCACCGCGCAGCTCGTCTTTTCCAAAAAGCATTAGTCCCCCGGGCCGATCCCAAACGAATCCACTGACATGACCGAAGACGCCGCAAGATCATCCGCCACCCAGACGCCCGGCCGTCCGGACTTCCTCACCGTCCGCAATTTCGATTTTTTCTACGGGAAGAAGCAGGCGCTTTTTGACATCAACATGGACATCCCGGAGAAGCGGGTCACCGCGTTCATCGGGCCGTCCGGGTGTGGAAAATCAACCCTTTTGCGAAACTTCAACCGCATGAACGAGCTGATTGAAGGCGTCCACTACTCGGGAGACATCAAGCTTCTCGGGCAAAGCATCTATAACAAGGAGGTCGAGGTCATCGCGCTCCGCCGCAGCATCGGAATGGTCTTTCAGAAATCCAATCCGTTCCCGAAGTCGATTTACGAAAACATCGTTTACGGGCTCCGGATCAGCGGGGAGAAAAAAAAGAGTGTGCTCGATGAGGCGGTCGAGCGCAGCCTCCGCGGTGCGGCGTTGTGGGACGAGGTGAAGGACCGCCTCCATGAGAGTGCGCTCGGACTCTCGGGCGGCCAGATGCAGCGGCTCTGCATCGCGCGGGCGATCGCCAACCGCCCGAAGGTCCTCCTGATGGACGAACCGTGCTCCGCGCTCGATCCGATCGCCACGGTGAAGGTCGAGGAGTTGATCCACGAGCTCAAACAGGAATTCACGATCGTCATCGTCACCCACAACATGCAGCAGGCGACGCGCTGCTCGGACAAGACCGCGTTCTTCTACCTCGGGAAACTCATCGAATACGCCGAGACGCAGAAGATTTTTTCGAACCCCGGACAGAAGCAGACCGAGGACTATATCACCGGGCGCTTCGGCTGATCGGCCATCCACCCGGCGAGGTGGAAAGCGAGGGAGGATCTGTCCGGAAAATGAGCGAGAGAACCTTCGGGAAGAAGAAGCCCGAACCCCGTCCCGTAGGCGCTACCGTTGATGACGCAGGCATCCGTGCGGGTCTCCTGAATCTGCGCCGCGCCGCGGGAGACGGCCTGCTCGCGGGAGCCGTCGAGTTCGTATTTCCAGCCGATGATGCGCGCCTCCGGAAACCAGCCCCTCATTTCGGGAAGAACTTTTTTCGCCGGCTTGAGGGTGAGACAGATCGAGCCCGAGCGGCTGCTGAACTTTGACAGGCCGTCCGAGCCATCGATCTTCTCCAGAACAAAATCGCAGAGGGCCGCCGCGTGGAGAATGACATCGGGAGCCCGCTCCAGTGATCGCAGCCCGTCGGCAAGCGACTTATTCGTCGTGAACGTGCGCACATCCACGCCGGCAGGAGCGGGAAAAGAAGCCGCCTCGCCACGGAAGCAGACCACGTCGAAACCTGATTTCAGAAACGTCTCCGCAAGCATGGACCCGATCTCCCCGGTGGAGAAATTCGTGATCCGGCGGACCCCGTCGAGCGGTTCAAACGCCGGACCGCAGGTGATGCAGGCTAAGGGAGGCATGAGGGGTAAGGTTTAAGTATTAAGTGGTCAGAAGCGGCGGTCATCTTCGATTTCTGGGGCCGTTTGCTTAATACTTAATTCTTTAGACTTAATACTCTTTTAGTGCCTGAAATGCCGGGTGCCGGTGAAGACCATGGCGACGCGGTTCTCGTCGGCCGCCTTGATGACCTCGGCGTCCTTGACCGACCCACCGGGCTGGATAGCGGCTGTCGCACCGGCTTCAGCCGCCGCGATGAGGCCGTCGGGGAACGGAAAAAACGCATCGCTGCAAACCGCGCTACCCTTCAGAGAAAGCCCGGCCTCATTGGCCTTCCAGACCGCGATGCGGGAGGAATCCACGCGCGACATCTGCCCCGCGCCGATCCCCAGCGTCCGGTCTTTTCCGGCATAGACAATGGCGTTCGATTTCACGTGCTTGACGATCTTCCATCCGAACTCCATGGCCTCGATTTCATCCTTGGAAGGCGGCCGCGAGGTGACGACCCTGTGTTCGAGGTCGGGGATGTCGGCCGAATCGGAATCCTGCACAAGCAGCCCGCCGATCACGCTGCGGACGTCGCGGGTGTTTGCCGACAGCGGTTTGAGGATCCGCATCAGGCGCAGGTTTTTCTTTTTTTGGAGAAGCGAGCGGGCGTCGGAATCGAAGTCCGGCGCGATGATGACCTCGCTGAAAATTTCCGAGATCGCCTTGGCGAGCGGGAGCGTGATCGGGAGGTTGCAGATGATGATGCCGCCGAACGGCGCCTGTTTGTCGGTGGCGAACGCCTTTTCCCACGCTTCGCGCAGGTTGGGGTCGGAGCCAACGCCGCACGGGTTTGTGTGCTTGAGGATGGCGACGGTGGGCTTGGCAAATTCCTCGATGAGGTTCCTGGCGGCGCTGATGTCGAGGATGTTGTTGTAGGAAAGTTCCTTGCCGTGGAGCTCGGCTTGCTGGTGCGGGTTCTCGCCGTAGCGCAGCCGCATTTCGAGCGGCAGGTCGAGGCGGAAGCTGGCGCAAGTCTCCTGCTCCTGGTTGAGAAAATCGGCGATCGCGGCATCGTAGGCGGACGTCGTGGCGAAGGCCTTGATCGCGAGCCGCTCGCGCAGCTTGCGGCTCGTCCCGCCATTCTCCTCGCGCAGATCCTCAATCACGGCCGCATAATCCTTCGGATCGGTCACCACGCAGACCGACTGGTAATTTTTTGATGCGCTGCGGATCATCGAGGGGCCCCCGATGTCGATCTGCTCGATCGCCTCGGCCAGCGTGACCCCCTCCTTCGCAACCGTGGCCTCGAACGGATAAAGATTCACGACGACCATGTCGATCGGCTTGATCCCGTGGGCTTTCGCTTGCTCCTCGTGTTCCTCGTTGCCGCGCAGGAAGAGAAGCCCTCCATGGATTTTCGGATGCAGGGTCTTGACCCGGCCCCCCAGGATTTCCGGCGATCCAGTGAATTGCGAAACCTCGACGGTGGCGATACCGGCCGCCTGGAGCGATTTGGCGGTGCCGCCGGTCGAGAGGATCTCGACGCCGTGGGAGGCCAGTTCCTTCGCAAGTTCGAGAATGCCGGTTTTGTCGGAAACGGAGATCAGAGCGCGTTGGATTTTCATGACAGCAGGGAATTGGTTTATGCCCGGAAGGAGGGGAATTCAATCCCCATCACAGGCGCCCCTCGTCGGCGTCGATGTATTGAAACATCGTCTGGATCTCGTCGCGGGCCTCGAAACCGCTCTCCTTCTTCCTGCGGAGAAGGATCTCGGTCACCTCGTCGTTCCACCCGCGCTTTCTCATGAACCCGTTCCAGATTTCGATCTGCTCATCGGTCGGTTTGGTTCCGTTGGCGAAGCACCATTCCAGCGCCTGCTGGTCGTCCAGGCCTTCCTGCACCTTGTCCCGCAGGGCGTCGTATTTGACTCCGAGGAAATCCACGCACCGCTCATCGAATCCCTTGCCGAGATTCGCGTGGAGATCGGGGTGCAGTTCGCCGGTCGCGAGCAGGCGGATTTTTTCGACCATCCGGCCGAAATAGACGATCCCGCCGGTTTTTTCCTGTGGAGACTTCGGGTATTTCATGGGAGGGATTTTTGCAGATGGCGGGCGATCGTCACGCCTTCTTTGTTGCCCCGCGGCGGGATCGGGGGGCATGATGGTCCGCCTGTGAACGGACCATTGATCATTGCCGGCCGGGAATTTTCCTCGCGCCTCCTCCTTGGCACGGGAAAATTCTCCTCGAACGAAACGATGCGCGACGCGCTGGCGGCGAGTGGTACAGGGATCGTCACGGTTGCGCTCCGTCGAGCCAACCTGAGCGGGAAGCAGGATCCGTTCGCGAACATCCTCGATTTTGTGGATTCCAAAAAATACCTGCTTCTGCCGAACACCAGCGGGGCGATGAACGCGGAGGAAGCGGTCCGCCTGTCGCGGCTCGCCGCCGCCGCCGGGTTGCCGATGTGGGTGAAGCTGGAAATCCACCCGGACCCCCACTACCTGCTCCCGGACCCTGTCGAGACGCTCGAGGCCGCGAAGATACTCGTGAAGGAAGGTTTCACGGTGCTGCCGTATATCAATGCCGATCCCGTGCTCGCACGGCGCCTTCAGGATGTGGGGACGGCAACCGTGATGCCGCTCGGTTCGCCGATCGGCAGCAACCGTGGGATCGAGACGCGCGCGCAGATCGAGATCATCATCAAGCAGGCAACGGTTCCCGTCGTCGTGGACGCCGGCATCGGCGCTCCGAGCCATGCCGCCGAGGCGATCGAACTCGGAGCGGACGCCGTTTTGGTGAATACCGCGATCGCGGCGGCGGAGGATCCCGTCCGCATGGCGCACGCGTTCAAACAGGCTGTTGAAGCGGCGCGCGAAGCGGTCGAGGCGGGTCTTCCCATGCGACTCGATCAGGCGTCGGCCACCAGCCCGCTGGCCGCATTCCTCGACACCCTCTGAGCTCATGTCCGCGGAAACACTGACCCCGATGATGCAGCAGTATCACGCCGTGAGGCGCGAGCTGCCACCGGGGACGTTGCTCCTCTTCAGGCTCGGCGATTTCTACGAAATGTTCGGCGAGGATGCAAAGGAGGCTTCCGGGGTGTTGAATGTCGCGCTGACCAAGCGTGGGGCGACCCCAATGTGCGGGGTTCCGTTCCACGCGGCCAAGGGCTACATTGAGAAGCTCATCGCCGCCGGATGGAGGGTCGCAATCTGCGATCAGGTCGGGGAGGTCACCGCGGGAAAACTTGTCCGTCGGGAAGTGTCGCAAATCCTCAGCCCGGGCACGCTTGATGATTTTGGGCTCGACGACCGGAAGCCGAACTACCTCGCTGCCGTCTGCGAGCGCCGCGGCTCGTTCGGCCTTGCGTTTGCCGACCTCAGCACCGGGGAGTTCCGCCTGACCGAACTGGAGTCGATCGGCTCGCTTCTCGATGAACTCGCCCGGGTCAGCCCGGCGGAAATCCTCGTTCCCGAACAGCAGGCGGAACTTTTTGCATCGCTCCAAAAGCCGGCTGTGATGGACGGCTATCTTTTCGAGCCGGAGCCCGCCGAGGAAATCCTGCGCGGGCATTTCAAGGTCCAGTCGCTCGACGGATTCGGCTGCGCCGACATGGCGGCCGGCACGGGTGCCGCAGGAGCCCTTCTCCATTACATCACGCGCCAGATGAGGCGTCAGGCCGGGCATCTGCGGCAGTTGCGACCATACCGGCGCGGCACATTTCTGATCCTGGACGCCTCGACACAAAGTCATCTGGAGCTTGTGGCCTCGCGTGCCGGCCGGGGAATGACGCTTCTCGGGACGCTCGACCGCACGGCCACACCGATGGGAGCGCGACTCCTGCGCGAGTGGGTTCTCCACCCGCTTCGCGATGCGGACGAAATCGAGCGCCGCCAGGAGGCGATCGCGGCCCTGCTCGACGACGCCCTGCTCCTCGGCGACCTGCGTTCCCGACTCGGAGAGATTCGCGATATCGAACGTGCAACAGCACGACTGGGCGGTCTCTCCGGCAATGCTCGCGACCTTGCGGCTCTCGCCCAATCGCTCGAGCGCATCCCGGTCCTGGCCGCCTCCCTTGGCTCCGGCGTCAAAATGCCCTCGGTGCTCCTCTCCGGGATGGGAGAACACCTCCATTCTTTGCCCGAACTCACCATGCGTCTTCGTTCGGCGCTGGTTGACGAACCGCCAGCGCTCGTCCGCGAGGGCGGCATGATCCGCCCCGGGTTCGACGCGGCGCTCGACGAACTCCGCTCCGCATCCCACGAGGGAAAGAACTGGATCGCCGCCCTCCAGGAGCAGGAAATCGCGCGCACCGGAATTAAATCGCTCAAGGTCCGCTTTACCTCGGTCTTCGGGTATTTCATCGAGATCACGAAATCCAACCTCTCCTCGGTTCCGGACGACTACATCCGGAAGCAGACGACGGTCAACGGCGAGCGCTTCATCACCCCGGCATTGAAGGAGGTCGAAGGCAAAATCCTCGGAGCCGACGAGCGCGCCCGCGCGCGGGAGATCGAGATCTTCGCGGACCTCCGGGCGGCCGTGCTCACCGAACTTCCAAAGCTTCAGGAGACCGCGAACACACTCGCTGTCCTCGATGCCATTTGCTCGCTGGCAGAGACCGCCCGCATGCACGCCTACTGCCGTCCGGAAATCGAGGCGTCGCAGGTCCTCCACATCGAGGAGGGACGCCATCCTGTCCTCGACCAGCAGCCGGGAAGCGAGCGCTTCGTGCCAAACGACACCGACCTCGGGATGGAGGGAAAAACCTTTGCCATCATCACCGGACCAAACATGGCCGGAAAATCCACCTACATCCGGCAGGTCGCCCTCCTCGTCCTCCTCGCGCAGATGGGAAGCTATGTCCCTGCGAAGTCGATGCGCTGCGGGCTCGCGGACCGGATCTTCACCCGCGTGGGCGCGAATGACGACCTCGCGCGCGGACAGTCCACATTCATGGTCGAGATGAACGAAACCGCGAACATCCTCAATAATGCGACCGCACAGAGCCTCGTCATCCTCGACGAGATCGGCCGCGGGACATCGACATTTGATGGACTCTCAATCGCATGGAGCGTGGCGGAATACCTCCACGACAAGATCGGATGCCGCACGCTTTTCGCCACCCACTACCACGAGCTCACCGACCTTGAGCGCACCCGCCCGGGCGTCCTCAACCTCAACGTTGCCGTCCGCGAGTGGAACGACCAGGTTATCTTCCTGAGAAAAATCCTGCCCGGCCGCGCCGACCAGAGCTACGGGATCCAGGTCGCCCGCCTCGCCGGACTCCCCGACGACATCATCTCCCGGGCCAAGGAAATCCTCTCCAACCTCGAGAAAGCCGAACTCAACGCCGAGGGCGAGCCCGCGTTCGCCAAGGGCCGCCGCAAGCGCCTCGTTCCCGACCCCGCCGCAGCCTCGCAGCTCACGATGTT
>Ga0208566_1001958_pt1 | contig 11418 bp, 13 predicted proteins | sample PL_2010_150m_FD_184159 | JGI IMG/M metagenome (GOLD analysis project Ga0208566, IMG submission 184159) | Freshwater microbial communities from Powell Lake, British Columbia, Canada to study Microbial Dark Matter (Phase II) - PL_2010_150m... | ecosystem: Environmental > Aquatic > Freshwater >...
AGTTGATAACGTGGCTAATAATGGAAGGGTAGCATCCTCGATATCTGCAGGTGGGTTATCATTTCAGGATGAGCCGCTCTGCACCGACCGCTTGCCCCGACCTGATTGTGCTGTACCCCGGCGCGGGGCATGTGGATGTTTTTGCGTATCGAATCGGCCTCAGCGTGAAGGCACTGCTCTGGCGGGAGCGGGTGACATGTCCCGCCGGCGTCGATCCGTTTGCCGCACTGCCTCCCTTGCTGCGACGACACGCGCTGCGCCTGGAGACTCCGACGGCCTTGGTGGCTGATCCGGCAATCGGCGGATTCCTGCTGCTGCCGGGACCGGCCCATGCCCAGCGCGACCGCATCTGGATCGAGCGCCAACTGGCGTTGGCATTGCCCTATCCGCCACAGGAGCTGCACTGGCGAACCCGGGCCGGCTCCGCAAAGTTGGAATTGTTCTGGCTGCCGAAGGCATGGGCCGGCAGTCAATCCGATGCACTCGCAAGACTCGGATTGCGTCTGGACGAGGTCTATCCCCGCGCCGCCTTGCTCCGCGAAGAAGCCGAAAAGTCGGCGGCGCAGCAACCCTGCCTGCTCCAGGAAGCGGATGCCTTGCACGTATTCGACCAGGGACTGGTGCAACGCTCGACGCCTTTGCCGACCGAAGCGGAAGCCGCGGCACAAGCGCAGCATCTCGAGCGGCTGGCCCTGGGATCGAACACGGCCAACCTGCGCAAGCTACCCGGCCAATCCGAGGAAGCGCTGGCGGCGCGCATCCTGGCCTTGTGGCTGGACGGCAGCGATGCCATTCACTTGGCGGTCGGTCGCTGGGCGTCCTGGCGGCCGGCACTGACACTTTCGGCGGCATGCGCGGTCCTGGTGGCGATCGCGGCGATCGGATTGAGTTGGCAGAACGCCGCGATGGAAAACGCCCTCGAAGGCTTGTCGCGGGATCAGCGCAAGCTGGCGCCCAGCGCACAGAAATTCATCGAGATGGAGCGCTCGCTCCGCAGCGATCGCAAGTATCTCGAAGCAGCCAAAGCACTCGACAAATCCGCACTGCCGCTGGAGGCACTGAACCGGGTCAGTGCTGCATTGCCCGACAGGTACTGGGTACAGCGCATGCAGTTCAAGGGAAACACGTTGGACCTTGCCGGGCGCGGCGGCGGCAGTGACGAGGTGATCCGGCTGCTCGGTAGAAAAGGGATCGAAGCGGTGGTGTCGGAGAATGCTGCGGGTTCCGCTGCCCAGGCTGGCACCGATGCCTTCAGCATACGCCTGGAATTGAACAAGCTCCCAGGCGGAGGCGGGCGATGAGCAGCCGGCAATGGCGTCGCTTGTGGCGCGAACAGGGCTGGAGGCCATTGGGATTGCTGGCCATCGTGATCCTGGGCGGTTTTCTGGCGCTCGACGGATTGATCGGCGAACACCTGCGCCTGACCGAGCTCATCGAAACCAGGGAAGGCGCGCTGGCCGCCGCACGGGCCAAGCAGGAACAACTGCCGCGCCTGGAAACCAGTTATGCGACCGAGCGGATTGCCGCCGGCGGCCTGGCGAGCCGCCTGGTTCAGTCCGATGAAGGAGTGCCGGGCGGTGCCGGCGAGCGATTTGGCCAGATCCTGCGGGAGTGGTACATTTCACAAGGGGTCAGCCAGGTTGCGGTGCAGGCCGTCAGCCGCCGGGAGGAAATGGGACTGGTGTATCTTCGCGGCGAGGTTACTGCTCCGCTGAGTACCGAGCAATTCAACAGCCTGCTGCAGAACAAGGGAGCGGCACCGCTGGCGCTGCGTCTGGTGGAAGCCTCGGTCGATGTGAACGACATGACTGCGCCTTCCGCGCTGCGCACCCACATGACATGGGAGGGACTGGCGGCCGTGCCCCGGACTAGCTCCAAGGAAAAAGTTGCCGACAAGAAGAAGCCTGACAAGACCGTAGCGCGCACGCTCGAACGCGGCGCTGCCGCAGTCCCGAATGTGGTTGAAGAAAAGCGCAAATGAACAACACGCCCGACTATCGCCCCGGCTCCCGGCTCTGTAGGTGGGCGCTGCTGGCCGGCTTTGCCCTGGCCAGCGGCGCCGCGCAGGCACAGGGAGGCCTGCTGGATGCGGTCAAGCCAGGGAGCAATCCCGCGGCCCAGAATCCCGTCAAGCCTGACAATGCCAGGTCAGCGCTGCCCGCCGCAGCCAGGGATGCCACTGACACGGCGGCCGGTGCCGGCGTGGCTTCACGGCCACGGGTAAGCGTGCAGCGGCCGCCGCAAGCCGACGCCAAGCCGGTTCCCGGGGTGGTGCTGCGCTTCGAAAATGCCGACATACAGGACATCGTGCAATCCGTGCTGGGCGACATCCTGCACGTCAATTACATGATGGATCCCAGCATCCAGGCCCGGGTCACCCTCCAGTCAGCGGGAGACATCAGCGCCGCCGACGTCTATAACATCCTCGAGAGCGTGCTGGCCTTGCACGGCATCGCCATCGTCCGTGACGGCAAGATCTACAAGGTGATCCGCGATGCGCAGGCCAACCGTGACGCGGCAACGATCGCGGCCGGCGAGAATTCTCCGGTGGTGCAGGTAGTTTCCTTGCGCTTCGTCCAGGCATCGGGACTGGTCAACGCATTGCGCACCGTCATGGGAACCCAGGCGCTGATCGTCAACGACCCGACCAATCGCTACCTGATCGCCGTGGATCGCGCCCAGAACATCGCCAAGATGCTCGAGGTTGTCGACATCCTGGACGTCGATTACCTGGCCAAGGTCCGCATCAAGCTGGTGGCGGTGACCAATGAGGATGCCACGCAACTGTCGAAGGAACTGGAGGCACTGTTCCGCACCTCCGGCTTGTTCAACCTGCCGGGTACCGACGGCAACAAGGTCTATTTTCTGCCGGTGACGCGCATGAACGCGATCCTGGTGGCGGCGGCCAACGAGGAAGTTCTGGCGGCAGCGGAGAAATGGCTCCATACCCTGGACGAACAACCCAAGAGCGGACTGTCCTCCAGGGTACACATCTATCCGGCGATCAACGCCACCGCAGCGCATCTGGCCAACCTGTTGCGCCAGGTGTTTGGCGGCGCCGCCGCTGCGCCGCCGTCCACGACGACCGGCACTGCCGCTGCGCCCGGCAGTGCACCGACCCAGGTCGTCCTGCGCGGGGCCCAGGGCGGCGGCCTGGAAGGCAACGTCCAGATCATCGTCGATGACAACACCAACAGCCTGGTGATCCGTTCCAGCCAGCAGGACTACCAGCAGATCCGCATGATCCTGGCGCGCATCGACACGGTGCCCAAGCAGGTGCTGATTCAGGTCATGGTGGCGGAAGTCGGGTTGTCCGAGAACCTGCAGTTCGGGGTCGAGTGGTGGCTCAGGAACCTCCGCTTCCGTGGCGGCAACAGCGACTCGAGGGCCGAGGCCAGCCTGACCACGGGGCTGGTGGCGCCGACCGGAAATCCCTTGACCTCCGGAACCGGCGGTGCCGGCCTCAATTACCTGATCTTCAACTCGGCCGGCGACATCACCGGCCTGTTCAACCTGCTCGCCAGCAATACCGATGTGAATATCCTCTCGGCTCCGCATATTCTTGCCTCCGACGGCAAGACCGCCAAGATCGAAGTCGGCAGCGAAGAGCCGGTGGTCACCCAGACAACCTCGACACCTCTGTCGACCACCGGGGTCACCACATCCAACAGCGTCCAGTATCGTCCCACCGGCATCCTCATGGAAGTCAAACCGTCCATCACCGCGTCAGGGCGTGTCAGCCTGAGCCTGGTACAGGAAGTCAGCGCGCGAGGCGTCGACGTTACGGTGGGGGGAACCTCCTATCCTTCCTTCAGCAAGCGCAAGGTGAGCACCGATGTGACCATCGAGGAAGGCAAGTCGCTGATCGTGGCGGGCCTGATCCAGGATCGCGGCGACTTCAACAACCAGGGTCTGCCGGGGCTCAAGGACATCCCCGTGCTGGGAGGGTTGTTCGGCAACCAGAAGCGCAGCAGTTCCAAGACCGAACTGCTGATCGCCATCACCCCGTTCATCGTCCGCAGTACCGAAGAGGGCGATCGCATCACCGCAAACTTCCGCGACAGCCTGGACGGATTGAAGAAACAGTTGGGCGCGCAAAAAATCATGAAGGGCTCGCTCGAACCGTCCCGCGGCGAGCCTACCCGGGAGTAAGGGCGTGGCAAGCCTATCGAGCCGATACCCCATGCGCGCCACAGCCGATGCCAGACGCCTGCTGCGAAGCCTGGCCCTGCTGGCTTTGGTATGCCCGTCGTGGCACAACATCGGCACGGCATCTGCCGTCGAACTGGTGGACCGCAACCCCTTCGATCCACATCGCCGGCCCTGGAAAACACCGCCCCCAAGGCCGCCCGACCTGCCGGTCCTGACGCCGCAGGATTTGCAGATCGAAGCCATCGTATCCTTTGGCCCGATGCGGGGAATAATCGCGCAACTCGACGGCAAGTTGCGCGGAAGCCTGCCTGCCAATGCGGCCGGGAAGGTTCGGATTGCGGTCGGCCAGAGTTTCGGGGCCGGCTATCTGCTCGAAAGCGTCGACGCCAATCAGGCGGTGGTGCTGGGCGGCAGCGCGCGTTACACCATCCCGGTGGTGCGCAAGATGGCCCGTGGATCCACGCCGGTGCCCGCCACCATGGCGGTGGAGCAACGCGCCGCGCCGCTTCCTCCGGCAGCCGCCCCGGCGGCCAGCGCTCCCGGCGTGGCCGGCATCGCTCCGGCTGCCGCGCCTGCACCCCAGGCCGGCACATCCATGGTGCCGGTTCCGCCGGCGCCGCAACCGCAGCCAACGCCCATGGCCGCACAGGCGACCGGTGAGCCCGTCCCCGCGGCGACGCCGCCGGCTCCGGCACACCAACCGATGTCCTTGTTGGAAGCCATACAGGCGGCCCAGGCGGCCGCCAGAAATCAGCAAGGCGCCGTGCCGCCGGTGGTGAATCCGTTCCTGGTGCCGAAGAAGTGAGTGACGCTGCTTATCCGGAAAGGCCTGCTGGCGTCGAGGCGGTAGTGGAACCGCATCGGTTGGAACTGCTGTCGACCACCCTGATGAACGAGCAGGAGTTGCCGTCGAGTTATCCGCTGCCGCCGGGAATCGACCTGGACTTCCTGCGCAACCATGGTCTGTTGCCCCTGGCGATGGAAGAGCAGCGCTATACCTTTGCCGTGGCCCTGCCGCCGCCGCTGGCGACGCTCGACGCGCTGCGCCAGCGCCTAGGGGTAAGCATCGGCATCTGCATCGCCCGCCGCGAGGATATTCTGCAGCGCTTGCAGATGCCGGCCCCTGCCGTCGCCCTGGCCGAAGCGCGCGATGAGGCGTCGCTCACGGCATGGTCGATCGATGAGATGACCGAGGATCTGGACGTACTCAAGGCACAGGCGCAGGATGCTCCGGTGGTCAAACTGGCGCAGGAGCTGCTGTTCGACTCGATCGACGCCCGGGCATCGGACCTGCACCTGGAGATCTTCCAGAACGAGTTCCGGGTGCGGGTGAGGATCGACGGCGTCTTGCTGGACCGACCTTCACCCGCGCGGCGGCTCTACCTGCCCTTGATCTCCCACCTGAAGCTGCGCGCCCAGATGAATATCGCCGAGCGGCGCCTGCCCCAGGACGGCCGGATCAAATTGCTGCGCGATGGCCGTGAAGTCGACTGCCGGGTATCCACGATCCCTACGGTGCATGGCGAAAGCATGGCCATCCGCCTGCTCGACCAGGGTCATGCGCTGATCAGCATGACGGATCTGGGCTTGTCCGACACGGCACGCGTGGTGCTGGAGTCCACCATCACCCTGCCGCACGGCATGATACTGGTCACCGGTCCCACCGGCAGCGGCAAGACCACCAGCCTGTACGCCGTGCTGGGCATCCTCAACAATTCACTCAACAAGATCATCACGGTCGAAGACCCGGTCGAATACCAGATGACCGGGGTCAATCAGATCCAGGTCAAGCCGCTGATCGACCTGACCTTCGCTAGTGCCCTCAAGGCCATCGTTCGCCAGGATCCAGACATCCTGATGGTGGGTGAAATCCGCGATCGCGAGACCGCCGAAATCGCCATCCAGTCCGCGCTGACCGGTCACCTGGTGCTGTCCACCCTGCACACCAACGACGCTGCGGGCGCTCCCCACCGCCTGCTCAATATGGGCGTCGAGCCTTATCTGATTGCTTCCTCGGTGGTCCTGATCGTCGCCCAACGGCTGGTTCGCACGCTGTGCGCGGCGTGCCGGACGCTGCATCCAATCACCCAGGCGGATCGCCTGTTTCTCAACCAGCACGGCCTGTTTACCGACCAACAGGCCCTGGCGGCGGCGGTCGGATGCGCCACCTGCGGCGGATCGGGATATCTCGGCCGTACTGGCGTTTTCGAATTGCTGCCGGTGAGCGAGGCCATCAAGGAGGCGATCCTGCGCAAGGAGCCGGCCGGAACCATGCGCCGCCTGGCGCATGCGGAAGGACACGCCAGCCTGTATGCCGACGGCCTGGAAAAAGTGCTGGCCGGCGTCACCACGTTGGAGGAACTGGCCCGCGTCGCCCGCGTCGATGCGAAACTCGAGGACGCCACCGCATGACCCAACTCGCCGGAACTCCGCTGCCGACATACACCAGCCTGATGACGCGCTGGCGCAGCGGCCGAGTCACCCGGAATCACGGCATCGACCTGATGGACCAACTGGAGGGCCTGCTTTCAGCCGGCCTGCCGCTGGACCGGGCTTTGCACATTCTGGGCGGCGCGCTGGAGATTCCGGCGGTCAAATCCCTGGTGGTCAAGCTGCTGCTCGACATTGAAAAAGGGGGGACGCTATCGCAGGCGTTCGCCGGCCATCCGGAAGCTTTCGACACCCTCGATGTCAACATGATCCGAGCCGGCGAGGAAGGCGGCATCCTGCCCATCGTATTGCGGCGCCTGGTGGATTTCCAGCACTCGCGCCAGGAATTCAAGCGCTTCCTGCTGATCTCGTCGATCTATCCGGCAGCCTTGTTCCTGTTCGGGCTTTTCGCCGTCGGCGGGATCCTGCTGTTCGTCTTGCCGAAGTTCGTCGAGGTCTATTCGGACCTGGCCACCGCCAGCGTTTCCACCCGGATCCTGATCGATTTGTCAAACGCCCTGCAAGCCTATGGCTGGACTGCTCTGGCGGTGCTGATCGGCGCCGTGCTGGGACTGCGCTACTGGGGCAGGACGGCAGCCGGACGCCGCCACGTCCAGGCGGCACTGTTGCGCGTGCCGGTGATGGGGGACCTGATCCTCAAGTCGGAGCTGAGCCGCGTGCTGCAGACGCTGGGCGTATTGCTGGGGGCCGGTGTGCCGATCCTGACCGCCGTCCGCCTGAGCCGGGCGCTGACCCGTTACGAGAAACTGGATCTGGCGCTGACGCAAGCCGAACGCTCGCTGCGCGAGGGACAGGGACTCGCCAAGCCGCTCCTGAACAACCCGATCTTTCCTCGGCTGGTCGGACAGATGGCGATCGTCGGCGAGGAATCAGGCTCTCTCGATCGCATGTTGCTCAAGGCGGCTCAGCGCCTGGAAATCGAGGTGCGCAGCCGCTTGCGAGCCCTGATGGCGATGCTCGAACCGGCGCTGATCATCGGCATCGGGCTGATCATCGGCTTGGTCGTGGTGTCGATGATCTCCGCAATACTTTCCCTTAATGAAATGCCACTCTGATGCCAACATTCAGCACGACAAATCGCGGATTTACCCTGATCGAACTCCTGATCGTGATGGTCATCCTGGGCCTGCTCACGGCGCTGGTGGGCCCGAGGATGTTCGGCCACGTCTCCTCCTCCAAGATCAAGGCAGCTCGGGCCCAGATCGAAATGATGGGGACTGCCCTGGACACCTTCCGCCTCGACTACGGCCGTTATCCGAAAACCGAGGAAGGCCTGGTGCTGCTCTGGAACAAGCCCGAAGACGAAAAACTGGGGGCGCAGTGGCATGGCCCCTACCTGAAGAAGAAAGTCGACAAGGATCCCTGGGGCAACCCCTATGCCTATGCCGCACCGGGGGAGCATGGTGACTACGACTTGTCCTCTCTTGGAGCGGACGGCAAGGCCGGGGGTTCCGCTGACGATGCCGACATCAACAGTTGGGAGTAACGGGCGTCTCGGGCTAGACGGCTTCACGCTGGTGGAACTGCTGGTGGTGCTGGCCATCATGGCGTTCGCCACCCTGGCGGTAGCACCGTCCCTGCAGCGCCTGGCGGCACCCCGCCCGCCGCGCCCGGTGGTCGAACAACTGCTGACGGCAATCGGCCGCTCCCGCGACGAAGCCATCCAGAAACGCCATACCTTCCGCGGTTCGCTCGATCCCGGCAACAGGGTTTGGCAGGACGGTGAAGGCAATGTGCTGTTCCAGTTGCCCGAAGAAACCTTGATCGCTTCCGAGTATGGCCTCTCGACCGAGCCCGTGTCCTGCATCTTTCGTCCTGACGGAAGCGGCTGCAAGCTGTCGTTGCAGGTCGTCCAGGACGGTCAGGAATGGCAGCTGAAAGTCGATCCGGTCACCGGACGCATCCGCTTGCTGCACCTGGTCAACCAATGAACCGTGACAAGTCGATGGCCTCGCCAGGCATGCCTCTTTGCGGCAATGCCGTGGCGGGATTCACCGTGATCGAGACGCTGGTGGCGCTGACCCTGCTGGCCGCCGCCGCAGGCTTCCTGATGGCGACGCTGGGGACCAGTAGCCGGCTGGTGCGCGATGTCCGGGAGAACGAAACGGCATTGTGGCTGGCAAGGTCACGGCTGGTGGAAGCAGCGGCCTATCCGGATCGATCGCCGCCGCAGGACGATCGCCCCGACCAATTTGAGGGCGTCGATTACCGGACCCGCATCGAATACAGGGAAATCTCTCCACTCCCGGAGATCGACATCGACAAGGTCGCGCGCGCCTTTCGATTGATCGAAATTCGCGTTCTGGTCAGTTGGGGAGCGCGGCCCTCGACAGTCCAGTTGACCGCCTACCGCAAGACTGGGCCGGAAACTTCCGTGCCGCCCGCTCCCGGCAAATGAGTTCTCGTCGCGGCTTCACCCTGATCGAACTGTTGGTGGCCATCAGCCTCGCCACCATCATCACTTTGCTCGGGGTTTCGCTGATGCGCACCGGCATCAACAGCAGCGTCGCCAATGAGGAAGCATTGATCCAAAGCCAGGGCGTTCGCGATGCCCGGCGCCTGATCGAACACGCCTGGTCCGGACGCCAGTCAATTGGCTTCAGCGGCAGCGACGCCCAGATCGAATTCACCTCCAGCCAAGCGGCCCTCGGAGGCTTGCCGCTGCGTTTTGCCTGCCAGCCCGGGGAGAAGGGCGACTATGCGCTCTGGCTTTACCGGACAATGCCGGCGGACCAGCCGGGGCAGCCGCAGGAACCGGCTGGCGAGATGTTGCTGGGCAGCCTCGGCGAATGCAAATTCGGTTTCCTGCGGGCACCTGCGGACGACCGGCAACCGGCGCAATGGAAAGGGGATTGGCCCGCCGGGCAGGGTCCGCCCGCGCTGCTACGCCTTGATCTGGCAAGCCTGCGCGGCACGCTGCCGCCCTTCATCCTTGCCGCGGGCGCACCGTGACGAAGACGCTCTGCACTTGCCGGAAAGGCGGCGGCTTCATCCTGATCTATGTTGCCGCGATCCTGGTCTTCCTGACCGTGCTGGTGCTCCATAGCAGCCGGGAAGTTCGCAGCGCTGCCCAGGTGTCGGCGCGGCTGCAGGAACACGATGCCGCCGGTGAGCGCCTGCTTGCGGCAGGCAGCTTGTTGCAGGCACGCCTCGCATTGCTCTGGGCCCAGGCGGAACCCGCCCGTCGCAACCTGTCATTGTTCGTGGACCAACCACTCGGCGCAATCGACATCGATGGCGTCAGCATTTCAGCGACCGTTCAGGACGCCGACCTGCAGCCCGATGCCAATCAGCTCAGCACGGCGGACTGGGCTCGCCTGTTGGGCGCTTACGGAATGGCGGATGCCGATTCGCAGGCCCTTGCCGAACGCATCGATGCACTGCGGCAGCAATCCGGGAAGTTCGAAAGCATCTTCGATCTGGCCGCCATCCCGAACTTGCCATTGAGTCTGTTGCAAGGCTACCTGGCATCGGCTGGCGAAAGCTATCCGGCCCTGGTGGATCTATTGACGGCAGGTGGCGCCAGCCGGCGCCTGCACATCGTCGACTCCCCGCTGGCGCTGTTCGTCGCCTTCAATGCGACCCCGGAACAAGTCGGACGCCTGCGGGAAATCCGGCGTCAGCGTCAGCCGACCCTGGCCGACGCCCGGCTGATTTTCGGCGGCGAGTTGCTCAAAATGATTTATGCGGGGAGCCCGAAACGGCTGCGCATACGCCTTGAAATATCCGGGATTCCCCTGCGACTCGAATTCGAAGTGTCCACGCGCAACGGGCAACTGATGGTCACACCACCGCGGATAGTGACGACTGGTTGATTACATCCGCAGCAACGGCGACATCACTCCACCGATGATGGTCCATGCCGTATAGATGATGATGGCGGCTGGAACCGCGGCAATCGCCGCCTTGAGGAGGAACCAGATCATCGAGGAGATCCGCATGTCCATGTCGGTCACTATCACCGGCATCGCATCGTCGCTCTGGCTCACCGCCCCGCAATGAGGACAGGCAGCAGCGTTGTCACTCACCTTGGCCTTGCATTCATAGCAGTCTATCAGCACGTTGTTTCCTTTCGGTTCGATCATCCATCAATCGGACAGGCGAAGCGCTTTCGAAATGGCCGCCCCGGTTCAGTGACAAGTCCCAGCCTACTTGTTGGCCGCGCCAAGCTCCTGCGGGCCAGGACCTTCGGGTTCGTTGTGAGCGATGGCAAAGTGGCAGTCGATGCAGGTCAATCCCTCTTTCTTGGCTTTGGCATGCCGCGCCTGGGCCTTCTCTGTCTGCTTGTCCGGATCCATCTTGCCGCTGTTGTGGCAATGGCGGCATTCGCGCGAATCGTTGTCTTTCATGTAGGTCCACACGCGCACCGCCAACTCGTGACGCTTGGCTTCGAATTTCTCCTTGGTGTTGATCGAACCGGTGACGTAATGACCCCACAGATCATTGACCAGACCCAGCTTGGCGATGTAGTTGGGTACGTAACCGTGGGGAACATGACAATCGTTGCAGGTGGCCCGAACCCCGGTGCGGTTTTTGTCATGGATCGAGTCCTTGTACTCCGCCAGCATGTGGGTGGTCATCTCGTGGCAGGCGTAGGCACAAAATTGTTCCGAGTTGGCGTGCACCATGAACGCCCCGACCGAGGAGAAAAAAATCAGGCCCACGCCCAGCCCCAGCCCCAGCACGCCAAGCGCCCCGGGAGCCATGCCCCAGTTGCGGATTTTCTCAAAGACTTTGTTCATCTGTCCCTTCTCCCATGTTACGCACAGCGGCGCGAGAATTCCGCTGAAGCCGCTGCAATGACACGTGAATCAA
>Ga0208566_1001961_pt1 | contig 11390 bp, 7 predicted proteins | sample PL_2010_150m_FD_184159 | JGI IMG/M metagenome (GOLD analysis project Ga0208566, IMG submission 184159) | Freshwater microbial communities from Powell Lake, British Columbia, Canada to study Microbial Dark Matter (Phase II) - PL_2010_150m... | ecosystem: Environmental > Aquatic > Freshwater > Lake...
GCCGAATACTATTATGTGACGGACCTGCGCAGCGCCGCCCTGGGCAACGACATCGGCGCGCTGGGGGCGGATGTCGCCACCAACAACGTGCCGACCAGCGGCGTCGATTCGGCATCCTGGCAGCATATGACCACCTTTACCCTGGGGCTGGGTGCGCGCGGCAGGATGATTTTCTCGTCGTCCTACCAGACCGACAGCAGCGGCGACTATTTTGCCGTGAGGAACGGTACCACCGCCAATCCGGCGGGCGGCGTGTGTTCGTGGCAGGCCAGCGGGGCCTGCAACTGGCCGACGCCGGCTTCGGATGCCATCGAAAATATCGACGATCTCTGGCATGCCGCGGTGAACGGGCGCGGCACCTACTTCAGCGCCACCAACCCGACCACCTTGTCCGCTGCGCTGTCTACCGCGCTGGCCGGGGTCTCCGCCCGCATGGGCGCCTCCGCGGCGGCCACCACCAGCAACCCGAACGTGACTTCCGGCGACAACTTCGTCTTCAGTTCGACGTTCAACACCGTGACCTGGGACGGCGAACTGGTCCGGCAACAACTCGATTTGATCACCGGGGTGACTTCCTCCGCCATCGACTGGACGGCGCGGGACCAGCTCGATCTGAATTCCTCGCGCACCATCTATACTTATTCGAGCGCGGCCGCCAACAAACTCAAGCCGTTCCTGTGGGCCAGCCTGTCGGGGGCGGAACAAGCCTATTTCACTGCGCCCAACATCTCCGGCCTGTCCCAGTTCTGCGCCTCCGGCGCCACCTGCCTGAGTGCCGCCAATATCGCCGCCGCCGCCGGTTCGCCGCTGGTGAGCTTCCTGCGCGGCGATCGCAGCTATGAAGGACCATCGACCGACACCAGCAAGTACTACCACCAGCGCGCCCACGTGCTGGGCGACATCGTCGATGCCGAAGCGGTGTATGTGAAGGCCAACCTGGTTAACTACGGAGACAGCCATTCGGCACGCACCGGGATGGTCTATGCCGCCTCCAATGACGGCATGCTGCACGCCTTCGACTCCACCACGGGCGCAGAATCCTGGGCCTATATCCCGTCGATCCTGTTGCCCAGCCTTTACAAGCTGGCCGACAAGAACTATGCGAACCTGCATCAGTATTTCGTGGACGGCACGCCCACCGTCGGCGAGGTGCATTCCGGTACGGGCTGGAGGACCATCCTGGTCGGCGGCATGAACGGCGGCGGCCGCGGCTACTATGCCCTGGACATTACCGATCCCGCGGCCCCGGCGGCCTTGTGGGAATTCACCGATACCAATCTGGGATATACCTACGGCAATCCCGAGATCGCCAAGCTGGCCGACGGAACCTGGGTGGTGATGTTCGCCTCCGGCTACAACAACGTATCGCCGGGCGACGGCGTCGGCCGCTTGTATGTGGTCGATGCCTTGAGCGGCGCGCTGGTCACCGCGATCAACGGAACCGGCATCATCAACACCGGTGTCGGCAGCAGCGGCACTCCGAGTGGTCTGTCGCGCATTCGGGCGTGGGTGGATGATGCGATGAACGACAACACCGCCGTGCGGGTGTATGGCGGGGATCTGCTGGGCAACGTCTGGCGCTTCGATATCAACAACAACGTCGGCACAGCCGGTTACGATGCGCAGAGAATTGTGACACTGGTGGATGGCAGCGGCAATCCCCAGCCAATGACAGCCAAACCGGAAATCGGCGATTGCAGCGGCACTGCGGTGGTATTTGCCGGCACCGGCAAATATCTCGGCGCCAGCGACCTGGCCAACACCCAGCAGCAGTCCTTCTATGCGATCAAGGATGGTCTGGGATCGACAGTCTTGACCAATCCTCGCGCGTCGGGAAGCCACTTCATCCCCCAGATTGAAACCAACACCACCTGTCCGTCGGGCACCTCGACCTCGATCTGCAACACCGGGCAGTCCGTGCGCACCAGTACCAGCGATCCCGTCAGCTTTACCACCGATAACGGCTGGTATATCGATTTTCCGGACAGCGGCGAACGCGCCAATACCGATCCGACGCTGGCGCTCGGAACGATAGCCTTCAATACCAACATTCCCAATTCGAGCGCCTGTACGGTGGGCGGCAACAGCTTCCGCTACTTCCTCGACTACTGCACCGGCGCCCCGGTTTCGACGGCGGGAGGCGTGGTGGCGGTCAGCCTGGGCAATGCGCTGGCCACCCGTCCGGTGATCGTCAGGTTGCCGAACAACACCATCGTCGAACTCACCCGGCTATCGGACGGCACCACGGTGACCTCGAATGTTCCCATCAGCCCGGGAGCCGTCGCCACGCGGCGTGTTTCATGGCGCGAACTGGTCAACGACCAATAGGAACGTCTGGTCCAATGGTGGTCTTGAGAACCGAGTTTGCTCCTGCGCAGGCGAGCCGATATAATCCGCAACCTTGCAGCACCGGGCCGGCGTAGCTCAGTTGGTAGAGCAGCGCATTCGTAATGCGAAGGTCGGGAGTTCAACTCTTCTCGCCGGCACCAATAAACAAGCGGCTCTCAGCGATGGGAGCCGTTTTCATTTTTGGTGAGTTGGCGCCATGTAGGGCCTGTGTAGGATTTGTTTGTCAATACTGGTGTACGTAATCGCTAAGTCAGCAGCGTCAACAAGACCGCCGATATTTAGCCCTTAAACGTTTATCATTTTTTGGATTGTCATTGCTCATCGGGGTTTCCCTTTCGACGTGTCACCCAAACCTTGCCAACTGTGGCGCTACGCTTACGAGAGAAAGTTGCTTTCGCGCCGGGTAGTACCTCGGCATGTAAGGCTGCGCCCCGGCGTCCGCCCGCTATGACCGATTCATGTTCCGCTCTTAAACAATCGCTAATCATGACTTACTCAGGGCCATGTGTGTATCAGGGCGCAAAATGAGGCGTTTGGCGATATCCATGCAGGGTTTCTCAACGACATGATGCAAAGCAGACGAAAATCCGAGAACAATGATGACAAATAGCAACACCTGAATGGGCAACGGCAGTTGATGAAACCAAGGTGGGAATCGAGCCAAGTAAGATATCACGGGCTGATGGACTAAATAAATAGCAAAACTGATCTCTCCTAAATAGACTATGGGCTTCGAGGCAACAAAACGACTCACGCCACCTTCCTGCATGAAAAATACTCCGATAAGAATTGAGAATGCCCAAAATGAGGCGCAGTTGCCGAACCACCACGCTAAGTGCAAGCCCAGCCAAGCGCCCACATGATTAGCGACTATGGGTGTCGTGGCGATAGTAAGAAACGCCAGAGCAAGCGTTCCAAGTTCCAAGAGAGTTCCCGACCGGAAATGTCGTTTGGATTGTGAAAAATACTCATATGAAGAAATGCCGGTGGAGAATTCAAGTATTCGTGCCAGTGGATTAGTTCCGGCAAGGGTATCAAAGGTGCCAGTCGGCATATACAACCAGATTGTCATGAGCCAAGCAATTGTGATAGCGGCGCCAAAGTACATGGGACTGAGCGTTGACTTAAATGCTTCTCGGCAGAGCAATGGGAACATTGCATAGAAGAACATCTCAACCGATATTGACCAAGCTGGACCATTGAGCGCGAAGACTACTTTGATGTCAGGATTCCAAGCCTAAAAGAGAAAGATCGCAGCGAAAAGTTGTCCGGTCGAAAATGTTTGTAGAAAGTAATCCAATATCGATTTTCCACCGATGGCGATCAGAAGCGCGATGACGGCGATGTGGCATGGCCACAGACGGAAGAAACGCAGAGCGATGAACTGCGTTGTAGTAATCCTCCTCTCCAATCCAAGTCGTTGGCGGTACGAGTGCTGGAGTATGAAGCCGCTCAGCACATAAAAGAAGCTGACACCTTGATTTAGTGGGATACCCGCAAATGCACCGATAGGCAGCCCAAGCTGTCCTGGCAAGTGATAAAGGACTATTGCGGATGCTGCAAAGAACCGTAAGCCGGTGAGCGCCGCAATACGGCTGCTGCGTGGATATCCAGCGCCCAACCAATTTGCGTTTTGAGCAATCGGGTTCTTAAGCCTGGACCAGACTTTGGTAAAGCTATACCGTTGTTTCAGGTTTTCGTCGTAACGGTCTGCGCGGCTATCACTATCAATTTCCGTCATCGGTAGACTAAAAGACTCTCAAAACGTGAAGGGTGCCAATCTGTGCGATTCGTTATCCAGCATCAGATAGCCAGAGGCCGAGAAGAGTTTGATGGTCGCATAACAAGACGTATATAGTCAATTAACGACTAATAAAGCCCTGTTTTGAGCTTGGCAAAGCCACGACCATAGGTTGTTCAACTATGGTCAAAGCTATGAAAAAACCGAGAAAGACAGGAACTACCTTGTCGGTGGTCCTTGGGAAGAATATGCAAGCTTGTCGCAAGCGCATGGGGATGACGCAGAACCAACTTGCGCAGGAACTTGGGGTCGAAGTCGAAACCGTTTCGCGCTATGAGCGAGGAGTGATTGCGCCTTCATTTCCTCAGCTTGAAAATATCTGTACTGTTTTGAATGTCGCTGCTTGGGTTTTGTTCTCGAATGGGACCGATTCCCCTAATGCTCAGGACATGACGATTGCCGAATTATTCAAAGGTATTTCATCGCGCGACCGCGACTTTATTCGATCTTATGTGCATGCCTACGCTGAACATCATCAAGTCAAGAGGAAAACTTAAATCTTGCTGGCAATAGGTATCGGTAAAACCTATGGTGTGGCCGGGAAGATATTGACTATCTCGACCGGCTTGGGCGGCAAGACCAGACAGGTCGGGGCCATGAAGCCTGAGCGCTGGCAAACCAACTGCTTGAGCATCTGGCAAAGGACCGCAAGGCGTAGCCTCGGCACGCATCCCCCTCCTCGAATGAATCGTAAAGGGCTTGGCGGCACTCCGGCCGCTGCTACGCCTGGTACATTGCCACTACCGTCGCCACGGCCACTACTGCAAGCAGGAACCAAATCCAAGCGGAGACTTAGTGCGCATCAACCCTGAAGCATGTCCCTTTGCTGCCTTAAGTTTTCTCAGTTTGCAGCCCTATGAGCGGACGCAACAAGCCTGGCAAACAGTGCTTCCATGATATTCCCGGCTCGAATTGCGTCAAGCTCATCATCTGAGAGAGCGTCAAAATCGATCGACTTAAGAAGCTCCGGCGTCAGCTTGTGCTGCGCTCGGATATCGATGCGGTAGTGTCCGCTGGCTTTTCCGCGCGACTCTTCGGCATAAATCGCATCGCGGTACTCGTCATTTGTGACTGCAAGATCGCGCAGGTCGGCCAGCGCCTGCAAGTGTTCTGCCCGAAGTGGGCGTCCAATGTCATGTATTCGGACCGGTTGCGATTTTGCCGCGAGTTGCCAGGTCGAAGGAGTTCGGCTGGTTCAATCCCGCTCCATTCGCTACACCCTGGAGTCCGACCGAAGTTACTACGGGACCAACTGACAAAATCCCGCTGATTTCGAACCGCCGCAGCACATCGCCAAGCACGGCCGATTCGGTCGCGATTGCCAAGGCCTGAATTTCGGGTTGCTCAATTGCCATTGGCTCAAGAGAAGTTCTCACCGCGCCGTCGTCTAAATCGTCCCTGAAGGCACTGATCGCCTGGGCCAAGCTGTTCACCTTTGCGCCCAAAAGGGAGGTCGTGATTGAATCATTCCATATCACCGTGGAAGTACTGACAGCGTCCGGTAATGCCTGGACCGAAAACCAGACATCAGCCATCTCATGCGTCCCGCCTTCGCTTGTGTGGTAGCTCGATACCAGCCCGATCAGATTGCCATTTTCTGCGGTCGTTGATGTCAGGGGATTGAGATCGAGTTGCGTGATAGCAAGCTCGCCCAACGGCTTCAATTCACCCGATTGACTGACCCCGTCCGCATTGCGATCGATCCAAACCGCCAAGCTCGCGAAGGCTGGATCTGCGTTGGTGAGTGCCCCATCGTTGTTGGTATCCATGGCTCTGAGCGCGTCGTAGCCGTCAGCAGCCCGGCGTCCATCGGGCAGTACCGTTGCGCTGCCGAATAGCTCCGAACCGCTGTCGATCACGCCGTCTTGATTGCGATCCAGCGCCAACAGTCCCTCTCCGGGGCCGATCCAGCCCGTGGAAAGCTTCTGCCCCGTATCTGCCAAATCGAACATGACGCCGGTCGACATGCTTACCGTCCTGATGCCCTTGCCCGTCAGGTCCAGCACGATGGGTGTAATCCGTGTGAGAGAAGCCATGTCGGTAGTCGTCAGGGCGGAGATCGGTTTCGTTGTCACAACGGCATTCCCCGTCGACGAGATTGCGGAGATGGTTACGTGCGCGGTTGGGGATAACGCCTTGATCTGCGCGGTCGAAAACGCGTGTACTTGCACTGTCGTAAGCGCCATGAGTTGCTTGGTGGTCAAGGATTTCAACTGTCCACCGGTGAGGGAAGCAAGCTGGTCCGTTGCCAGGGCCGCAATCTGGGTGGTGGTCAGCTTGGGAAGCTGCGTTACCGTCAGTGCCGCGATACTCTGCGGCTTGATCGCACGCAGCTGAGTCGTCGTCAGCACCGCCAACTCGGTGTCCTTTAGAGCCGCCACGCCCTTGGCTGACAAACTCGCAAGCTGTTCCGTGGTCAGGAATGGCACCTGCTTTTTTACATCCAGCGCTGCGATCTGTTTTGTCGTCAGTGCTCCGAACTGACCAGTGTTCAGGCTGACGATTTGAATCGATGTCAGCGCCGCAATCGAGCTTTCCTTCAGCGCCACCAGGTCTTGAGTCGTCAGAACGGCGATCTGACTGGTCGTCAGGAAAGGCACCTGCTTCTTGGCGTCGAGTGCCGCCACCTGAGCAGAAGTCAATGCGGCGACTTGCCTGGTAGTCATCCCCGATATCTGGCTGGACGTCAGAGAGATGAGACTGGCCAGCTTCAGCGTCACTACTACAGCGGTTGAAAATGCCGCAACCTGCGCGGGGCTCAGTATGCCTAGCTGCCTGACGGAAAGCGCATTGACTTGACCGGCCTTCAGCACCGCCAGCTGAGAAGTGATCAACGCGTGGATCTGCCCGGAAGTCAGGTTGGCAACCTGTTTTTCCGTCAAGGCGACAATATCTGTCGTTGTCAGCGTCTTGAATTCTGTCGTTGTCGTGACTGGCATCAGGATTCGTCGCAGGCTTGTGTTGGTCACTCCGGTTGGCCAATCCTGCCAGCTTAGTCCTTCTGTCATACCCGGTCCATAGAAAGTTCTCCGGTCGTCGGACGGAACAATCTTGAAACGCACGATATTCAGGCAGCGCTTGCCGCAAACGCCCAACCCCGCTCCTCGCAGTTCCGGCGATTGCGCGATTGATTGTCAGAAGCTATATACTCCATGAAGAATCGTCCCTTTGGAGTCGGCTATGAATATTGTTGAAGCCCTCAAGCATACAAACCTGTTTTTTGACCTCTCTTCGACTCAACTGGCAAACGTCGCAAGCTTTGCCCGCGAACTGGCTGTGGCCCAGGGAGAGACGATATTTGACCAGAATAGCGCTGGTCGCGATCTCTATGTCGTATTACGTGGGGGCGTCGAGGTATCAGTGGCTACAGATGCCGAGGATACCGTCTTGGCAACGTTTTCGGCGAACCAAAGCTTCGGTGAAATGGCTATGGTGGATGAAGGGCGGCGAAGCGCGACCGCGCGCGCGGTTGAAAATGACACGGTGCTGTTGGTCATCGATACAGAAAGCTTGATGCGGCAGTGCCAAGCCGATACCGATATGGGATTTCGGATCATGCGCCATATCGCGACTGATCTGACGCTTAGAGTTCGCAAACTCGACCTTCATTTTCAGGGCCAATTATTTTGGGGTGCGACAGGAACCGATCTAAGCAAACTATTTTAGATTCCGACAATCGAAGGATGGTGGAAATCATGTCAGACACGGCCACGGATCAATCGGGAAAGGAGCAGTTCGAGTTCGATGTAATCGTTTCGATGCCGCTTGGCGTTGAAAGGGAGATTCTCGAAAAGAACGCCATCGAGAAGCTCGGAGTAACGCCGGAGGTTGTGGCTACCTTGATGAAGAGCCTGGTCGAGCACCGCATCGTCAAGATCAAGTCGGGCGTGCCTCGGGAACAGGCAGACGAGGCCGCGGACAGATTCTCCCGTGCCGGATTCAGGGTGGAGGTGAATCACAGCCTGGTATTGCAGAAAGTCCAGCACAAGGGCGACGACGGTACGACGATTTGTCCTGCCTGCGACAAATCGGTGGTTCTCTCACAAGAACGCCAATGTCCGAAATGCGGTGTGTTTATCGACAAGCTTACCCCGGAGTTCCTGTTACGCAAGCAACTCATGGAGAAAGAGCGCGCTCGTCTTGCGGCGATGCAGCGCATCGAAGGGGAGGATGCCGCGAAGAAGCGAATGACGGATCTCGAGCGCAAACTGCGGGAAGAAATCCGGGACGAACTGGAAAAGGAATTTGGTCTCGAAAAGCGTTCAAAAAGCCTGCTTTCGGGGAAATTGGGGCGTTATGCCGTGCCAGTGATCGTTACCTTGGGGATCGCGGGATCATTTGCGGCGGGTCGGGCTTTGGCGCCGGGTGGCGGAGCAGGCGTTGGGCAAAATGCCGCCGCCAAATCCGGCGAGTCGACGGAGGGCCAGGGTGCGGGTGCGCAAAAGGTTGTCGAGAACTTCTTGAAGGGATCGGCGAAAATGGGTGCGGCCATGGCGAAAAACGGCGGCGGAATATCGATGTCGGCGATTATCGCAGAGGCACAGCAGGCAAAGCAGGCACAGCCGGGACAGCCGGGACAGCCAGTCGATATTTCGGGTTCGCTGGCAGTCGGTGATTCCGAAGGTGCGGGTGCCAAGCTTGCAGGCGTCGATTCTCTGCTGCTGTTGCTTCCCAATACCGAAGAGAAGGCGGCGACCGTGATCAGCGCCGATGCCAAGCGCACCCTGGCAATGGAGTTGGCTGTGGTACTCGCCGAGATGGGGCAGATCCCCCGGGCGAGAGAGCTGATGGCCCGCGCCTACATGCTTTCGGGTGAGACCCCTCCCCTTGATCAGGCGGTGCAGTTGAGATTGGCGCATCTTCGAGTGGAAGCCTGGGCAATTGGCGTCGGCCAAGGCGGAAAATTGTCCGAGCAGATTGACGCTCTTGACAAGCTTGCCGGAGAACTGCCGACCGCAGGCGCGCGAGCGGAGGCTTTTGCGGCAATTGCCGAGGTTCTTTCCGGCGCGCTCAACCTGAAATCCGAAGTGGCGGAGGCTTTTTTCCACCGCGCGGGCCAGGAGTTCGCCAAGGAGACTTCCAAGTCGGTTCAGAACGATGTCGGCCGCCAATTGCTGGTTTCCCGCGCCCGAGCCGTGCTCAATGCCGTCCGGGTTCGCGTGGAGCATGGCATGCTCGATGGCGCCAGGCAACTTGCTACCCAACTTGAGGGGATGACGGCCTCAGCGCCAACGGTCACTTCGGCAATGTTGATGGGGATCGATGGACAGGTGAAAGGATTGCTCGGAAACGCGAGCGCGGCGCAGAAGACCGTCGAGGCCGCACTCGCAAAGGCACATAGAGCCTCGTCGATCGAGGAAGAGGCCAATGTACTCAGGTGGATTCTCCAATCGAATGATGTCTATGCAAGCGAGAAAGGCAAGTCGGCGCTGAGCCTTGTAGTAACCAGTGCGGAAAAACGGGGCGGCCGGGAGATGGCTGGGGTACTGGTCGAGGTTGCGCAAATTCACGCACAGAATGGAAATGTCCAGGCCGTGCAGGAAGCCAAAGCCAAATTGGACGAATTGGCGAAAACCAAGCCCGGGCTGGAAGACTACGTGGGCCAGCTTGCAGGCCTTTCAGAAGTTGCCTTTGCCAGGCACGCCCGGAAGACCGGGGCGCTGGCAGACAGCGATGCTCATTTGCGACGTGCGGCCGCGCTGATTTCCTAGTTCGACTTGCTGGCGGCGTCGGGACGCCGATTCCGAATTCGGAGCTGCCGCGGGCTTTGCGGTAAAATTCGATTTCCCCCGTGCAAGCCCTTTCTTTTTCAGGAGCCAGACCGTCATGCAAATCAGGGACAGTGTATTCATCGTAACCGGCGGTGCTTCGGGGCTGGGCGCGGGAACCGCACGCCTGCTGGCTGCGGGCGGCGCCAACGTGATGCTCGCGGATCTCAACAAGGCGGGTGGCGATGCGCTGGCCGAGGAGTTGAATGCGGAATTCGCCGGGTCGGCCCGCTTCAGCGAGACCGATGTTTCCGGTGAGGCCAGTGCCAAGGCGACCATCACGCAAACAGTCGAGAGTTTCGGCAAGCTTAACGGACTCATCAACTGCGCCGGCGTCGCCATCGGCGAAAAGGTCCTCGGCAAGGAAGCCCCGCATCAACTGGCTTCCTTCGCCAGGGTCATCAACGTCAACCTGGTCGGCACCTTCAACATGATTCGCCTCGCCGCCGAGGTGATGAGCAAGGGCGCGCCCAACGCTGCCGGCGAGCGCGGCGTGATCGTCAATACCGCGTCGGTGGCCGCCTACGACGGACAGATCGGACAGGCGGCGTATGCCGCGTCAAAGGGTGGCATCGTTGGCATGACGTTGCCGATCGCCCGCGAACTGGCGCGCTTCGGGATACGCGTCATGACCATTGCGCCGGGGATATTCGAGACGCCGATGCTGCTCGGCATGCCGCCGGAAATCCAGGAGGCCCTCGGCAAGATGGTGCCGTTTCCCCAGCGCCTCGGCAAGCCGTCGGAGTATGCGGCGCTGGTCGCCCAAATCATCGAGAACGAGATGCTGAACGGCGAGGTGATCCGCCTCGACGGGGCGATCCGGCTGGCGCCCAAGTAGGCGTTTCAAGTAGGCAGCGCGTGATGGGCGAGGCCTGTTATCACTGCGGCCTGCCTATACCGGCAACAACCGATTTCCCGGCCGTCATCGACGGCGAATCGAGGCGAATGTGCTGCGCCGGTTGCCAGGCAGTGGCCCAGGCCATCGTCGCCAATGGCCTGGCCGACTACTACCGGCATCGCGAGGCGTTGCCGGAAAGCCCGCGCCAGGCGCTGCCGGGAGCCATGCTGGACGCCGGCGCTTTCGACCTTCCGGAAGTGCAGAGGAACTTCGTCGAACGGGTCCAGGGAGAGGCGGGCGAACATCAACGCGAGGCATCGCTGATTCTCGAAGGAATCACCTGCGCCGCTTGTGTCTGGCTCAACGAGCAGCACCTGGCACGCCAGCCCGGCGTAATCGCCGTCAGCGTCAACTATTCGACCGGCCGCGCGCGCGTCCGCTGGGACCAGCGCCGCATCAAGCTGTCGCAGATTCTGCTGGCCATCGCCGCCATCGGCTATCGCGCCTACCCTTACGATCCGGCGCGTTCGGAGCAGTTGGCCGGCAGCGAGCGCAGGGCGGCGCAGTGGCGCTTGTTCGTCGCCGGTTTCGGCATGATGCAGGTGATGATGTACGCCGTTCCGGTATATCTGGC
>Ga0208566_1001967_pt1 | contig 11379 bp, 8 predicted proteins | sample PL_2010_150m_FD_184159 | JGI IMG/M metagenome (GOLD analysis project Ga0208566, IMG submission 184159) | Freshwater microbial communities from Powell Lake, British Columbia, Canada to study Microbial Dark Matter (Phase II) - PL_2010_150m... | ecosystem: Environmental > Aquatic > Freshwater > Lake...
GTCTTCAACCCGATGCTACGCGAACTGGCGCGCATGAGTTACCTGTGGCTGCAACCGCACCGGCTTCGCGGCGACAAGCTGGCACAGATCATCGGCCCGATCCCGCACACCTCCCTGGATGCGGCGCTGGACAGCACGCTGGCGGAACTGAAGCTGACCGGAAAACAGCACGAGGATGCGCCGGCAGGACCGGCATGACCATGACCTCCAATCCCGTGCTGGTCGAAACCTGGCGCGGCGATGCGGTCGAGTCGTTCCATCGCGGCGCCGTGGCAGTCGTCGACGCCGACGGCGGGCTGCTTGCTTCGCTCGGCGACATCGATCGCCCGGTCTTTCCGCGTTCGGCGGTCAAGGCTTTGCAGGCCCTGCCCCTGGTGGCGAGCGGCGCCGCCGACGCTCTCGGACTGTCCGACGAAGCCCTGGCCATGGCCTGCGCCTCCCACGGCGGCGAACCCGCGCATACCCAACGCGTCGCGGCGACGCTGGCGGCTGCGGGACTGGATGCAACGGCGCTCGAGTGCGGCGCGCACTGGCCTTCCCATGAGGCGAGCATGCGCGCGATGGTACGTGAAGGGGCAAGCATCAGTGCGCTGCACAACAACTGCTCGGGCAAGCACGCCGGATTCCTGTGCCTCGGCTGCATCCTTGATGAGGAGAAAGATGCGCGCCGCTTCGGGCGCGGCTATATCGATCCCGGGCATCCGACCATGCGGGTGGTCACCGCCGCGCTGCAGGCCACCACCGGATTCGACCCGGCGATTGCTCCGCGCGGCATCGACGGCTGCTCGATTCCGACTTACGGCATCCCGCTGCGGCGGCTGGCACTGGCTTTTGCGCGCTTTGGCGGCGAAGTGGGACTGAGCCCGGAACATGCGCGCGCCGCCCGGCGACTGCGTCAGGCAGTTGCCCGGGCACCCTTTTTCGTCGCCGGGACTGGCCGCTTTGATACCCGCGTCATGGAGTTGCTGGGTGAGAGGGTGTTCTGCAAAGTCGGTGCGGAGGGGATGTATTGCGCGGCCTTTCCAGATCGGGGCTTGGGCGTCGCCCTGAAAATCGACGACGGCGGCTACTCGCGCGCCGCCGACGTGGCGATGGCGGCATTGATAGAGACCGGCGTCGCCCTCGACGACGACGAGTCCCAGTTCATCCGTCGCCTCAGCAGCGCCGCGCTGTCGAACTGGAACGGGCTCGCAATCGGGAGAGTTGAGGCAACACAGGCGTTGCGCAGACTGAGTCTGCGCTAGGGAGCGGAAGGCACGGGCTCCCGGGGCACCGGGAAGAACCGCGTATTACCCCTGTTTCATCCGCAGCAACCACAACCTCGCCAGTACCTCGATGCCGTCGGTCCCGGCAATTGACTTGAACGCCTGCACCGCCTTGTCTTTCTGGCCGGCATACAGATAGGCCATCGCAAGTTTCAGCTTGGCATCTTCGGGATACTTGAGCCCGCCCTTGGCGATACCCTGCTCGATCAGCGGAATGCCTTTGTCGAATTGTCCGTGCAGCACGAAATTGAAGCCAATGCTGACCGGCGTGACGCCCGTCTTGGCCGCAGCCGCGCGTTGCTCATCCTGGGGCATCGCCTTCATGTCTTCCGCCAGGCCCTTGCTGACCTGTTCCTGCAATTTCTTTACCTTCATATCCGTGGTCGCCAGCAGCTTGTCGGCGACACCCGTGTCAAGCACCTTCTTGGCTTCCCCCGGGAACCCTGCCTGCATGGCGAGACCCGCCATGTCCAGATACTCCTCGGCATTGTCGATGACGCCCGCATAGGATTGCAGGCGATAGGCGTCCAGCGCCAGCCGCTCCGAGAATGCCGGGTTTACTTGTACCCGGCGGACCAGATCAGTCCAATAGCTCTTCTTGGGATAGTGGATCACCAGCCTTTCAAGGGCTGTCACCAATTCGTCGTTGTGCTTCAGCTTCATCTCGCAATTCGCCCAGAGTTGCAGTTGGTTCTCCGGCATCACCCGGCCCGCCGCCTCATCTTCGCGGTTGAACTTCTGCAGCACGGCCGCCGCGCTGGCACAATCATTCCTGAGGAAATGCGCCTGCGCCAGCAACACCTTGATCTGCGGTTCGGGTCCGCCCTTCTCCAGGTAGCGCGCTGCCCAGACGACCGCATTGGCATGGTCGGGCTTGTTGTAGAACTGCACCGCCAGAGCCCGCGAGATGTCGAGGAACTCCTCTTTCGTCAACCGGTTGAAGCCGATTGTCGCGTTGAATGACTTGGCGGCGAGGTCGACATTACCGCCGGCGAAAGCGGCGGCACCACGGTTGCGGGAAATGACATAGGACTCGTAGGCAGTCTTGTCGGGGACGGCATCGGCTTCGTCGATCTTTGCCAAGGCCTCCTGGTACTGCTTGGCTGTCGTCAAATCCTGTGCCTCTTTCAATGGCTTGGCGACTTCCGCGCGCACCGTGTCGGGCGCGGGCGCAGCTTCCTCCGCTGCGAGCGCCGAACCTGCGCCCGGCACCAGGTCCCCGCTACCGAGGCCAATCAGGCAGAGAGCTGCAAGGATGGTTCGAAGGGTGATGGTCATACAGGAGGGCCTCTCAGTTAGGGTTGTGTTGTCAATGACAGCTGGGGCGCGGCACACGGAATATATCAAAGAATCATTTGACGGCGAGCCCCGCCGCGAGTGGAGAATCGGCGGACTCAAGCGGCGGCGGTACGCAGCTTCGCCAAGGCAGCCCGGCCTGAGAGCAGGTGGTCGTGCATCAGTTGGGCGGCTGCGTCGGTGTCGCGGCGCTGGATCGCCTTGAGGATGGCGCGATGCTCGGCCAGCGATTGTTTGAGGCGGCCTTCGACCCGCAATGAGTCGCGCCGCGTCAGCTTGAGCATCTTGCGCGTGTCGTCGATCAGTTGCGACAACCAGCGATTGCCGGCGAGTTTTTGCAGGGCGGCATGGAAGTTGTGGTTGGCTTCGAAGAAGCGATCGACATCGCCCTTCCTGGCATGCGCTTCGAGTTCATCGTGAATTGCCGCCAGGCGGGCCAGGTCGGCAGCACTGGCCTTTTGCGTAGCCTCCGCGGCGCAACGTCCCTCCAGCAGCGCCATCACCGGAAAGATCTCGTCGAGATCCAACTCAGACAGCTCGGTGACATAACATCCCCGCCTCGGCTTCAGCGTCACCAGCCCTTCGGACGCCAGCACCTTGAGCGCTTCGCGCAAGGGAGTGCGCGAAATGCCGTATTCCAGGGCCAGCGCCTGTTCGTCGATCCACCCGCCGGGGGGTAGTTGATGGGCATAGATGCGCATTCGGAGGCGCTCCGCCACCTGCTGGTAGAGCGCCGGGGAATCGATGCCGATTTCTGCTCTTGCATTCATAATTATGAATATAGTATTATGCTGCCTAATCGATGTCAAGGGCGATTCGGCATACCCGGGTGTAAAGTTCCCGCCGCCACTTGACCCCATGCGTCACCTCGCGGTTGCACTGTCGTCATCAGCAAGGAAAGCCCAGCATGAGCAAGAACCCGGATGTCAGCATTCCCTCCCTGGAAGCCTGGAGCAAGGCGGCCGCCAAGTCCGCTCCGGGCGGCGACGTGCATGCCCTGGACTGGAACACCCCGGAAGGCATAGCGATCAAGCCGCTGTATACCAGGGCGGACGTCGCCGGCCTGCCCTACGCCGACACCCTGCCCGGTTTCGCGCCATTCGTGCGCGGCCCGCAGGCCACCATGTATGCGGGGCGACCGTGGACCATCCGCCAGTACGCCGGCTTCTCCACCGCCGAAGCCTCCAACGCCTTCTACCGCAAGGCGCTTGCGGCCGGCGGCCAGGGTGTCTCGGTGGCCTTCGACCTGGCCACCCATCGCGGCTACGATTCCGACCATCCGCGAGTGACCGGCGATGTCGGCAAGGCCGGCGTCGCCATCGACTCGGTCGAGGACATGAAGATTCTCTTCGACGGCATACCGCTCGATAAGGTCTCGGTGTCGATGACCATGAACGGCGCGGTGCTGCCGGTGCTGGCGGGTTACATCGTGGCCGCCGAGGAGCAGGGCGTCACCCAGGAGAAGCTGTCGGGAACGATCCAGAACGACATCCTCAAGGAGTTCATGGTCCGCAACACCTACATCTATCCGCCCGGGCCTTCGATGCGCATCGTTGCCGACATCATCGGCTACACCGCACGGAAGATGCCGAAGTTCAATTCGATATCGATCTCCGGCTACCACATCCAGGAAGCCGGCGCGACGCAGGCCCTGGAACTCGCCCTGACCCTCGCCGACGGCCGGGAGTACGCGCGCGTGGCGCTGGCCAGCGGCATGGACGTGGACGATTTCGCCGGGCGGCTGTCCTTCTTCTTCGCCATCGGCATGAACTTCTATCTGGAGGTAGCCAAGCTGCGCGCCGCGCGCCTGCTGTGGTTTCGCATCATGCAGGAGTTCCGGCCGAAGAGTCCCAAGTCGCTGATGCTGCGCACCCATTGCCAGACCTCGGGCTGGTCGCTGACCCTGCAGGATCCCTACAACAACGTGGTGCGCACCACCATCGAAGCGATGGCCGCGGTGTTCGGCGGCACGCAGTCGCTGCACACCAATTCGCTCGACGAGGCGATCGCCCTGCCGACGGAGTTCTCGTCGCGCATCGCTCGCAACACGCAACTGATCATCCAGGAAGAAACGCATATCACCAGCGTCGTCGATCCCTGGGGCGGCTCCTACATGATGGAGAAGCTGACCCAGGACATCGCCGACGAAGCCTGGAAAATAATCGGGGAAGTCGAGGCCATGGGCGGCATGACCAAGGCGGTCGAGTCCGGCTGGGCCAAGCTGAAGATCGAGGAGTGCGCGGCGCGCAAGCAGGCGCGCATCGACTCGGGCCAGGATGTCATCGTCGGCGTGAACAAGTACCAACTGGACCAGGAAGACGCCATCGACTTCCTCGATGTCGACAACCACGCCGTCCGCGATGCGCAAGTCGCGCGCCTCGCGCGCGTCCGCGCCAACCGCGAGCAACAGGCCGTGGATGGAGCGCTGGCGGCGTTGACCGCGAGTGCCAAGAGCGGGGAAGGCAACCTGCTCGATTTGGCGATCCGGGCCAGCCGCCTACGCGCGACCGTCGGGGAGATCTCCGACGCCCTGGAAGCCGCCTGGGGACGCCACCGGGCCAACAATCAGACCGTTTCCGGCGTCTATGGCGCCGCCTTTGCGGAGGACCAGGACTGGATGGACATCAAGAAACAGATCGAGGCTTTCGCCGAAGCCGAAGGACGCCGCCCGCGCATCATGATCGCCAAGCTGGGCCAGGATGGCCACGACCGCGGCGCCAAGGTGGTCGCCACGGCTTTCGCCGACCTCGGCTTCGACGTCGACATCGGTCCGCTGTTCCAGACCCCGGAGGAGGCCGCGCGCCAGGCGGTGGAAAACGACGTCCATGCCATCGGCGTATCGACCCTGGCGGCCGGCCACAAGACGCTGGTGCCGGCGCTGGTCAAGGCGCTCCGCGACCAGGGCGCCGGCGAGATCGTGGTCTTCGTCGGCGGCGTGGTGCCGGCGCAGGACTACGAATTCCTGCACCAGGCGGGCGTCAAGGGCATCTTCGGCCCCGGCACGCCGATCCCGCAATGCGCCCATGAAGTGCTGCGGGCGATTTCGACGGCGCGCGCACTCCACACGGCGCCCAGCACCTGAACCTGACCCCGTCCAACGAGCATGTCGAACTTACCCGAGCCGGGCCTCACTGCCGCGGATGCCGAACTGGTCGCCGGCATCCTGGCGCGCCAGCGGCGATCGCTGGCCAAGGCCATCACCCTGATCGAATCGACGCGCCACGACCATCAGGCGCGCGCCCAGGCCCTGCTGGAGAAATTGATGCCGTACAGCGGCCAAACGGGCCAATGCGACAAGTGCATTCGCGTCGGCATCTCGGGCGTGCCCGGCGTCGGCAAGTCGACCTTCATCGAGGCCCTGGGGATGCACCTCGTCGAGCAGGGCAGGCGTGTCGCGGTATTGGCGGTCGACCCTTCGTCGTCGCTTTCCGGGGGCGCCATCCTCGGCGACAAGACCCGCATGGAGCGCCTCAGCCAGCGCGAAGACGCCTACATCCGGCCGACGCCGACCGGCGGTTCGCTCGGCGGCGTTGCCGAGAAGACCCGCGAGGCGATGCTGCTGTGCGAAGCGGCCGGGTTCGAGGTAATCATCGTCGAGACCGTCGGGGTCGGTCAGTCGGAAACGTCGGTCGCCGGCATGACCGACGTTTTCGTGCTGATGCAATTGCCGAATGTCGGCGACGATCTGCAGGCGATCAAGAAGGGCATCGTCGAACTGGCCGACCTGGTGCTCTTCAACAAGGCCGACCTCGACCCCCAGGGAGCCGAAAACGCCGCCCTGCAAATGGGTTCGGCGCTGCACCTGCTGCGGCCGAATTCGCCGCACTGGCAGCCCCGTGTGCTCAAAGTCAGCGCCACCCAGGAACAAGGCATCGCCGTCTTCTGGCAAGCCATAGAGGAATACTGTAAGACCATGCGGGACACCGGCGAATTCTCCGCCAAGCGGCGGCGCCAGGCGCTGGCCTGGATGTGGACGCTGATCGAGTCCGGTCTGCATGGGCGCTTTCGCAAGCATCCGTCGGTGCGGCGCGAACTGCCGGCGCTGGCCACCGCCGTCGAGGCCGGCGAATTGCCGCCGGCGCTGGCCGCCGAGCGCCTGCTGGATTGTTTCAAGGAACAAAACCTGGAGCCATTGGCGGAATGACATGCCTTGCGCGTTGGTTTCGTTAAGGGCCCGCATTTCAGCTTGACTGGAGAATCGCCATGCACGACATCATTCACCAACTGGAAAAGATGCGCCAAGATGCGCGTCTCGGTGGCGGTATCAAGCGCATCGAGGCGCAGCACGCCAAGGGCAAGCTGACTGCGCGCGAGCGCATCGAGCTGCTGCTCGACCCGGGCACTTTCGAGGAATGGGACATGTTCGTCGAGCACCGCTGCAACGACTTCGGCATGGCCGAGAACAAGATCCCCGGCGACGGCGTGGTAATCGGTTACGGCACCATCAACGGCCGCATGGTGTTCGTGTTTTCGCAGGACTTCACGGTGTTCGGCGGCGCCCTGTCGGAAGCCCACGCCGAGAAAATCTGCAAGGTGATGGACCACGCCATGAAGATGGGCGCGCCGGTGATCGGCCTCAACGACTCCGGCGGCGCGCGCATCCAGGAGGGCGTCGCCTCGCTGGGCGGCTATGCCGATGTGTTCCAGCGCAACGTCATGGCTTCCGGCGTGGTGCCGCAGATCTCGCTGATCATGGGACCCTGCGCCGGCGGGGCGGTGTATTCGCCGGCCATGACCGACTTCATCTTCATGGTCAAGGACACTTCCTACATGTTCGTCACCGGCCCGGAGGTGGTGAAGACGGTGACCCATGAGGAAGTCACGGCCGAGGAACTGGGCGGCGCCGTGACCCACAACACCAAATCCGGCGTCGCCGATCTGGCTTTCGACAACGATGTCGATGCCCTGCTGATGCTGCGCCGCTTCTTCAACTACCTGCCGCTCAACAACCGCGACAAGCCGCCGTTGCGGCCGTCTCCCGACCCCGCCGAGCGCCTCGACCGTTCGCTCGACACGCTGGTCCCGGACAACCCCAATAAACCCTACGACATGAAGGAGCTGATCAACAAGATCGTCGACGATGCCGACTTCTTCGAACTGCAGCCCGACTATGCCAAGAACATCCTGATCGGCTTCGCCCGCATGGAGGGCCAGACCGTCGGCATTGTCGCCAACCAGCCGCTGGTGCTGGCCGGCTGCCTGGACATCAAGTCGGCGATCAAGGGCGCCCGCTTCGTGCGCTTCTGCGACGCCTTCAACATCCCGGTGATCACCCTGGTCGACGTGCCCGGCTTCATGCCCGGCACCGCGCAAGAATACGGCGGCATCATCAAGCACGGCGCCAAGCTGCTGTACGCCTACGCCGAATGCACCGTGCCCAAGGTCACCTTGATCACCCGCAAGGCCTACGGCGGCGCCTACGACGTGATGGCCTCGAAACACCTGCGCGGCGACGTCAATTTTGCCTGGCCCTCCGCCGAGATCGCGGTGATGGGTCCGAAAGGCGCCGTGGAGATCATCTTCCGCGAGGAGAAGGGCGATCCGCTCAAGCTGGCACGGCGCGAGGCCGAGTACAAGGCCAAGTTCGCCAATCCCTTCGTCGCCGGTTCGCGCGGCTTCATCGACGACGTGATCCAGCCCCACGAAACCCGCAAGCGCATCTGCCGCTCATTGGCGATGCTGCGTGGGAAAAAACTCGAAAACCCGTGGCGTAAACACGGAAATATCCCGCTGTGACGGCTAATGCATCGCCTGAGTCGTCATGGCAGTTGAAAGGAATAGCATGTTCAAGAAAATTCTGATTGCCAACCGCGGAGAAATCGCCTGCCGAGTCATCAAGTCGGCACGCAAGATGGGCATCAAGACCGTCGCGGTGTATTCCGAGGCGGACAAGGATGCGCGCCATGTCGAGATGGCCGACGAGGCCGTCTGCATCGGTCCGCCGCCGTCGAAAGAATCCTACCTCAGCATAGCCAAGATCATCGCCGCGTGCCAGGACACCGGCGCCGAGGCGGTCCATCCGGGCTACGGCTTTCTTTCGGAGAACCCGAAGTTCTGTGCCGCCCTGGTACAGGCCGGGATCGTCTTCATCGGTCCCAAGCCGCACGCCATGGAAGCCATGGGCGACAAGATCGCCTCCAAGAAGCTGGCCATGGCAGCCAAGGTCAGCACCATTCCGGGCTATACCGATGTCATCGAGAAGGCCGACGAGGCGGTGCGCATCGCCGCCGGAATCGGCTACCCGGTGATGATCAAGGCCTCGGCCGGCGGCGGCGGCAAGGGACTGCGCGTCGCCTTTAACGACCACGAGGCGCGCGAAGGTTTCCAGAGCTGCCGCAATGAGGCCAAGAACAGCTTCGGCGACGACCGGGTGTTCATCGAAAAATACATCGAGGAGCCGCGCCATATCGAAATCCAGATCCTCGGCGACAGCCACGGCAATATCGTCTACCTGTGGGAACGTGAGTGCTCCCTACAGCGCCGCCACCAGAAGGTAGTCGAGGAGGCGCCCTCGCCCTTCCTCGACGCGGCCACCCGCAAGGCCATGGGCGAGCAGGCCGTGGCGCTGGCGCGCGCCGTGCAGTACCAGAGTGCCGGCACCGTCGAATTCGTGGTCGGCGGCAAGGACAAGGGCTTCTACTTCCTCGAAATGAACACCCGCCTGCAGGTCGAACATCCGGTCACCGAACTGATCACCGGCCTCGACCTGGTCGAGCAGATGATCCGCGTCGCCGCCGGAGAGAAACTTGCCTTCACTCAGGACCAGATATGGCTGCAAGGCTGGGCGATGGAGTGCCGCATCAACGCCGAGGATCCGTTCCGCAATTTCCTGCCCTCCATCGGCCGGCTGGTGAAATACCTCCCGCCGCCGGAAGAGCCGCCCGGCCTGGCGACCCGGGTGCGCGTGGATACTGGAGTGTATGAGGGTGGTGAGATTTCGATGTACTACGATCCAATGATCGCCAAGTTGATCGTCCACGGCGCCACGCGCGAGCAGGCGATCGCCCGCATGCGCGACGCGCTCAACCATTTCGTGATCCGCGGCGTTTCCTCCAACATCGCCTTCCAGGCGGCGCTGATGCAGAACCCGCGTTTCATTTCCGGCAACTTCAACACCGGCCTGATTGCCGAGGAATACCCGAAAGGTTTCAACGCCGCCAACGCGCCGCATGACGATCCGGCCATGCTGATTGTGGTCGGCGCCGCCATCCACCGCCGCTACCTGGAACGCAACGCCAGGATCAACGGCCAGTTGCCCGGCCACGAATACAAGCCCGGCAACGACTTCGTGGTCCTCCTCAATGAGGCCCAGCACGCGGTGGTAGCGACCCCTGTACCAGGTGGTTTCGACGTCGATTACGCCGGTGAAAAATATGCCATCCGTTCGCCGTGGCAATTCGGCCAGCCGCTCTATCAGGGCACCCTGAATGGCGAAGCGATCTGCATGCAGGTGGAACGCATCGGACTGAAGTACCGGGTGTTCCACTGGGGTACCCAGGCCGACTTGATGGTGCTGACCGCGCACGCGGCCGCCCTGCAGAAACTCATGCCGCACAAGGCCCCCCCTGATCTGTCGAAGTTCCTGCTTTCCCCGATGCCTGGGCTGCTCGCCCAAATCTGTGTGACGGCCGGCCAGGAGATCAAGGCCGGCGAGAAGCTGGCGGTGATCGAGGCGATGAAAATGGAAAACGTCCTGAAAGCCGAACAGGACGGCGTGGTCGACAAGCTGTTGGCGAAACCCGGCGAAAGCCTCGCAGTGGATCAAGCCATCATCGCGTTTCGCTGAATTTCAACCAGGACCACCACGACTTGGCGACCCTCGATCACCTGGTGCTCGCCACGCGAGATCTGACGCGGGGCGCCGCTTGGCTCGAAAACCACCTCGGCGTGGCCTTGTCGCCCGGTGGAGCGCATGCTCCGATGGGCACCCACAATCACCTGCTCAAGCTCGGTCCGTCGCTCTACCTCGAATTGATCGCCATCGACCCGCATGCTCCTTCGCCGCCGTGGCCGCGCTGGTTCGCACTCGACACGCCACTGATGCAGGCACGCCTGGGCGAGCGGCCGCGGCTGATCCACTGGGTGGCACGCTGCGCCGACATCGTGGCGGAGTCGCCCGCCTGTCCCGAGCAACTCGGCGAGATCATTCCGATGCAACGCGGCAACTTCGAATGGTTGATCACCTTGCCGGCGGATGGCCACCTGCCGGGCGACGGATTGGTGCCGACCCTGATCGAATGGCGGGGGCCACAACATCCTGCTGACGCTTTGCCCGAGGCCGGTTGCGCCCTGTTGAAGCTCGAGGGCTTCCACCCGAAACCGCAACCGATTCGGACCGCGCTTGCCGCACTTGGCCTTGAAGCGGCATTGGCGTTGTACGCCGGCAATGAGGTCGAACTTCTGGCCTACCTCGAAACGCCGGGCGGCCTGCGCGAACTGGACTGAATCAGGTATTGCCTCCCGCCACGACAAAAATCATGCTCGCTATACCGTTTTCAATAGGCTCGTGCTGTAATTGCAGTGTTTGCAGGTTCGCCCAGTCGCCTTTCCCGTAATTTCTTCGTGAGGAATCCATCGATGAACAAGAATTTCCGTGTTTGCCTGCTCTTCGCCGCGCTCGGTTTCACTTGCACCGCCCTGCCTGTCGCGGCCCAGACCAAGTGGGACATGCCCACGCCCTATCCCGCCGCCAACTTCCACACCGAGAACATCGCCCAGTTCGCCGCCGACGTGGACAAAGCCACCGCCGGCAATTTGAAAATCACCGTGCACGCCGGCGGCTCGCTGTTCAAGGCCAACGAGATCAAGCGCGCGGTGC
>Ga0208566_1001971_pt1 | contig 11371 bp, 9 predicted proteins | sample PL_2010_150m_FD_184159 | JGI IMG/M metagenome (GOLD analysis project Ga0208566, IMG submission 184159) | Freshwater microbial communities from Powell Lake, British Columbia, Canada to study Microbial Dark Matter (Phase II) - PL_2010_150m... | ecosystem: Environmental > Aquatic > Freshwater > Lake...
GCTGCGCGCACTCGGGATCACCAGCGCCAGGCGCTCGGCGGCGATTCCCGAAGTTCCGACGATTGCCGAGGCGGGTGTTCCGGGTTACGAGTTCACCACCTGGCACGGCCTGTTGGCGCCGGCCGGCCTGCCCAAGGCCGTACTGTCGAAACTCAGCGAGAATCTCGGTAAGGTCATGCGGGCGCCGGACCTCTCGGAGCGGTTTGCGAGGGAAGGCGTCGATATCGTTGCGAGCACGCCGGAGCAGTTTTCCCGGCATCTGAAGAGCGAGCTGCAAAAGTGGAGCAAGCTCGTCAAGGAACGGGGCATGCGTGCGGACTGAGAAACAAGACGCCCGTCGATTGCGCGCGGGATAATAGCGCCATGTCGTTCATACTTGCACTCGACCAGGGCACGACCAGTTCGCGCGCGATCGTGTTCGATCACGCCGGCGCGATCAAGGCGGCCGCGCAAAAGGAGTTCCGCCAGATCTTCCCGCAACCGGGATGGGTCGAGCACAATCCGGATGAAATCTGGGAAACGCAGATCGGTGTGGCTGCCGAAGCCATCGCGCGTGCCGGGATCCATGCGCGCGACATTGCCGCAATCGGCATCACCAACCAGCGTGAGACCACCGTGGTGTGGGACCGGCGTACCGGCAAGCCGGTACACAACGCCATCGTGTGGCAGGACCGGCGCACTGCCGCGTTTTGCGATGAACTCAAGGCCCAGGGGCACGAGCGGCTGTTCAGCGACAAGACCGGGCTGGTGCTCGATGCTTATTTTTCCGGAACCAAATTGCGCTGGATACTCGACAACGTTGCCGGTGCGCGCCGGCAGGCTGAAGCAGGACAGCTCGCGTTCGGCACGATCGAGAGCTGGCTGATCTGGAAGCTTACAGGCGGCGCCGCGCACGTCACGGATGCGAGCAACGCCTCGCGCACGCTGCTGTTCGACATCCGCCGCGGCGATTGGGATGAAGAGTTGCTCGAGCTGCTCGCAATTCCGCGCGCGGTGCTTCCTGAAGTAGTGCCATCGAGCGGCATTGTCGCCGAGACCGCGCGCGGGCTGTTCGCCGTGCGCATACCGATCGCAGGCATCGGCGGTGACCAGCAGGCGGCGCTGTTCGGCCAGCGCTGCATCGTCCCCGGCATGGTGAAGAACACCTACGGCACCGGCTGCTTCATGCTGATGCATACCGGCGCGACACCGGTGTGTTCGCGCAACAAGCTGTTGACCACTACCGCCTGGCGCATCGACGGCCGGGACGAATACGCGCTCGAAGGCAGCGTGTTCATCGCCGGCGCCGTCGTGCAATGGCTGCGCGACAGCCTCGGCATCATCCGTTCCTCGTCCGATGTCGAGGCGCTCGCCGCGGGTGCGCGCGATAACGGCGGCGTGTATTTCGTGCCGGCGTTCGCCGGTCTCGGCAGCCCGCACTGGGACCCGTATGCGCGCGGCACGATCGTCGGCCTCACGCGCGGCGCAGGCGCCGCTCACATCGCACGCGCTGCGCTCGAAAGCATCGCTTATCAGACGGCGGACGTGCTGCACGCGATGGAGTCCGATGCGGGCATCAGGCTCGCCGAGCTGCGCGTCGACGGCGGCGCGACGCAGAACAATTTCCTGATGCAATTCCAGGCCGACCTGCTCGGCGTGCGCGTGGTTCGCCCCAAAATATTCGAAACCACCGCGCTGGGCGCGGCGTATCTCGCCGGCCTCGGCACCGGCTACTGGAAAGACGCGGCCGAAATTTCAGCGCAACGGCAGACCGAACGGGTGTTCGAGCCCGCAATGGAACGCGCCGAAGCTGCGCGGCTGATGGAAGAATGGCGCAAGGCGCTGACCCGCGCCAAGAGTTAGCAGCGCGTTGAAATTCGACTCGTCACCCCGGCGAAAGCCGGGGTCCAGAGAAGAGAACGCGAATCAAGCGAATCAACACCATTACTGGATGCCGGCTTTCGCCGGCACGACGGAATCACGAGTACTGTGGCGATCTTCAACAAACTGTTAAGTGTGGCCACGCTCAACCGGCGGCGACGCCCTCGCGGCGATAGGGATGCGCCAGCAGACTGGCAATGGTCGCGTCGAGGTCTGCGCCGTGGTTGAGCACCTGGTCGACAGCTTCCACGATCGGCATGTCTACCCCGAGGCGCCTGGCCAGCGCCGCTACTGCCTCGGCCGAATAGGCGCCCTCGGTAACTTCCTTGCGTTCGCCCAGGACCTCCTTGAGCGTGCGGCCTTCGCCGAGCGCGACGCCGAGGGACATGTTGCGCGATTGCACGTTGTTGCACGTGAGCGTCAGATCGCCGATTCCGCACAAGCCCATGAACGTCTCGAGCCTGGCCCCCTTGGCGAGACCAAGGCGTGCCATCTCCGCAAGTCCGCGCGTGATCAGCGTCGCGCGCGCATTGTTGCCGAGTTTCCTGCCCTCGGCGATGCCGGACGCGATCGCGAGCACGTTCTTCAGCGCGCCGCCGATGGCCGCGCCGATGACGTCGTCCGACAGGTAGGTGCGAAAGCGCGGTGTCCCGATCTCGCGCGCGAGGTACTCGCCGATCTCGGCATCGGCGCACGCGAGCGTGACGCCCGTCGGCAGACCGGCGGCAACCTCGCGCGCGAACGCGGGTCCGGACAGGACTGCAATCTTCGCCATGGGCAGCGTCTCGGCGATGACTTCGGGCATCAGCGCGCAGGTGCCGCGTTCTATCCCCTTCGCGCAAGTCACGACGGGAGTTCCCTGCGCGAGCAGCGCACGCATCTGTACCGCGACGCTGCGCAGGAACTGCGCCGGCACCACCATCAGGATGAAGTCCTTCCCCGCCGTCGCCTCAGCGAGATCGTTCGTCGCGACGATGCCCGGCTCCACCCGGACGCGGGGCAGGTATAGCGGGTTGATTCCGTCCCGGTTAAGCGCGGCGACCGTATAAGGTTCGCGCGCCCAGATCGTCGTCGCGTGCCCCGATCTGCGAATTACGCACGCCATCGCGGTACCGAATGCACCGCCGCCGATTATTCCGACACGCGCCATGCAGCATCTCCCGGTTCTTCGCGGCCAGCCTTTCCGCGAACTACAAGTTTAAGACGCGGCCGGCCCCTGCGGTTGAGCCAGATCAAGCAATGCAGCCTGCATACTGCTATATTTGAGCATCGTTCCGGTTCTGGTCCTGTCAAAGGAGGATGCAATGATGCGCTGCTTAAAACTGCTCGGAATGGTAGTTGCAGGGATGCTCACTGTGGTCGGCCCGGTTGCGGCCCAGCCGATCGAAAATGAACTGGTGCTGATCACGCCGGTCGCGAAGACCCTCACCGACCCGACGCTCGCGGATTTCATCGTTTACGCGAAGGAGCGATGGAACATCACGGTGAAAGCGAGCGCGCTGGCGGCAGGCACACCCGTGGCCTACGGGCGCATCCTCGAATGGAAGGGCCGCCCCGAGGTCGATATTTTCTGGGGCGGCGAGAGCGCGCTGTTCGACAAGCTGGCCGAGCAAAAGCTGCTGGTGCGGCATGATCTGCCGAAGAATGTCGTGGACGCGATTCCCGCGACCATCGGCAAGCCGAAGCCGATTTACCTGAAGGATCCGAAGGGCTACTGGGTCGGCACGGTGCTCGAGCCGTACGGCTTGGTGTATCACCCGAAGGTGCTCGCGAAGCTCGGCGTGCCGGAGCCGAAAGACTGGGACGACTTGCTGCATCCGAAGCTCAAGGGCAACGTCGCGCAGTGCGCCCCCAGCCGCTCGAGCAGCAGCCACGCGACCTACGAGGTGCTCCTGCAGCGCGAGGGGGATGACAAGGGTTGGGCATGGCTGAAGCGCCTCGCCGCGAACACCGGCATATTCACCGCGCGCAGCCGTGACGTGCCCTCGGTGGTCGCCCGGGGCGAGTTCGCCGCCGGGTTTGCCGTGCCGAGCTACATGGCCTTCGAGGACAGGCTCGCCGGCTTCGACATCAAGTTTGTGGCGCCTAAGACCGCCTGGATCACGCCCGAGCCGATCGCCATACTCGCGGGCGCGAAACATCCGAAGGCGGCGCGCGCGTTCATCGAGTACATGCTTTCCGAGCGCGGGCAGCGCGTCGCCATGGAGCGGGGCGTGTTCCCGATCACGCCGAAATTCCGCGTGCAGGGCGTTCCTGGCTCCCGCGCTGAAATGGCAGTCGAGTTCACCGGCGGCATCCGCTCCTACTTCGATGTCGACGTGACCAACATCTACGACGACGACAAGGCGCAGGGCCGCTACGAGCAGGTGAACGAACAGTTCCGCAAAGAGATCGAGACCGCCTGGGATCAGCTCAAGCGCTAGCGGGACCGAGGAAGCGGCTGGAACCGTGCGCATCACCGTACAGGGCCTCACCAAGCGGTTCGGCCCGCTGGAGGTAGTCAGCCGCGTCGGCTTTTCGATCGAGGAGGGCGAGTTGTTCACTCTCCTCGGTCCTTCGGGGTGCGGCAAGACGACGCTGTTGCGACTGATTGCCGGCTTCTACGCCCCGGACGAGGGCGAGGTTCTGTTCGACGGTCGCGTGGTCACCAACTTGCCGCCCCACGAACGCGGCATCGGCATGGTGTTCCAGAACTACGCGCTGTGGCCGCACATGACGGTGTTCGAGAACGTCGCCTATGGGCTGAAGCTGCGCAAGGTGCCGCAGACCGAGATCGCCGAACGCATCAGCGCTGTCCTCGGCAAGGTCAAGCTGGGCGGGCTGGAGGATCGTTATCCCGGGCAGATTTCCGGCGGGCAGCAGCAGCGCGTGGCGCTCGCGCGCGCGCTGGTGCTCAACCCGAGGATCCTGCTCCTCGACGAGCCGCTGTCCAATCTCGACGCGAAGATCCGCATCCAGGTGCGCGCCGAGATCCGCAAGCTCCAGAAAGAACTCGGCATTACCACCATCTACGTGACGCACGATCAGGAGGAGGCGCTGACGCTGTCGGACCGCATCGCGGTCTTCAACCAGGGCAAGGTGCTCCAGATCGGCCCCCCGAAGGCGCTGTACGAGCGTCCGGAGAACCGCTTCGTCGCCGACTTCATCGGCATCAACAACCTGATCGAGGGCACGATCGAGGCGGTGGATGCGGCGCCGCCGCGGTTGCGCGTGAAAACCGCAATCGGCGAGCTCTCCGCATTGATGGACGAGCGCTTCCGTCCGGGCGAGCGGTGCATCATGTCCATCCGGCCGGAGAACGCGGACCTCGACGGCGAGCCCGCGACCGGTCGCAACCGGGTGCAAGGCACGATCGCGTTTGCCGCCTACCTGGGCAACGCCCTGCGTTATGACGTGGACTTGGGGCAGGGTGTCGTGTTCAAGGTGGACATCCGCGATCCCTGGCACCACGAGCCGCGGCCGATCGGCGCCCCGGTCACCGTCAGCTTCGCGGCCACCAGCACCGTGGCGATTCCGGCGGCATCGTGAAGCTGCCCCGCGCTTCCGCCGCCATTCTTGGATACGGGCTGATCTGGGCTTTCCTGATCGTGTTCGTCCTCTACCCGCTGACCCGGATTTTCTACGACGCCGTCACCAACGAGGCGGGCCGGTTCACGCTAGTCAACTTCCGGGAGTTCTTCACCGACTCGTTCTATCTGCGCTCGTTCTGGAGGTCGATGGTGCTGGGCGTGGCAGCGGTCGTCACGACCTCGGTGGTCGGGATCGCAGTCGCGTTTCTCATCATTCGTTACGAGTTCCCGTACCGGAAACTGTTTTCGTACCTCACCATGCTGCCGATGATCCTGCCGCCGCTGGTGGGCGTGCTGGGCTTCGTCTTCATCCTCGGCCGCGCAGGCACGGTGAATATCCTGCTCATGGACTGGTTCGGCATGGAACACCCGATCAATTTCATGTACGGGATGCACGGCATACTGCTGGTGGAAACCGTGCACCTGTTTCCCTTGATGACGCTCAGCATCCTCGACTCGCTCTCGAAGGTCGATCCGTCGCTCGAGGAGGCAGCGCAGGGGATGGGCGCGACGGGCTGGCACAGGTTCTGGACCATCACGTTGCCGCTCACCACCCCGGGCTACATCTCGGGCGCGCTGCTGGTGTTCATCTGGACCTTCGCTGACTTCATCACGCCGCTGGTGCTCGGCGTGCAGGACCTGCTTGCCCCGCAGGCGTATCTCAACATCATGCAGTTCGTCGACCGGCGGATTTTCCGCATGGGCATCGTGATCTCGGCGCTGCTGGTCGTGCTCGCCATCATTTTCGTGATCGCTGCGCGCGAGTACGTGGCGATCAAGGACTACAGCTCGCTCGCCTATTCGAAGGTCGAGCGCCGCCGCCTGGGACCGGTCAAACGCTGGCTCGCCGTAGGCTTTCTCACGCTGCTCATGATCGTGTGCGTGATTCCCCAGGTGGGCGTGGTGTTTGCCGCGGTCGGGCGGGGCTGGGCGCTCACGCCTTTCCCGGTCAACTACACGCTGGAATTCTTCCGGACGGTGAGCATCGAGACGCCGAAGTTCATCGTCAACTCGTTCCTCTACGCGGGGCTCGCGCTGGTTCTGTGCCTGGTCGTCGGGGTGCCGATGGCCTGGATCATGGCGCGCACCCGCGCGCCCGGGCGCAACACGATGGACGCGCTTACCACGCTGATCCTCGCGATCCCGGGAACCGCCATCGGCATCGCGTACATCCGGGCTTTCAACTTTCCACTGCCTTTCATCGACGTCCCGCTGACCGGGATGTGGCTCATCCTGCCGCTGGTGCTCGCGGTCCGCCGGCTGCCGTACACCGTGCGCGGCAGTTTCTCCTCGCTGCTGCTCGTGCATCCGTCACTGGAGGAGGCCGCCGCCAACGTCGGCGCCACCAAACTGCGCACCTTCCGCGATATCACAGTGCCCCTGGTGTGGAAGGGGATCCTGGTCGGCGCGCTGTTTTCCTTCATCATGTCGATCCAGGAAGCGTCAGCGACGATTTTTCTCACGCTGGGCGGCTGGGAGATGATTCCGTTCGGGATCTTCACTTTTTACATCGCGGGCTCGCATAGCCAGGCCGCAGCGCTCGGCGTGATCCTGATCGTGGTGTGCGCGCTGAGCCTCTACGTGGTCAACCGCATCGCCGGAACGCGGGTCGGCGGATTGTTCGGCTGACGCCGAAAATTGCGTTAGGTCAAGCCCGCGCGGTCAATAATGGGCGAAAATGGTTGCGCATAATTCGCTGCAGCCGATGCGCATTGTTGCCGTGAACCAAACTGCCATGCCAGGGATGGACGCCGACATTGCAATGGGGAAGGCCGGTGATATCCGGTGCCTCGGCGCGTGGACGCTTGCCGGTGCCGCGCGGCTGGAATCGCGGCTCGCCGCCTGGGCGTGGCCGCACGCCGGCGAGGTCGTGATCGATGCGGCGGCGGTGACAGCCATGGACACGTCCGGCGCGTGGCTGTTGCACCGGACAGTGCGCACCCTGGAGCGTTCCGGCCGCACGGTACGGTTGCAGAGCCTCAAGCCCGAGCACGGGGCGTTGCTGAAAGTGATCGCCGCGCGCGGAGTCGAGCTCGAGGTGCCGCGTGAGCCTGTGCCGGGAATGCTGGTCAGAATCGGGCATGCTGCGTGGCAAAATCTGGGCAACGCGGTCGGCATCCTCGCCTTTCTCGGCGAGAGCATGGTCGCCATGTTGCGCTCCGTAGTGCAGCCGCGGCGCATCCGCTGGCGGTACATTCTCTACAACCTGCAGACGGCTGGATTCGAGGCGCTGCCAATCACGGGGCTGCTGTCGTTCCTGATGGGAATTGTGATTGCCTATCAAGGCGCGGAACAATTGCAGCGTTTCGGTGCAAACATATACGTCGCCGACCTGGTTGGGCTCTCCATGGTGCGCGAGCTCTCACCGCTCCTGACCGCCATCATTGTCGCGGGACGGTCCGGTTCCGCTTACACCGCGCAGATCGGCACCATGAAGGTGACCGAGGAGATTGACGCGCTGCGCACCATCGGCGTGGGGCCGCTGGAATTGCTGGTGCTGCCCAAGATGCTGGCGCTGATCATCGCGCTGCCTCTGCTCACGGTTTACACCGACGTGACCGGCGTGCTCGGCGGCATGGTCATGGCCCGCGCGACGCTCGATGTCAGTTTCGGAACATTCCTCGATCGCCTGGACGACGCGATCAGCTTGACTTCGTATCTGATCGGTGTCGGTAAGGCGCCCGTGTTTGCCGTGATCATCGCGCTGGTGGGGTGCTACCAGGGGTTCCAGGTGACCGGCAGCGCCGACAGCGTCGGCCGGCAGACCACGGTGAGCGTCGTGCAGTCGATCTTTCTGGTGATCGTGACCGACGCGCTGTTTTCGATTGTCTTCAGCTGGCTCGACATATGAGTGAGGCGATGGCACAACCGCAAGCGGTCGATGCGGTGGTCGAAATCCGTGATTTGAACACGCGCTTCGGCAGCGCCGTGGTGCATGAAAACGTGAGCCTGACGGTGCGCCGGCGCGAGATCTTTGCACTGGTGGGCGCGAGCGGCTGCGGCAAATCGACCCTGTTGCGCGAAACAATCGTGCTGCAGCAGCCGGTATCGGGGTCGATCCGGGTGTTCGGGCAGGAAGTGATCGGGTTGAACGATGAGGAAGCGCTGCCGCTGCGGCGCCGGTGGGGAGTCATGTTCGAGCGCGGCGCGCTGTTTTCCGCGCTCACCGTGACCGACAACGTTGGCATGGTGTTGCACGAGCACACGCCGCTCAGCGAGCGGCTGATAAACGAGATCGCCGCGGTCAAGATCGCGCTCACCGGCCTGCCGGCGGACTCCGGCCGCAAATACCCCAGTGAGCTGAGCGGCGGCATGCGAAAACGCGCGGCGCTTGCGCGCGCGCTCGCTCTCGACCCGGAATTGTTGTTTCTTGACGAGCCGACTGCCGGGCTCGATCCGCTGAGCGCGGGCAGCATCGACGAGTTGATCCGGCATTTGAGAGACGCCCTCGGGTTGACCATAATGATGGTCACCCACGATCTCGATCTCCTGTGGCGGGCGGCGGATCGCGTGGCGGTGCTGGGAGAAGGACGGATACTCGGGACCGGAACGATGACGGAGCTTGCGCGTTCCGACTATCCGCTGATCCGGGAATATTTTTACGGGCCGCGCGGGCGAGCCGCGCGCGAGCAGGCATGGAAGCAAAAGTAAATTACGCCATCGTTGGCTGCTTCGTGCTGGTACTTGGCGCGGCGCTGATCGGAGGCGTGCTATGGCTTAGCAGCGGGGGCGCCTATCGAAAAGCGTACGACACCTATCAGGCCTACATGCAGGAATCAGTATCCGGATTAAGCCTCGATGCGCCGGTCAGGTATCGCGGCGTCGAGGTCGGGCGCGTGCGCAGGATTGCGCTGGCGCCGGAGGATATCGAACAGGTGCAATTGACGCTGGCCATCGAGCGTGGCACGCCGGTCAAGGAAGACACCGTGGCGGTGCTGCGGGTGCAGGGGCTGACCGGCATCGCCTACGTCGAGCTGTCGGGAGGCCACAGCGATTCGCGTCCGCTCCAGGCGCGGCCCAACGAAGCGTATCCGGTGATCCGCACCGGACCTTCGCTCATGGTGCGTCTCGATGCTACGCTCACCACCTTGGTCGCCAACCTGACCCGCACCAGCGAGAACCTTAACGCGGTGATGGATGACGCTAACCGGCACGCCCTCAAACGGACTCTGGCGGACCTCGAGACGTTGGCCCGGACCCTCGCGGGACGCTCGGCAACGATCGATGCCGGGATCGTCAATGCTTCGCACGCGCTCGAAAGCGCCGCACGCATCGCCGCGGAGCTGCCGCGGCTCGTCGAGCGTGTGCAGCGCAGCGCCGAGGCAATTGAGAAGATGTCGAACGAGGTTGCGGGTGCCGGCGCCAGTGTCACGCGGACGGTGGAGGCGACGCGCGGCGATGTGCGCCAATTCACGGCCGCAACGTTGCCCGAAGCGCAGCAACTGGTGGTCGAGATGCGCGAGCTGACGAGTTCGCTGAGACGGGTCGCCGGCGAGCTCGAGCAGAACCCGAGCGTGCTGCTGTTCGGCAAGCCGGCGCAAAAAAGGGGGCCCGGGGAGTGAGCCTGTCACCGCGTTCGCGGCGGCGACGCGTGCGTTGGCGCATTCCGATTGCCGCCTTTGCGCTGGCTGCAATGCTCGCAGGCTGTGCGGGCCTCAAGCCGCCCGAAACCGGGGACTTGAGCATTTACGTGCTCGACGCGCGGCCCGCGATTAACCCGCGCCTGCCGCAGCGCAACGTGGTGCTCGCGACAGGCGCGCCGCGCGCGTGGCCGGGTTTCGATACCCCGCGCATTGCTTACGTCAGGCAGCCGCACGAACTCGATTACTTTGCCACGGGCCGCTGGGCCGACGCACCGGCGCGCATGCTCGGGCCGTTGATTGCCCATGCGCTCGAGCAGGGCGGTGGCTTCCACGCCGTCGTGTACAACCCCAGCGTGGCTGCCAGTGACGTGCGCCTCGATACTGAACTCGTCCGCCTGCAGCATGAGTTCCTCGGCGGGCCGAGCCGCGTACGCATCACGCTGCGCGCGCAACTCATCGATACGAGCGATCGGCGCGTGATCGCCGTGAGCGAGTTCGAAGAAATCGAGCCCGCGGCGGCCGACAACGTCTACTCCGGCGTGGCGGCCGCGAACCGTGCCCTCGAACGGGTGCTGACCCGGCTCGCGGAGTTCTGCGCGAACACGGTTGCGGGCCGCTGACCGCTGCGCCGTGCGACCCATACACTTCCTGAAGCTCATTCTGCGCAACGCGCTGCGATGAGGCGAGTCACGAACCACGAATCACTTCTTGATCGGCTCTATCGTTCCCATGTGGAACTTGTATTCGCCGCGGCGGCGGTCGCTGTAATAGTGCGTGAGCGTGTTGCGCACGGTCGCAAACGCGATCTGGTCCCACGGTATCTCGCTCTCGGCGAATAGTCTCGCCTCGAGCGTTTCGGCGCCGGCGTGAAAGTCGAGATCGAGCAGCTGCGCGCGGAACAGGAGATACACCTGGCTGATGTGCGGGATGTTGTAGAGCGCGTAGAGCGGACCGATTTCCACCCGTGCATTGGCCTCTTCGAGGGTCTCGCGCAGCGCGCCCTGATAAGTGGTTTCGCCGTTTTCCATGTAGCCGGCGGGCACCGTCCACAACCCGTAACGCGGCTCGATCGCGCGGCGGCACAGCAGGATCCTGTCTTCCCATTCCACCACGCAGCCGACCACCATCCTCGGGTTCTGATAGTGGATGGTGTGGCATCCGCCGCACACGAAGCGCGGCAGCGTGTCGCCTTCGGGTATGCGCAGTGCGACCGGCGCGCCGCATTGGCTGCAGAATTTCATAACTCTTACTATACGGTAACGCGCGGGCATTGGAAATCCGGATCCGGGATTGTGCGCGAGATGGCCGTCCGTTTCCGTCCCGTCCGTTGGCATTGCGTGGGGCGCGGGCAGGGCCGCC
>Ga0208566_1001973_pt1 | contig 11369 bp, 7 predicted proteins | sample PL_2010_150m_FD_184159 | JGI IMG/M metagenome (GOLD analysis project Ga0208566, IMG submission 184159) | Freshwater microbial communities from Powell Lake, British Columbia, Canada to study Microbial Dark Matter (Phase II) - PL_2010_150m... | ecosystem: Environmental > Aquatic > Freshwater > Lake...
AGATCAACACCAGTCTCGTCTACATCGGCGCTGACCGGGCCAGCGCGGCCGGCATGGAGGCGCTGAACGATCCCAAGATCCAGACCGTCTCCATGATCACCGAGGGCGTGCCGGAGAAGGACGCCAAGCTTCTGGGCCGACACGCCCGGAAGCTCGGCAAGGTCTTCAACGGCCCCTCGTCCATCGGCGTCATTTCAGCCGGCGAGTGCCGGCTCGGCGTCATCGGGGGCGCCTTCGACAATCTCGTCTCCTGCAAACTCTACCGCGAAGGCTCGTTCGGCGTGATCACGAAATCAGGCGGACTCTCCAACGAGATCATCTGGATCTGCTCGCAGTTCGCGGACGGCATCACGACGGCGATCGGGATCGGCGGCGACGCCTATCCCGGCACCGACTACGTGAGTTATCTGGAAATGTTCGAGAAGGATCCGCAGACCAAGGCGGTGGTGATCGTGGGCGAGATGGGCGGCGATCTGGAGGAGCGCGCCGCCGAGTGGTACGGCGCCAAGAAGCGGCGGATCAAGTTGCTGGCGGTGGTGTCCGGGTTCTGCCAGGAAAGCCTCCCGAAGGGGATGAAGTTCGGGCACGCCGGCGCGAAGGAAGGCATGAAGGGCGAGGGCTCGGCGCGGTCCAAGGCGGAAGCGTTCAAGAAAGCGGGGGCGACCGTGCCGGACACCTTCGGCGCGCTGGGTCCCGCCATCAAGGCGACCTATGAGGAGCTGGTCAAGAGCGGCCAGGTGAAGCCGATCCCGGACCTTGCTCCCGCCGATGTGCCGAAGCTGCCCCGGACTGTCGATGAGGCGATGAAGTCAGGTGATGTGATGGTGGCCTCGCTGATCAAGACCACGATCAGCGACGACCGCGGCGACGAGCCCTGCTATGACGGCTATCCCGCCTCCGAACTGATCAACAAGGGCTACGAGATCCCGCATGTGATCGGGCTGCTCTGGGACAAGCGGCTGATCTCCAAGCAGGAAGCCGAGATTGTGAAGCGCATCATGATGCTGTCGGCCGACCATGGCCCTTGCGTGAGCGGCGCGCTGGGCACGATCATCGCGGCCTGCGCGGGCATCGGGATGTCCCAGTCGGTGGCCGCCGGCCTCATCATGATCGGGCCCCGCTTCGGCGGCGCCGTGACCGATGCCGGGCGCTACTTTAAATACGCCATCGACAACAAGCTGTCGGTGGACGACTTCCTGGGTTATATGAAAAAGAACGTGGGCCCGGTGCCCGGCATCGGCCATCGGGTCAAGAGCCTGCGCAATCCCGACAAGCGGGTGAAGGAACTCGCGGGGTACGTGAAGAGCCTGGGGATCAAGACCCCGCATCTGGACTTTGCGCTGGAGGTCGAGAAGGTGACCGCGGCGAAGAAGGACAATTTGATTCTGAACGTGGACGGGACGATGGCGGCGGTGCTGGTGGACCTCGGGTTTCCCGTGGACAGCCTGAATGGCTTTTTCATCCTGTCGCGCACGATCGGGCTGATCGGGCATTGGGTGGATCAGAAACGCCAGGAAAGCCGGCTCATCCGGCTCTTCGACTATCTCGTCAATTACGCGGCCCCCAAACGTCGTGAAGTGCCGCCGTTAAAGTAGGGGAAGAACGCTATGTCGCTGGAACTCGTGAAAAAGCTCTACGCCTCGATGCCCGAGACAACGGCCAAGGCCCGGAAGAAATTCGGCCGGGCCCTGACCCTGACGGAGAAAATACTCGTCTCGCACGCCGATAATTTCGATGCGCAGGTCTGGGAACGCGGCAAGGCCATGCTGGCACTGCGTCCCGACCGCGTGGCCATGCAGGATGCGACGGCCCAGATGGCCATGCTCCAGTTCATGCAGGCCGGCAAGAAGCGTGTGGCCGTGCCGAGCACGATCCATTGCGATCACCTGATCCGGGCCGAGAGCGGCTCTGCCAAAGACCTGGCCCGCGCCATTGACGAGAACAAGGAGGTGTATAACTTCCTGGCGTCCGCAGCGAAGAAATACGGGATCGGGTTCTGGAAGCCAGGCGCCGGCATTATTCACCAGGTGGTGCTGGAGAATTACGCGTTTCCCGGCGGGCTGATCATCGGCACCGATTCCCACACGCCGAACGGCGGCGGGCTCGGCATGCTGGCAATCGGGGTCGGCGGGGCCGACGCCGGTGAAGTCATGGCCGGCTTGCCGTGGGAAGTGCTGCATCCCAAATTGATCGGTGTTCGCCTGACCGGCAAACTGCAGGGGTGGGCCTCGCCCAAGGACGTGATCCTCTACATCTGCGGCCTGCTCACCGTGAAGGGCGGCACCAACAAGATCGTGGAGTACTTCGGCCCCGGCGCCGAGACCATCAGCGCCACCGGCAAGGGGACGATCACGAACATGGGCGCCGAGCTGGGCGCCACGACCTCGGTCTTCCAGTTCGATCAAAAGATGGTGGCGTACCTGAACCTGACGGACCGCGCGGATATTGCCAGGCTGGCCGAGGCGAACCGCGAGTTGCTGACGGCCGATCCCGAAGTGCTGAAGTCTCCGGAGAAGCATTTCGATCAGGTCGTCGAGATCGATCTCTCCAATCTCGAGCCGCACGTCGTGGGCCCGCACACGCCCGATCTGGCCAGGCCGATCTCCAAGATGGCCGCCGAGGCCAGAGAGAAGGGCTATCCCGTTCAGATCAAGGCCGCCCTCATCGGGAGCTGCACGAACTCTTCCTATGAGGACATCGGCCGGGCGGCGCACATCGCGCGGCAGGGACTGAAGGCCGGGCTCAAGGCCAAGGCTGCTTTCCTTGTCTCGCCGGGTTCGGAGCGGATTTTCCATACCATGAAGCGGGAAGGGTTCATGCAGACCTTCGAGGAGATGGGCGGGACGGTGCTGGCCAATGCCTGTGGCCCTTGCATCGGCCAGTGGAAGCGGGAGGATGGGGTGAAAGGGAAGGCCGACTCGATCGTGAGTTCCTTCAACCGCAACTTCCCCGGCCGCAACGACGGGATCAATGAGACACTTTCGTTTCTCGCGAGCCCCGAAATCGTGACCGCGTACGCCTTCGCCGGAGACCTGACCTTCGATCCGGTGCACGGCACCTTGAAGACGGCGGACGGCAAGGAGCTGAAGTTCGAGCCGCCGCAGGCCGACGAGCTGCCGGCCAAGGGTTTCGCGAAGGGCGAGGAAGGACTCGTCCCACCGGCGGACAACGGCGATGGTCTGACCGTGGAGGTTCCGCCGACCAGCGAACGGCTCCAGCTGCTGCAGCCGTTCGCGCGTTGGGAGGGGAAGGATTTTGCCAAGCTCCCACTCCTGATCAAGACCAAGGGCAAGACCACGACCGATCATATCTCACCGGCCGGGCCCTGGCTCAAGTTTCGCGGCCATCTGGACAAGATCAGCGACAACATGTTCCTGGGCGCCAACAGCGCCTTCTCGTCCGAGCCCGGCAAGGGAACGGACGTGCTGAGCGGCGAGTCCGGCCTGACGATTGCCCAGATCGCCCGGCGCTACAAGACGAAGGGCATCGGCTCGGTGGTGGTCGGGGACGAGAACTACGGCGAGGGCAGCAGCCGCGAACACGCCGCCATGTCGCCCCGGTTTCTCGGGGTGCTGGTCATCATCACCAAGAGCTTTGCCCGCATTCACGAGACGAATCTCAAGAAGCAGGGCATCCTGCCCCTGACCTTCGCCGATCCCACGGACTACGACAAGATCGAGCAGCAGGATCGCATCAGCGTGACGGGGCTGAGCAGTTTGGTGCCCGGCAAGCCGGTGAGCGTCACCGTTCATAAAGCCGACGGCAAGGACATCACGATTCAGACGGACCATAGCCTGACGGACCAGCAGATTGTCTGGTTTAAAGCTGGTTCTGCGCTGAACGCGCTGAACTGACAAGATGCTGAAGAAGGAAAAACCATGATAACAAAAGCATCCAAAATTATTTATACGAAAGTTGATGAAGCGCCTGCACTGGCAACCTATTCTTTTCTCCCGATTGTCAAAGCATTTACAGAGGCTGCCGGCGTGTCCGTCGAGATGCGTGATATCTCTCTTGCAGGGCGAATGATCGCCGCTTTTCCCGAACATCTGACGGCGAAACAACAACAATCGGACGATCTGGCCGAATTGGGGGAGCTCGTCAAAACAGCGGAAGCCAATATCATCAAACTGCCCAATATCAGCGCCTCGATCCCCCAACTGAAAGCGGCCATCAAGGAATTGCAGAGTCAGGGCTACAAGCTCCCCGATTATCCCGAGGATCCCAAGACCGACGCCGAGAAGGAGATCAGGGCGCGCTTCGACAAGACGAAAGGGAGCGCCGTCAACCCGGTGTTACGTGAAGGCAACTCGGATCGCCGGGCGCCGCTCTCGGTCAAACAACACACCAGACAACACCCGCACAAAATGGGGGCGTGGACCGGGGACTCCAAGACGCACGTCGCCCATATGAGCCGCGGAGATTTCTATTCCAACGAGAAATCGGTCACGCTCACCGAGGCCACCGACGCGCGCATCGAGTTCGTCGGCCAGGACGGCAAGACCACGGTGCTCAAACCCAAACTCGCCCTTCAGGCCGACGAAGTCATTGATGCCACCTTCATGAGCCGCCGCGCCTTACGCGAATTCATCGAGGCGCAGATCGAGGACGCCAAGAAGCAGGGCGTGTTGTTCTCGATCCATCTGAAAGCCACCATGATGAAGGTCTCGGACCCCAAGATCTTCGGTCATGCGGTGTCGGTGTTTTTCAAGGACGTGTTCGACACACACGGGGCGGTGCTCAAAAAACTGGGCGTCGATCCCGACAACGGCCTCGGTGACCTCTACGCCAAGATCAAGACCTTGCCGGACGATCAACGGGCTGCCATCGAAGCCGATATTCAGGCGGTGTACAAGAAGCGGCCTGCGCTGGCGATGGTCAACTCCGATAAAGGCATCACCAATTTACATGTCCCCAGCGACGTGATTATCGATGCCTCCATGCCGCCGCTCATTCGTGACTCGGGGAAAATGTGGGGTCCGGACGGCAAACTGCAGGACACCAAAGCGGTCATCCCCGACGCCAGTTACGCCACGGTCTATCAGGAAGTCATCGACTTTTGTAAAAAACATGGCGCCTTCGATCCTCGTACCATGGGGAGTGTTCCCAACGTGGGTCTTATGGCACAAGCGGCGGAGGAGTACGGATCGCACGACAAGACCTTTAAATCCACGGGCAACGGCACGATTCGCGTGGTCGCTGCGTCAGGGAAGGCGTTGCTGGAACAGAAGGTGGAAGACGGGGATATCTGGCGGATGTGCCAGGTCAAGGACGCGCCGATTCAGGATTGGGTCAAGCTCGCCGTCAATCGGGCACGAGCCACCGGAGTCCCCGCGGTGTTCTGGTTGGACAAAAACCGGGCGCACGACGCGGAGCTGATCAAGAAGGTCAATCGCTATTTGCCGAATCACGACACGAAAGGTCTCGACATCCGGACCATGTCTCCGGCGGAGGCGATGCGGTTCTCGCTGGAACGGATTAAAGAGGGGAAAGATACAATTTCGGTGACGGGGAACGTCTTGCGAGACTACCTCACGGACCTGTTCCCGATTCTTGAAATCGGGACCAGCGCAAAAATGCTCTCGATCGTCCCCCTGCTGAACGGCGGCGGCCTCTTTGAAACCGGAGCCGGCGGCTCGGCGCCCAAACACGTGCAGCAGTTTCAGGAAGAAGGGTATCTACGCTGGGATTCGCTGGGTGAATTCCTGGCGCTGGCCGCATCCTTGGAACATCTGAGCAAAGCATCCAACAATCCCTCAGCAAAGATTCTGGCGGATACGCTCGATCGAGCCAATGCCAAGTTTCTGGAGAGCAACAAGTCGCCGGCCCGCAAGGTGGGTGAGATTGATAATCGCGGGAGCCATTTTTATCTTGTGTTGTACTGGGCGCAGGCCCTGGCTGAGCAGACCGAAGATAAGACCCTTCAAGCGCGTTTTGCCAAAGTCGCCAAACAGCTTGCAGAAAATGAGGCCAAGATTGTTGCCGAACTACTCAGCGCCCAAGGGAAACCGGTCGATATGGGCGGGTACTATCACCCCGATCAGGAGAAGACGACGAAAGCCATGCGTCCAAGCCCAACCTTGAATGCGATCGTGGACGCGATTGCACAATAGAACGGCGATCATCAACAATATGTAATTGCTTCACCAGGAGCGGGGTGGTAGATAGAGGCATGGATTTAAAGGGCTTCGACAAGAACATCGCCATCGACCAGGAAGAAGTCCTGCGTCCGAAGATGGTGTCCGTCGAGATTGCTGGCAAGAAGTACGAGGTGCCGGAAGGGGTCACGGTCATCAAGGCCCTGTGGTACAGCGGCCAGGAAGTGCTCCGCGGCGTCGGCTGTCTCGGCGGCTATTGCGGGGCCTGCGCGACGTATTACCGGACCAAGGACGACCCCAAGGTCAGGACCTGCCTGGCCTGCTCGACGGCCGTCGAGGACGGGATGTCCTTTACGATGGTCCCGCCGTTCCCGGCCCGCAAGGCGATCTACCAGATGTCCGAGCTGAAGGATCCGAAACAAGACCTCTTCAATCTCTATCCGGAGGCGCCGCTCTGCCGCAACTGCAACGCCTGCACCGAGGCCTGCCCGCAGGGGATCGACGTGCGGGATGGCGTGTGGCAGGCCGTCTTCGGCGATTTCAAGAAGGTCTCCGAGATGTTCATGGACTGCGTCATGTGCGGTCTCTGCGTGCCCGTCTGCATTGCAGACATCGCGCCGAACCTGGTCGCGCTGTACGCGAGCCGCGCGCAGGGGGCGTTTTTCTCGGAGAAGCCCAGGCGCCTGTACGATCGGATCGATGAGATCGCGCAAGGCAAGTACCAGTTGGAGTGGGACAGGGTTCTCAGCATGGATGAGCAGCAACTCAAGGACGTTTGCGCGGCCATCAAGTAAATGCAGCTCCAAGCCCTCCAGGACCTGGTCCACAAGACCCGCGACGCGCGCCGCGCCCAGACGCTGCCGAAGAACTCGCCGGCCGAGTGCGATACGCTGATCAAGAAGTACCATCCTGATTACCGCGAGAACGCCTACCGCCCGATCAAGTTCGGCCCCAACGCCGGCGAGAAGACGGTGCGGGAGCTGGCCGCCCTGCTGGAAGGCGACAGCCCGGTGCCGGCCGATGCGGACCTGGCGCCGGCCTATTCGACGGACGTGCTGGTCGTCGGCGGGGGTGGCGCCGGCTGCGCGGCCGCGCTGCACGCCCACGCGCACGGGGCAAAGGTCTTGCTGGCCACGAAGCTGCGCCTGGGTGACTCCAACACCGTCATGGCCCAGGGCGGCATCCAGGTTGCCATCACCAACGAGGACTCGCCGGTCCAGCACTTCCTGGACACCCTCAAGGGCGGCCACATGAAGAACGACCACCAGCTTCTCAAGACGATGGTGGAGGAGGGGCCGTCCATCGCCAAGTGGCTGCTGGAGCTGGGCGTGTTGTTCGACCGCGATACCGACGGGAATCTGCACGTGAAGAAAGGCGGAGGGAGCTCCAGGCCGCGGCTGCTGACCTGCTCCGACTACACCGGCCTCGAGATCATGCGGGTGCTGAAGGATGAAGTGCTCAATCAAAAGATCCAGCTCCTGGAGTTCAGCGCCGCCGTGGAACTGCTCAGTGACGGGCAGGGGAATTGCACCGGCGCGATCCTGCAGGACCTGGACAACAAACGGTATCTGGTGGTGGCTGCCAAGACGGTCATCCTGGCGACGGGCGGGATCGGCCGCCTGCATATCCAGGGCTTCCCGACCAGCAACCACTACGGCGCGACCGGCGATGCGTTGCCGATGTCGTACCGCCTGGGCGCCAAGCTGCTGCAGATCGATACCTTCCAGTATCACCCGACCGGCGCGGTCTACCCCGAGCAGTTGATCGGCGCGCTGGTCACGGAAGGCATCCGCTCCGAAGGCGGGCACCTGGTGAACGCCAAGGGTGAGCGCTTTGTGAACGAACTGGACACCCGCGATGTCGTGTCCTCTTCGATCATCCGGGAATGCGAGGAGGGGCGCGGCGTCCGCACCACAACCGGCCGGCTCGGCGTCTGGCTGGACACGCCGCTGCTCGATGTGGAATCGGGCCAGGGCACGCTGGAGAAACATTTCCCCGCGATGGTCCGCCAGTACAAACGCTATGGGCTGGACATCACGAAGGATCCGGTGCTCATCTATCCCACGCTCCATTACCAGAACGGCGGCGTACAGATCGACGTGAACGGCGAGTCCGGCGCGCGCCATCTGTTCGTGGCCGGCGAGGCCTCCGGCGGGCTGCACGGGCGGAACCGACTGATGGGCAACTCCCTGCTGGATCTGATGGTGTATGGCAAGCGGTCCGGCAGCACCGCCGCCGAGCGCGTCAAGTCCATGACGCACGGCAAGCTGACGCTCGATCATCTGAAACGCTTCCGGGCGGAGGCGAAGAAGCACGCCGGTGCGCTCGAAGCCCACTCGCCGATGCTGTTCCCTGATTACGTCAGGAAAGAAGGCTAAAGGAAAAGAGACCGCATGAACATTCATGAATTCCAGGCTAAGCAGTTGTTTGCGCAGTTCGGCGTCCCGGTGCCGATCGGCAAGGAGATCAAGACGCCGCTCGCGGCCGAGAAATGGGCGGAGAAGCTGAACGCCCCGGTGTATGTCGTGAAGGCCCAGATCCACGCCGGCGGCCGTGGCAAGGCAGGCGGGGTGAAGATCACGAAGAACCGTGCCGAGGTGCCGGGCTTTGCCAAGGAACTGTTGGGCCGGACGTTGGTCACGCACCAGACCGGCCCGAAGGGGCGCAAGGTTCGTCGTCTGTTGATCGAAGAAGGCGCCGGCATCGCCAAGGAGCTGTACCTGAGCCTGCTCGTGGATCGCGATTCCGGCTGGCCTGTCTTCATCGCCAGCACCGAAGGCGGCATGGAGATCGAGGAAGTGGCCGCCCACCAGCCGGAGAAAGTGCTGAAGGAGCCGATCGATCCGGCAGTCGGGTTCCAGGGCTACAACGGGCGCAACCTGGCCTTCGGTCTGGGGCTCCCGAGCCTCGAGCCGACGATCATGGGCCCCTTCAGCACGATGCTCGGCAACCTCTATCGGCTGTTCATGGAGAAAAACGCCTCGCTGGTCGAGATCAATCCACTGGTGATCACGACGGACAAGAAGCTCATTGCGCTGGACGGAAAAGTGTCGTTCGACGACAACGCGCTGTTCAAGCACGCGGACGTGCAGGCGATGCGCGATCTGCACGAGGAGGAACCGTTGGAGATCGAGGCGACCAACAACAACCTGAACTACGTGAAGTTGGACGGCAATATCGGTTGCATGGTGAACGGCGCGGGCCTGGCCATGGCCACGATGGACGTGATCAAGCTGGCGGGCAGCGAGCCGGCGAACTTCCTGGATGTCGGCGGGGGTGCGACGAAGGAGACGGTGGCAGCCGGCTTCCGTATCCTGCTCAAGGACCGGAACGTCAAAGGCATCTTCATCAACATCTTCGGCGGGATCGTGCGCTGCGAGCGCATCGCGCACGGGGTGATTGATGCGGCGAAGGAAGTGCAGATCAAGCTGCCGGTCGTGGTGCGTCTCCAGGGCACGAACGCCGAGGAGGGGCGGAAGCTGCTGCTGGAGTCGGGTCTCAGAGTGGATGTGGCGACGGACCTCTGGGAGGCGGCTCAGAAGATTGTGGCGATGACGGGGAAGAAGCGCAAGAAAGCGGAGACGGCGGCGTAGCCAAGAGCGGGTCCTGCCCCCGCATAGCCCAGTGCAGCTGGGCGTTTCGCCGTCGAGGCCCCGCAGACCCGGCTGTACGCCCCGCGCTGCATCTGGGCGCCCATGCGGTGTCACCCGCTCAAGAAATCCCTCGCCATTTAGGGAGAGGGTTAGGGTGAGGGGTGGTTTCGGCAAGTGTGGTGACCCGAGCCTCCGCGATTCGCGACGCAGGCCCGGCCATTATGCCTGAGAAGTATGAGTTGGCCTATAGATGAGAACTTGGTATTCAGCAGTAATTCTCGCAATCGATGAAAAAGGCCCATCCCGGGTCCGTCTTCAGGATATTTATTCGGCGATAAATCGATATCGTCCATTATCTGATCACGATCACGAAATTACTTTTTCACAAGAGAACTTTAAACATACAGTGAGGTCCTGTCTGAAGGCATTGCAAAAATATAAGTTGGTGGACTACTTGGGAGGTGCTACCTACTCTCTGACTCCTAGGTCTATAGAGAATATTGACGTATTCCAAAGCGATTCGACTGGAAGAGGTGGCGCAACCAAAGAAGTTGACATTAGCGAGCTTCTGAGGAAACTAGGTTGGGCTCGCAAAGAATCCTGAGGAGAGAGGAACGCCGTGAGCATTCTTGTGAATCAGAACATGCGGGTGGTGGGGCAGGGTTGTTCTGGTTGCGCGAACGTGATTCAATAGCCTTAATGGGGGACAATACCAACGAGAGGCGGCTATGAGCACGGTGACTTTTAGAGAGGCGTTGGATCTGGTCGAATCTCTGTCCGATGAGGAGCGGTTGGCCCTCGTTGAGATTGTCAAGCGTCGCCTTGTCGAGCGGCGGAGGGATGAAATCGCTGAGAGTGTCCGTGAGGCGAGAGAAGATTATGCGCGTGGAGAAGTCAGAAAGGGAACAGCAGACGATCTCCTGCGTGATCTCCGCGGATGAGGCAACTGGTTTGGGGCAAGACCTTCATCCGCGCACACAAGAGGGCTATCCAGCGGCATCCCGATCTGCAAGCCGAGATCGAAAGGGTGCTGCGACTGCTCGCGGACGATCCATTTGATCCTCGATTAAGAACGCATAAGCTCAAGGGAAAACTCTTGGGTATATGGGCATGCAGTATCGGTTATGACCTGCGCCTTGTTTTTGAGTTCGTCAAAAGCGCCGGCAAAGAAGACGACATCCTCCTGATTGAGGTCGGTACCCATGAGGAAGTCTATTAAGGTCGAAGCGAAGAAAGGGCAGTCATGAGCATTCTGGTCGATAAGAACACGCGGGTGGTGGTGCAGGGGATCACGGGCAAGGAAGGCTCGTTCCATGCCACGCAGTGCAAGGCCTACGGCACGCAGGTCGTCGCCGGCGTGACGCCGGGCAAGGCCGGGCAGGAGGTGGAGGGCATCCCGGTCTTCAATACGGTCCGTGACGCCGTGAAGAAGACGCCGTGCGACACCTCGCTGATCTTCGTGCCGCCGCCGTTCGCCGCCGACGCCATCCTCGAAGCCGCCGACGCCGGTATCCGGCTGATCATCTGCATCACGGAAGGCATTCCGGTCAACGACATGGTGAAGGTCAAGCGGGCTCTGCGAGGGCGGGACGTGCGGTTGATCGGGCCGAATTGTCCGGGGATCATCACGGCGGACGAGTGCAAAATCGGTATCATGCCGGGCTTCATCCATAAGAAG
>Ga0208566_1001974_pt1 | contig 11369 bp, 6 predicted proteins | sample PL_2010_150m_FD_184159 | JGI IMG/M metagenome (GOLD analysis project Ga0208566, IMG submission 184159) | Freshwater microbial communities from Powell Lake, British Columbia, Canada to study Microbial Dark Matter (Phase II) - PL_2010_150m... | ecosystem: Environmental > Aquatic > Freshwater > Lake...
AATCTCTGATCCTGGCGCCATTCAAATATATCGCTCCGAGCAGCGCCGACACCACGACCAAGAGCGCGGGACCGACGGAGCCAGACAAACCCAGGCGCAAGGCGAGCCTGCAGCGAATCGTAGACCTCCATGCAGCGGGCGATTACCAGGCGGTGGGAACCGAAGGACTGGCTTTGATGGCCAGAGAAAAGCCCGATGATGAACTGCAGCTGATTGTTGCCAACAGCCTGGCCTGGACTGGCCGGCTGAAAGAGGCCATACCAGCGTACCAGGGCTTGCGAGCCGGAAAATACGCCGACCAGGCCGCGGTCGGCTTGGCCAGCATTTATCACTGGCGGGGACGTGACGATCAGGCCGTACCTCTGTACCGTGCGGTTCTTGCCAACGATCCGGGCAACAGCAGTGCGCTCGAAGGTCTGGATCTGGCAACCCGCGAGACCAGTCCGCGCACGCTTCTGAGCTTTGGGCGCGGCGCAGATTCATCGGAAAATGAGCGCCGCTCGGCCACCCTCAATCACCGTTGGCGTGACAGCAGCGGCGCCCACGTGATGGAGGTCGAGACCAGTCTCGTGGTCGACTCTTTGCCGGGAGTGGAGACAAGCCAGCAGGACCTGACCGTCAGGTACCAGAATTTGAACCTGGCACTCAAGCCCAGTCTTGAGTTGAGCATGCCTACCAAGGACGATAACTCCCTGTACGCCAGCGTTCGCGTCAAGCTTTTTGACGAGAAAGTAACGCTCAGCGCGGGTCGGGTCAACTGGGGCCGGATGGCGACCAACCCGAATGCGTTGGCGCTGCACCTGTCGGCGATACACGCCGGCATCAATGCAGCAAAAGATTATTCATTTGGCAATCTGTCGGCTCGCTTTAGCTTCTATGACGTCTCGGACAACAACTCGGTTTGGACAGGCAACCTGCACTTGACGTCTTCATGGAGACCGTTGGGAAGTCACTTCAGGCCGTTTGTCGGTCTGGAAACCCGCGGCGCTGCGGCGCAGACGGCGAACTATTGGTCACCCTCGCAAGGATCCGGCACCCTCTACGCAGGTTTGATCGGAGAGTGGGGTGCCAGCAACTGGAACCTTTATGGTTCGGGACAAGCGGGTGTCCGCATGTACGGCGATGCCGGAACCAGCTGGAGCCTGTCGGCCGGGGGCAAGTACTGGATCACCAGCAACCTCGCGCTGAGTGTCAGCTTGTGGTCGCTTGACAGTTGGCGCGACAATGCATCCTACAAGGCGCAGGCCGCAACGGTCAATCTGGAAAAGCTTTGGAGATAAGAAAAGTCGGGCGCTATGCATGGCGCTATGGCTGGGCAGCCTTGACCGTGTGCGCGGTCTTCACGCTGCTGGCATTGAGCTACGAGGCGGTGCAGGACGCCAGAAGTGCGATCATGATCCTGCTGCAGAACTGGGCACTCGCGGCGATCACTTTCTACCTGTTGATTTTTCTGGTGCTGCTGATCTTTCGCTTTGCCTTGCTGATCCTCTATTCCTTCATGGATCACCTGGAGTCCTTGTACAAGGAACGTGACAAGTCCGCCGTCCTGTACCGTGAAGACAGTTCCCTGCCGATGATCTCATTGGTTGTGCCTGCCTATAACGAAGGTCCCGTTATCCAGGCTGCGATGCGAGCCCTGTTGGCACTGGACTATCCCAACTACGAAATTATTGTGGTCGATGATGGCTCAACCGATGACACTTATGAGAAGGCGATGGTGGTGGCCAGTGAAAGCGTGGCCCTTGAAGTCCGCGTCGTCACCAAGCGCAATGGCGGCAAAGCGGATGCCCTGAATACCGGCATGACCCTGGCGCGCGGCGAGTTTGTGCTCAACATGGACGGCGACACCAAACTCTCGCCGAACGCCTTGCGCGCCTGCATTCGTCATTTTGAGAACCCGAAAGTCGGTGCTGTGGCCGGCAACGTCAAGGTCATCAACCGGGAAAACATGTGGACGCGGATCCAGGCTCTGGAATACGTTGAAGGGCTCGCCATGGCGCGCAAGGCGCAAAGTTTTGGCCGCGTGGTCAACATCATCCCGGGTCCGCTGGGCATGTTCCGCAAGTCGGTCTTGCAACAGGTAGGCGGCTATGACAGGGACACCTTTGCCGAAGACTGTGACCTGACGCTCAAATTATTGATGCGCGGTTGGCACATTGAGTACGAACCGACTGCCATTGCCTGGGTCGAGACACCGAGCCACCTGCTGGACTTGCTGCAGCAGCGCTATCGCTGGACCCGGGGCATTCTGCAAGCCACCAGAAAACACAGCCAAGCACTGTGGCAACCGCGCAAGGCGGGGATCAACTGCTACATTCTTTGGTACATGATGTTCGAAGGTGTGATGTGGCCGATTTCAAACATTGTCGGCAACCTCTTTTTTATTTTTGTTGCATTGCAATACGACGTCACCTTCGTGCTTTTCTTCTGGTGGCTGCAACTCATGTTGCTTGACGTTGTGGCGGCAGCCTACTGCGTGGTGATTGAAGAAGAAGAACCCTCTCTAATTTTCTATGCCATCGTTTTCCGGCTGTTTTATATTAATATCATCGACATTTCCAAGGTCTTTGCCACGATTGAAGAGTGGCGTGGCAAGGCGATGACTTGGGGTAAGCTGGAGCGAGAGGGAAAACTTTGACATGGACATTATTGCCATCCTGGCCTATGTCATCCTGTTCACCACCATTGGTACGATGGTGATCGGGGTGTTCGCCTATTTCGCATTCAAACTGCGCGACAAACGCAAACCAGGCAAAAACAGGTCTGACGAAACAATGGACGTCGGCGGCCCGCTGGAACCGGTCTTCCTCGAACGCTATGTTCCCGGCGTCACGACCGATCTCGCAGTTCAACCGGCAACTGATGACAGATGAAACGCCGTCCGACCATGCACGATGTTGCCGTGCAAGAACCGGACCCTGAACCTGGCGGGCAGCGCTCAATCTTTCGCCGCCTTGGCCTCTACCTGCCACTGATCGTCGTCTTTTGCCTCGCGGCACCGATCATGACTTACGTCGGGTTTATGGAGAGACAGGGCTGGGCCGTGCCCGTGTTTGGCATCGATGGTTCGACACGCTATGTCGCACAGTCGAGCGACAGGGTGATCCTCTACGCTTCCTCCAGCAGCAAGACCTATTTTGCGGGTCTTGGTGGAAATTACGAAGTGTTGCTGGCCCCATGGCGCAACTACCTCCAGAGTCGCAAGGTCGACTTCAGGGAGATTCAAAATGCCTCGCAGCTGCGCAAGGAACAAAGTGGCGTGTTGATATTGCCCTCCGCCGTTGCTCTTGGTGATGACGAACGTGTGGAGATTTTGGCTTTCCGGGCCAAAGGGGGCGCCATTCTTTGCAGTTGGGCAACCGGCACCCGGGATGGCAATGGCGGCTGGCGCGGCTGGCAGTTCCTGCAGAATCTGGGCGCCCGGGTAATCGGCGAAATTCCCGCAGCAGCCAGCGTCAACAACCTGATTCTGACCGGTGAATCACCGGTTTCGCACAGGCAAGGAGCGGGACAGCGAATCACCTTGACCAACACCTCGGAGGCGCTGCTGCGCGCGACCGGCGAAGCGGTCGCTGGACGTTTCATGAACCCGTCGCGCGTTATTGACGAGGAACGGCGCCGCGAAGGTGCCGTTATTTTCACAGAGACGAGAGAAAGCTATGGGCGTGTCGCGTATTTTGCTTTCGCTGAATCCGGCTGGGAAGCGCAGACCCTCGGCGCCCATGATTTGATTTCAGATACATTGCAATGGTTGCGGCGCGAACCGGCCATCCTTCAGGGCGCCTGGCCCAATGGCAAGCGTGCTGCCCAGGTGATCGCAATGGACACCGAAGAGGGCTTCGCCAATGCTGCCGCGTTTGCTTCCCTGATGAAATCAATCGACTATCGAAGCACTTTTTACGTCACGACATCGATCGGCAAATTGTTCCCTCAGGTTCTGACCCCATTGGCCCGGGACTTCGAGCTCGGCTACCTTGGCGATACTTACGCCAGTTTCAAAGGCCAGGCCCCCGCTGTTCAGGAGCAGCGCTTGCGAGCCATGCAAAGCGAGCTTTCTTCCGTGCTGCTAGAACCAAAAGGGATCACCGGCTTTCGGGCACCGAGCGAGGGCTACGACTCAGCGACTGAAGCGCTGCTGCCAAAAATTGGCATCCGCTACCATGCCGCCGGTCCGCAAAGCAGCAGCGCACGGCTGCCCCTGCTGGTAAAGACGGAGGGGGTCAAGTCGACCGATTCACTGGTGGTACTGCCTCGAACTCAACGCAACGACATCAACCTGTACCAGGAGAAATTGAGCGCCGAGCAAACCACAAAAGCACTGATTGATGATTTTGATCTGGCCCTCGATACCGGCTCCCTGGGCTTGTTAAGTGTGCACAGCAGGAATTTTTCAACGGACAGTGTCATGGCGGCTGCGATGCCTGGGTTTCTGGCGCATTTGAAGGAGCGTCGAGCGCTGGTCTGGCTGGCCTCTGCCGGGCAGGTGGCCGACTGGTGGCGGGAGCGGGAACGTTTCAAACTTACACCAAGAATCATCGGCAAACGCATTGAATTCGATATCACCATCACCGGACAGCAACCCTTTAACGGTGCCACGGTGATCGTGACCACGCCGCAAAGAGGCGTTCAAACGACGGTTGTGGGGGCAACAGTTACCGTGGTCAAGCCAACGGTATCAAAAATCGATGACTACCGGGCGGCCCTTGTGTTTGAGTCGCTGGCGCCAGGGAATCACAGCTACTCGGTCACCTTTTCACCTAAGTAGACTCAGGTCCTGGCGAACTCCGAATCGCGCTGATGCACTCCATTTGATCAGCCACCGAGCCAGCTGCACGATATCTTGACTGGCGCCGCAGGCGCTGTCGTACTCGAGTATGGGTTGCTCAAAGGCCAGCGCCTCGGAAGCTTCCTCTGCGCAGCGAACGGCCATTGGCACGAGACTGTGTCCATAGTCCGCCTGCAACGCAGCGCAAACTTGCACGCACAAGTGACTTTGATCCGAAAATTGGTTGACCAACAATTTCAAACCGTAAAAATCGTGGCGCGCGCGGGTGTACTCGTTGACCAGACTGAAGAGTCGGGGAATCGTGGAGAACGATGCTGCGTCGGCCAGCACGACACCAAGGGCCAGATGCGCAGCAGACAAGGCTTGCTGAAGAAAAACGGAAGAACCCGGCGGTGTATCGAGAATGACAAAATCAGGAGCTGGCTGACCGAGCGCAGCAATTCGATCCAGAATCCAGGCTGGATGTTGCTTTAGCACGGACTCAAATTCTTCCAGCTCGGTCTTCAGCGCGATGCCAAACGGGATGAACTTGACACCAAAGGGGCTCCTGAACATTGATGTCGGTGAGATACCGTCCCGCACAACACCTGCAATGTCGAGTGGGTCCATGGCCAGATGCAAGCGCAATGCGTTTTGCACGTCCAGATCGATCAGCAGCACTCTCTTGCCCTCGCGAGCCAGGGCAATGGCGACGTTGGCCGCAAGCGTGGTCTTTCCGACCCCGCCTTTGCCGGAGATAAAGGCAATAACTTGCATCGAGGTCTATGGCATCAAGAAAGACGACAGCGCCAATATTGCGGATCAGAACGAAAACAGGGGGCCAAGACCATCAAACGCGTAGCGCAGATAGACGCTCCCGGTTTGCTGGGCAAAGTTGCGGCTGTTTTCAAAAGCCAGTCGACCGCCGAAGATAAACCTTGTCGTCAAGGGATACTCAAACGCACCGTACAGGTTGTAGCCCAGCCCGGCGCCCGATTCAGCCTCGTAATACGTGGGATAGGTGGTCCCGGCCTTCAGGGTCCAGGCATTTTGAAAAGCCGGATCGTTCGGGAAATAGGCGACCCGATCCTGCGAGAACTTCTGCACACTGAAGTCACCGCCGAGCTGATAGCTCAGGCCACCCCGACGCCCCGCCCATTCCCAGGGCATACCGAGACTCAAATACTGCTGCGGACTGAAATAGCCCCCATGTCCAAGCGTGAAAAATCCGAGGTTGTCGCGGTAGGCCATCGTCGTCAGATTCAGTCCCAGCTTCAATTTCGAGCTTGCGCTCTGATAGACGCGCCAATAGGCACCCACGCTGGCCTCGAACTGTGCATTGTCCTTGACCCCTTTTCCACTCAGTTGCGCAGCCCCCAGGTCGGCGTAGACACCGCGTTGGTCGCCACCGTAAGCGACCCGGAACTGGGCGCCGGTCTTGACCACCCCCCCCCAAGCCTGCAGTGACCGCGGATCACGCATGCCCGCCGATGAAAGCACGCTGTCGGTGACGGCGCGTCGACTCAGCACGGCTTTGAGGGTGAGATCATCGAGGTGACTGGAAAAACTCAGCTCGCCGACCACATGCGTGACCAGGAATCCGAGCGGCGTGGTGCCAATGCGCATGGTCAGGTCATCGTCGCGATAGCCGACCGAAATTGCCATACCGCTCGCATCCTGATTTGCCACTGGATCAAAGCCGCTCTGCAGTGGCCCCAAGGCAGCGGAACCGACCTTGGCAATATTGCCTGAATCGCTGCGGTTCAAGGCACCGACACCCAGCATGATCGGAGTCAAACGCAGTGTGAAGGCCCCATTGGCGCTGGCTGGCATGGTGATCTCGACCGGAATTTCAAACTCGTCGAGGCGACCCAGTCCTGGTTCACCGGAGCGCACCCGAAAACGTGGGCTAACGTCGATGGTGGTGGCCAACTTCAATTTGATGGCGTTGATTTCATCGCTCAGTGTGGGCTCCGGCTGGGAACTCTGCCGCAACGGCCGCGACGGCACCGACTGGCTCAATGGCGTAACCACCCTTGCCTCACGCAGGTCTGGAATCGGCAGCAGTCCGGCATGCTGTCCAACTGCTGACGGCGGCAAATCTTTGGGCGTTGCCGAAGCGGTCAACCTGGGGCGTTCCAGTGCTTGTGCTCGCTCAAAATACAACAGGGCCTGATCAGCATTGCCGCGCTCCTTCTCAACCCGGGCGGCGGCGATCAAGGCGCGCTGATCATCGGGGTTAATTTCCAATGCAACGTTGGCGTGCAGCGCCGCGCTGTCGATCGCCTTGGCAGCCAAGGCGACGCCGCTGGCAAACAATCGATGATCCAAATCATTGGGCTCACGTTCAATCGCCCGTTCTGCGCTAGCCAGCGCCTTGCGCGCATCGCCACTGGTGTTTTGAATCCGCGCCAGCGCCATCATCAGGCGCGGATCGTCGGTTTTTTCCAGTGCTGGACCAAGCACGCGCAGAGCCTCGTCGAGTCGACCTGCCTCTCGCAGCGTGTCAGTCTGACGCAGCGTGTAGGCCAGAATGATCTTGTTCAGGTCTTCCTGCTGCGATTTCGTCAGACGGCGCGCTTCACCCAGGCTGCGCAGCACTGGAGAAAGCTCGCCGTCCTGCCGGGTATCGAGCAGGACCCCGGCGTACTGAAGGCGCAGGTCGAGATTGTCGGCTGGCGAGCGTTTGACAAGGTCGCGCATCAGACGCAGGGCCTCGACGGGTTGCCCCAGACGGGACCAACATCCAGCCACCTGTGCCAACAGCGAAATGTCGCCGCCAGCCTGCGACTCGGCTTGCAGCGCCGCCGCCTGTGCTGCCTGCAAATTGCCTTGGGCAAACAGCTGCTGAGCTCGCTGGACCTGCAGGTTGACCGCGAGTCGCTGCAGGTCCTCGGTCATATTCTTGCTGCGCGCGGCCACCGGTATTCGTTCCATCACACTCAATCCGTCAAGCCATTGCTTTTGCTCGGCGTACAGCAAAGCGCGGGCATGCAGGACTTCAACCAGTTTAGGATGGGTCACCAGCAGCTTGTCGAGCAGGGCCTCGGCCTTGCTCAAGTCACCCTGGCGCTGGTACTGACGCGCCAAAGCAAGTCGGGGCCATGGATCGGTGGGGTCAAGCAACTGGGCGGCCTCAAGCTTGGCCGCGGCCGCTGCGTAATCGGCCGCCCGCTCGTCAGCTTCAGCCAGCTTCAGCAGGATGCCAGCCTTGAGTTGGTTGAGACCGTCCATCTTCGAAGCAGCGGCTTGATCCAGCCCCGAAATCATGGTCATGGCCTCCCCTTCTCGATCCGTCTGCAGCAAGACCGTTATCAAGCCACGAAACGCACCCGGATCAGTGGCAGAGGTCTTGAGGGCCTGACGCTTTTCCAGCCACAAATCACCCATCAACACCTGACCCAAGATCTGGCGCTCATCAAGTTTGTTGGCCTCAAGCAATTTGTCTTCCAGGTCCAACAGTTTGCCCGCCTGTCGCGCTGCCGACACTTGCTGCAGCAACGTCCAGTACTGTGCCGTATCGCGCGCCTGTTTCCAGCGTTCAGGGTGCCGGCGATCGTAGCGTATCGCCTGATCGAGTAACCGAACCGCCTCCCCGAATGCCTGCTGGCGCAAACGGACGGTCCCGAGTCCACCCAGAGCATCGACATCACGCGGCTTTTTGGCCAGGATCGATTCGAAACGTGCCGCAGCCCCTTGCATGTCACCCTGCTCCAACAGTTTGAATCCCGCCTGGCTTGGGCCGACCCGCCCCGCTTTCCTGGTTTCAACCAAAGGACGATCCAGCAGCGCCAAACGCTCCCGCACCGCCTGGTCATCAGGAAAGCGGGAAAGATAGCTGACAAACAGAGCCCGATCACCACGCCGGGCGTTGAGCCAGACCAGGGCCTGGCTCAGGCTCTTGCGCACTTCCTCGGGCTGCTCCGGCTGCTTCAAGACCGAGAGTTGGCGGATGCCTTCACGCCGGGCTGACTCGCGATAGGTGAGGTGACGCGCCAGAGCAACAAGGTAACGTTGATTGCCAGGGTTGCTGCGGGCCAATTCGGCCAGGCCGCGCCGCGCTTCTTCCCAACCTTCGGCCGTAGCGCCCAGGGTTTGGTAATACTCCAGACCCAATTGCCCGGTCGGCTTGCTGGTACCCAGCGCGCTTCGATAGGTGCTTGTGGCGGCCTCGGCCTGTCCAGACTGCGCCTGTTTGCGCGCGATGCCGAGCGTGGGCGCGCTTTTTCCAGACTTCAACACGGTTTCGAGCTCGGCCAGACCGGCTGGCGCCGATGGCAACTGCGTGGCACGCTGGTACAACTCCTGGGCCTGTGCAAGGCGGCCGGCGCGCGCCTCAAGCAGGCCCAGGCGCACCAACCCCTCCGGATGGCTCGCATCAGCCCGCAGCAGTTTCTTCCAGGCATCGCTGGCAAGATCATCCCGTCCATTTTGTTGCCAATATTGCGCCTGCGCCACCAATTGGCGGGTCGCAGCATCGTCAGCAGACCAGGCGTCGGCCAGGCCAAGACCCAGTGCAAACAACAAACAGACCAGCTTCTTCATACGAATCACATTTTGCATGTCAAAGTCACTCCCCAGTCAAGTCGACCGTCCGGCGCGAACCGAAAGCGCTGGTCGATCCAGCCCAGCGAAAAAAGCCCCAGGGCCTGCTCGTAGTAAACCAATGGAACGCCACCCATCGCAACAATTCTGAGTCGCTGCTGGCGGGCGCCCGTTTTTGCACCCACGGCATGCAGGTAGGGCAGCAGAGCCGCAGAAAAGCCGCCGGGGCCGCTGCCCTCGGACTCTCCAGAATAAGCATTCACACTGGCTGGAGGAACCAGCAGCCTTTCAACCAGCGTCCTCATCCCTTTCATGCGTGCCAGCAAACGTTTGCGCATCGGGTCCTGCGTCGGCAGCATGGCCGCCCACAGGTAGGTTCGAATCGCGTCATAGCTCCCCTGATAGCCCAACTCAGGATCGAGCGCAAAGCCGCGTTCGGGCCGTACGGCAACCCAGTCAGGGACCAGATAGTGAGGTGTAACCGACTCGATCATGCTGACCGTCGTTGTCACCAGTGCCGCCCAGACGCCGGTCGGGACTTCGGTCGCCAATCCGCGCAAGACCGGCAAGGGCAGATAGCTTGGGTTGAGCTTCCAGCCACCCGATTTCAAGACAAAACCCTGCGGTCCCGGCAGCAGCACCGGGCCAACTCCGGCGACCTCCACGACCAGTTCCTTTTCAATGCGCGCCTGCATCAATTCGGCAGCTGCCAGCAGGCTGCTGTCACGCCAGCGCCGGGCGGCCTGAAAAAGCACATAGGCCAGCCAGAGGTCGGCGTCGCCCGCCGCATTGTTGTCGATGACGCCCCAGCTTCCATCGGGCCGCCTGCCCCACTTCCAGGCCATCAGGCGGGCCGACAGGTCGCCCTGCGCCAGATTCGCCCGCGTCCAAGCCAGCAATCGATCAAAGGTCGGCCTATCGTTGGCCACCAGCGCGAAAAACATGGCATAAGCCTGGCTTTCCGAAGTGCTCTGAGCATCCGCCGAAAAGTCGACAACACGTCCATCAGCCTGAACAAACTTGTCTCTGAAAATGATCCAGTCCGCCCAACCATCGCAGTTCTCGGCACGTGCCATGCGGGGTGACGTCAACGCCAGCGCCACGACTGACTCCAGGAAGTGTCGACGTGAGCGCATCAAAACCAACGATTTCCCGGCACCCATGGGCGCCTCACGCTACTCAAGATGCCTCTGCATGCGTTTGGCCGCAACCTCTCGCAAGGCGCGAAAGGCGATCGTCGCTAACAGAATGCAAATCAGAACGCCGAGCAAACTGACCAGCACCGGATGGTTCGAAAAGGCCCAACGCAAGTGGATGCTCATGGGCAACGAACCAAGATAATAGGTCTCGCCGACTTTGGCGTACCGGTCACCCTTTTCATCAACGACCACAAAATCGCCCTGCACACTCTTGACTCGATCCGGGTCCAGCAGAATGTCGCCAATCTTCCCCAGGTCGACCGCTCTGTCTGCGTACAACAGGACAACACTGCGTCCAGACTGCAAAGGTGACTCAAATGCCATCAGGCTTGTCAAACTACCCCCCTGCAATTTCAAGCTGCCCGCGGGGCGCGGCGTGACCTGAATGTCCTCCTCTTCCCAGCGAAAAATTGTGCGCCGGAATATGTCTGGCTCGCGAACGCGGTGCTCGCCGTCGACTTGCATCAAGGGCAAACGGTCAGCCCACTTGGTCATCAGATGCTGGTCTTTTGCCGAACCAATGACGATCAAATCACGCTGCGCCACCTTGTCCAATTCAGGGGGCGCCACCAGCGCATGACGCAAGGCGGGATAACCAGTAGCCTCGCCCATTCGCCCCATCAGCATCAAATAGGCTCCAATTTCCGGCGCCGCGGGTTGTTCCGGCATCACCACCGCAGTCTCCGAGAGATCTGCCATGCGTGTGAACGGAAAACCAATATTTCTGAAAAAGGCCAAGTCCGGCAAGGCGCTGTAATGCGGAAAGCTGCTTAGATCGAAGGTCGACTCCGGGTCTATCGCGCCGCGCAAATTATCCGTCAGTGAGTCGCGACATTCACCCTCCTTGACCAGATCAAAAT
>Ga0208566_1001976_pt1 | contig 11343 bp, 8 predicted proteins | sample PL_2010_150m_FD_184159 | JGI IMG/M metagenome (GOLD analysis project Ga0208566, IMG submission 184159) | Freshwater microbial communities from Powell Lake, British Columbia, Canada to study Microbial Dark Matter (Phase II) - PL_2010_150m... | ecosystem: Environmental > Aquatic > Freshwater > Lake...
ACATCGTCGGCTTCTATAACAATGCCCGACTGCACTCGAAATTGGGTTACCTGCCGCCCTCCACCTATGAACGGAAAATGGCAGCAAAACAACCTATCTATGTGTCCGAAAAAACTTGACCACTACATTTTTGCCCCCTCTTGAAATCCCGAAAAACGTCTCCATTTAGCGTTCATCGTTTTATGGAGGCCTTATGCAGCAAGAGCAAGAACAACCCAACCTGATCGACATCGCCATCGGCTCATCCGCCGCCGAAGCGGCACCCGCAACCGAATCCGAACCGTCCGTCGAAATCATGCCGAGCATGGCGGAACTGCTCAAACAGGCGGAACTTGCCGCCCAGGAGCATCACGATGCCTGGATGCGCGCCCGCGCCGAAGCGGAAAATATCCGCAAGCGGGCGCAAAGCGACATCGCCAACGCACAGAAATTCGCGGTGGAGGGCTTTTCCAACGAACTGCTGGCCGTCAAAGACAGTCTGGAAGCCGCATTAAAAATCGACAACACCAGTTTGGAAGCACTCAGGAGCGGCGTCGAACTGACCCTGCGCCAGCTCAATAGCGCGTTCCAGAAATTCAATGTCGTCGAAATCGACCCGACCGGCGAGAAATTCGACCCCTACAAACACCAGGCGATCAGCATGGTACCGAGCGACGCCGCCCCCAACACGGTGGTGGCGGTGATGCAGAAAGGCTATGCGCTGAACGAGCGCATCCTGCGCCCGGCGATGGTGATGGTGGCGAAACCGGCAGAGGGTTGAAATTCCCCGGGGTATCCCCACTATAAGCAAGTAAGTCGCGAAGCGACACTCAGCCCCCCTCTCCCCACCGGGAGAGGGCAGGGGTGAGGGAAACGGTCAGGATGACCGTCGGTGACAACAGCATTTTTCTTCACAATTATTTAAGTTAAGGACGATTTGATTATGGGCAAAATTATCGGTATTGATTTGGGCACCACCAACTCCTGCGTGGCGGTAATGGAAAACGGCCAACCCAAGGTGATCGAAAACGCGGAAGGGACGCGCACCACGCCGTCCATCGTCGCTTACGCCGAAGACGGCGAAATCCTGTGCGGCGCCCCTGCCAAGCGCCAGGCCGTCACCAACCCGAAGAACACCCTGTTTGCGGTCAAGCGCCTGATCGGTCGCCGCTTCGATGAAAAAGAAGTCCAGAAGGACATCGACCTGATGCCCTACTCCATCGTCAAGGCCGACAACAACGACGCCTGGGTGGAAGTACGCGGCAAGAAAATGGCGCCGCCGGAAGTCTCCGCGCAAGTGCTGCGCAAGATGAAGAAAACTGCCGAGGACTACCTCGGCGAGGAAGTCACCGAAGCGGTGATCACCGTGCCAGCCTACTTCAACGACAGCCAGCGCCAAGCCACCAAGGACGCCGGACGTATCGCCGGGCTGGAAGTGAAACGCATCATCAACGAACCGACGGCAGCGGCACTGGCCTTCGGCATGGACAAGCAGGAAGGCGACCGCAAGATCGCGGTGTATGACCTGGGCGGCGGCACGTTCGACATTTCCATCATCGAAATCGCCGAAATCGAGGGCGAGCACCAGTTCGAAGTGCTGTCCACCAACGGCGACACCTTCCTCGGCGGCGAAGACTTCGACAACCGGGTGATCGACTATCTGGCCGACGAATTCAAGAAGGAACAGGGTATCGACCTGCGCAGCGACCTGCTGGCCAAGCAGCGCCTCAAGGAAGCCGCGGAAAAGGCCAAGATCGAGCTATCCTCCGCCCAACAGACCGAAGTCAACCTGCCCTACATCACCGCGGACGCCTCTGGCCCGAAACACTTGGTAGTGAAGATCACTCGCGCCAAGTTCGAATCCCTGGTGGAAGACCTGATCGAACGCACCATTGCGCCATGCAAGCTGGCGATCAAGGATGCCGGCGTCAAGCTGGAAGACATCCAGGACATCATCCTGGTCGGCGGCATGACGCGTATGCCGATGGTGCAGGAGAAGGTCAAGGCCTTCTTCGGCAAGGAACCGCGCAAGGACGTCAATCCCGACGAAGCCGTGGCAGCGGGTGCCTCGATTCAGGGCGGCGTGCTGAAGGGCGACGTCAAGGACGTGCTGCTGCTCGACGTGACCCCGCTCAGCCTGGGCATCGAAACCCTGGGCGGCGTGATGACCAAGCTGATCCAGAAGAACACCACTGTACCGACCAAGGCCAGCCAGGTGTTCTCCACCGCCGACGACAACCAGAACGCGGTGACCATCCACGTATTACAGGGCGAGCGCGAAATCGCCAGCGGCAACAAGAGCCTGGGCCAGTTCAACCTCAGCGACATCCCGCCCTCGCCGCGCGGTATGCCGCAGATCGAGGTGACCTTCGACATCGACGCCAACGGTATCCTCCACGTTTCCGCCAAGGACAAGGCCACCGGCAAGGAAAACAAGATCAAGATCCAGGCCAGCTCGGGCTTGAACGAAGAGGAAATCCGCCGCATGGAGCAGGATGCCGCCGAGCACGCCGAGGAAGACCACAAGGTGCGCGAACTGGTGGATACCCGCAACCAGTGCGATGCGATGGTGCATTCGGTGAAAAAATCGCTGGTCGATTACGGCGACAAGATCGACGCCGGCGAAAAAGCCGCGATCGAAGCCGCCTTGAAGGATGCCGAGGAAGCGATGAAGGGCAACGACAAGGACACCATCGAAGCCAAGACCAAGGCGCTGGCGGAAGCCTCGCACAAGCTGGCGGAGAAGATGTATGCTTCCGCCCAGCCCGAGCAAGCGCAGCCCGGCGCCAGCGCCGGTACGGACGGCGCCAAGAAGGATGACGGCAACGTGGTGGACGCCGAATTCGAAGAAGTCAAATCCGACAAAAAATAACCTAGAGGCTAGGGACTAGAGGCTAGGGGCTAGTACCCCCTGGCCTTGTGCTTTTCCTAGCCTCTAGTCTCTAGACTCTAGCCCCTAATCATGAGCAAACGCGACTACTACGAAATTCTCGGCGTCAACAAAGACGCTTCCGAGGACGAGCTCAAGAAAGCTTACCGCAAGCTCGCCATGAAACACCATCCCGACCGCAACCCGGATAACCCGAATGCGGAGGAACATTTCAAGGAAGCCAAGGAAGCCTACGAAATCCTCTCCGACGTGCAAAAACGCGCGGCCTACGACCAGTACGGCCACGCCGGCGTCGATCCCAGCGCGCGCGGCTTCGGCGCCGGCGCCGGCGCCGGGGGCAAGGGATTCGAGGGGTTTGCCGATGCGTTCGGCGACATCTTCGGCGACATCTTCGGCGGCGGCGGCAACGGCGGACGCGGGCGTTCCAACGTCTATCGCGGCGCCGACCTGCGCTACAACCTGGAAATCAGTCTGGAAGAAGCGGCGCGCGGCACCGAAACCAAGATCCGCATCCCGGCGATGGTCGCCTGCGACACCTGCCACGGCAACGGCGCCAAGCCCGGCACCCAGCCGATCACCTGCCCGACCTGCGCCGGTCACGGCCAGGTGCGGATGCAGCAAGGCTTTTTCTCGATCCAGCAGACCTGCCCCAATTGCCATGGCAGCGGCAAAGTGGTGCAGACCCCTTGCCCGGACTGCCACGGCGCCGGACGCATCAAGCAGCACAAGACGCTGGCGGTGAAGATCCCCTCAGGGGTGGACGAAGGCGACCGCATCCGTCTCTCGGGCGAAGGCGAAGCCGGCGTCAACGGCGGACCGCCCGGCGACCTCTACGTGGTCATCCAGATCAAGGCGCACTCGGTGTTCCAGCGCGACCACAACGACCTGCACTGCGAAATGCCGATCAGCTTCACGGTCGCCGCACTGGGCGGGGAAATCGAAATCCCCACGCTGGACGGCCATGCCAAGATCAAGATCCCCGAAGAAACCCAGACCGGCAAGGTCTTCCGCCTGCGCGGCAAGGGCATCAAGGGCGTGCGCAGCACCACCCACGGCGACCTGATGTGTCATGTGGTGGTGGAAACCCCGGTAAAGCTCACCGAGGCGCAAAGGGAACTGCTGCGCCAACTGGAAGAATTGAACCAGGCCGACGGCGCGCGCCACAACCCCAAGGCCAAATCGTGGATGGATAAAGTGCGGGAGTTTTTCGTCCAGTAATCCCAATTTGCAATAAAACCGATATTAATTGTCCCTCTCCCGCTTGCGGGAGAGGGACAATCGCCCTCTCTCCCTCTGGGAGAGAGTTGGAGAGAGGGTTGGCGGGGGAGGGGTGCGCGTCAGCGCGGGAGAGGGTGTTCTTCACGTTTCTATTGCGAAATGGAATAAGGAGAACACCGACTCCGCACTACTCCTCGCGCCGCTTTCCCCCGATATGGGGATAACGACAATGCTCGACCAGCATTTGTATGGTTTTGTCGGGTGCGGGGGTCAACCAACTGACCGTGATGATGGTCAGAATGCCGGCCGGCACCCCGAAAACCCCTGACGCAATATCCTTGATGCCGAACCATGGCGCCATGCCATAAAACCGGACCCCGATCAGGTAATACAGGCACACCCCCAGCCCGGCGATCATCCCGGCAATCGCGCCGTATCGGTTGGCGCGCTTCCAGAAAATGCCCAGCACCAGCGCCGGGAAAAAAGCCGAGGCGGCGATGGAAAAGGCCCAGGCGACCATGAACAGGATATGGCCGGGCTTGAGCGAAGCGACATAGGCGGCCACCACCGCCACCACCAGCAGCAAGCCCTTGGAAATATACAAGCGACGCTTGGTCGAGGCGCTGTTGTCGATCATCTGGTAATAGACATCGTGGGAAAGCGCATTGGCGATGGTCAGCAGCAAGCCGTCCGCGGTGGATAGCGCTGCCGCCAAGCCGCCCGCCGCCACCAGACCGGTGACTACGTAAGGCAGACCGGCGATTTCCGGGGTCGCCAGCACGATCACATCGGGATCGAGCGTCAGTTCGGCCAATTGCAGAATGCCGTCGCCGTTGATGTCGTCTATCCTGACCAGCCCCACCTTGCCCCAAGCCGCCACCCAGCTCGGCAGATCGGCGATGCTGGTGCCGATCAGGCGGGTATACACCTCGAATTTGGCCAGCACCGCCAGCGAAGGCGCCGTCGCATACAGCAGGGTGATGAAAAACAGCGACCAGAACACCGACTCGCGAGCTTCCTTGACGCTCGGCGTGGTGTAATAGCGCATCAGGATATGCGGCAACGCGGCGGTTCCCACCATCAGGCAGAACACCAACGCCAGGAAATTGCGCCGCGCCTCCGCCTGTTCCTGTTCCCCTACGCCGCGGAAAGGCTGGATATGAGCTATCGGCTCACGGGCGGAGGTCTTCGCCGCCTCGAGTTCCTTGCCCAATCGTTCACGCTCGCTCCCTTCGACCGCCGGCAATGTCCCGAGTTTCGCTTCCAGTTCCTGCGAACGCTGCTTGAACAAGGATTGCGCCTGACGTTGCGCCGGATCGTTGAAAATCACCTGCTCGCGTTCGGTCAGTTTCTGCAACACCTGCCCGTACATGAATTGCGGCACGGGCACTTCGGTAACGCGCTGCGACAGCATCACTACCGGCACCAGGTAAGCGATGATCAGGATGATGTATTGCGCCACCTGGGTCCAGGTCACCGCGCGCATTCCGCCGAGGAAGGAACACATCAGGATGCCGGCCAGGCCGACGAACACGCCGACGGTGAACTCGACGCCGAGAAAGCGGCTGGTGATCAACCCGACCCCGTAAATCTGGGCGACCACGTAAATGAACGAGGTCAGGATCACCGCCACCACCCCCACCGAGCGCGCCAGGTTGCCGCCATAGCGGGCGCCGAGGAAATCCGGGATGGTGAATTGCCCGAATTTGCGTAAATAGGGGGCCAGCAGCAAGGCCACCAGCACATAGCCGCCGGTCCAGCCCATGATGAAAGCCAGCCCGTCGAACCCCGAGAGATACAGGGTGCCGGCCATCCCGATGAACGAGGCCGCACTCATCCAGTCCGAGCCGGTCGCCATGCCGTTGAAAATCGCCGGCACGCGCCGCCCAGCGACGTAGTATTCGGTGATGTCGGCGGTGCGGCTGAGGATGCCGATGCCGGCATACAGCCCGACGGTGGCCGCGAGGAACAGGTAGCCGATGCTCTCGTTGGATGCCCCCATCTGCTCGGCAATCGCCAGCAACACGATGAAAGCAATGAAACTGCCGCTATAAAACCCGTAATAGCGGGTCAGCGTACGTGAAAAAGCTTTGTTTTCCAGGGCCACCTGATTGATTCCGTCAGCTAAAGCAGTTCAAGCCGTTGACCAGGCAAATAGTGCGCTTGGCGAAGGCCAAGCCCAGCCACAGCCAGAACAGCAGGAAAAAGGCCACGAACGGCAAATGGCGGTCGAGGATAAAACGCGGTGTGACCAGACGCACCGCCCGAACCGCCGGCGCCGTCACTAGTGCGAACAGACGATAAACCGGATTGTCGTGGCGCCGGTTTCCCGCCAGCAACGCCAGCACACCCTGCCCCAGTAGCGCGAAACCCGCCACCTCGACCAGGACGCGCACCAGGCTGAGCAGCAGCAATTCGATTGAAGCAGCGATAGCTTTATCCTTTTAAACAAGCGTGACTCATTATTGCTCATCCCCTTCATGAACACCGTATTTTTGATCCAATTTATTCATGTAACGGGCGTAATACCAGACGATTGCCACATAAACCACCAGTGCCCCCTGCGCGCCGAAATAGAAACCCAGCGGGAAACCGAGGAAGCTGAGCTGATTGAGTTCCCTGGCATAGAAGCTGAAAACAAAGGTGACGACGAACCAGATCGCCAACAGCAATCCGGTGATCTGCAAATTTTTCCGCCAATACGCCTTGTGCTTTTCGGTTGGTTGCATGGTATCCGGCATGTTAGCCGGTCCAGTTCACGTAGCGCTGGGCCTGTTCCAGTTCGAGCAAGCCCTTGAACTGGTGGATTTCCTGGCTGCGCGCCTTGGCGCCGGCCACTTGCAGCAGTTGCGCGGTGGCGAATGCATCGGCCAAAGCGCTGTGGCGGGCGAAGTTCTGGATGCCGAAATAGCCGATCCAGTCGTCCAGCGCCCGGAAACGCCTGGCCTTATCCGGGTATAACGCCGGCACGGCATAGGCCAGATCGAGCCAGGTGTGCTTGAAATCGAGGCCGAGATACTCCTTCAACGCACGGCGGATCATGGTCTGGTCGAAAGTGACGTGAAAGGCGATCAGCGGCGACCTGCCCAGATATTCGAGAAACCCCAGCAACGCCTCTACCGGCGACACCCCCTGCTGTTGCGCCGTGCCGGTAATCCCGTGGATCAGGATATTCTCCTTGCCGCTGGCGTTTTGCTGCTGCACGATAATTTCGAAGCTGTCGTCCAGGTCGATCTTGCCGTGCGTCACCGCCACCGCGCCGATGGCGATCAGGCGGTCCTTGGCCAGATTCAGGCCGGTGGTTTCGACGTCCACCACCACCAGGCGCGTCTCGCCGAGCTGGGCGTGGGCGCATTCGTCCGGGAGCTGGCGCCACGCTGCCAGACGTTGCGCTGCGGCCTGCTCCAGTTCGATTTTTTTGCCGAATAAGCGTTCCAGAATGTTCATAGTTTGTAATCCAGTGCCAATCGGGTCTGCAGTTTGCGCGCCTGGCGGAAGGCCTCCTTGAGGATGCGCCGATCCAGGTCGTTGAGGGCATCCGGGTCGATGCAATTGTCGAGCGCTTCGCCCTGGCTGAACTCCTCGTGCTGGCGGCGCAGGCGCAAGATCTGGATGAAATGCAGCGCTTCCACCCAGGCATCGATTTCCGCTGCGCCGATATTCAGTTTGGCGGCAGACAGGCGCAAACGCTGCACGGTGTTGGTGCCGCCCACCCCGGCGGCGAAGGCAAAAATCCGCGCCGCATCGACGAACGGCGTGATGCCGTTGAGCTTGAGATCGAGCTTGTGTCCCTCGCCCACTACGAAATCGCGCACCAAGCCCAGCGGAGGGCGATTGCGCAGCGCGTTGGCCGCCATCTGCTGCAGGAAACGCGGGGTGGCCGCGACTTTCGGCGCCAGCCAGTCGCGTAGCGCCTGTGCGAGTTCGGTTTTGCCGCACAACGGGCGGAAATCGAAAAAGATCGCGGCGTTGAGCAATGCCTCCGGCGTGCCGTGCTCGACCCAGCCGTCGAACCTGTCCTGCCACTCGTCGAGCGACAAACACCATGCCGGGTTGCTCGCCATGATGTTACCCTTGCACAGCGGGAAGCCGCAGGCGTCCAGCGCCTCGTTGATGCGCTTGGCGACCGGCAACAATTGCGCGCGAACCTGTTCCGCACTTGCCCCTGGCGGCACGATGAACACGATGCCGTTGTCCTGGTCGGTATTCAGCGTTTGTTCCAGCCGCCCTTCGCTGCCCAGCGCGAGCCAGCACAAGCCGGCCTGATAGAGGGGACTGTCCTTGATGCCGGCGGCGCTGTACTCGAGGTCGATAATGCGTTCGGTTAACAGGTCGTTGAGGGTAGAGATGAATTGGGTCAACTGTTCCGCGGCCACGCCCTGGGCGAGCATGTTGTGGGCAAGCTGACGAATATCGCCGGCAACTCGTTGAAGGGTATCGAGGCTGTTGGCGCTGCGGATGGTGGTGCTGATCTGGCGCAGCCCGACCCGTTGCAGGCTGAACAGGTCTTTTTCGGAAATGACGCCCACCAGTTTGCCGTTGTCGCAGACCAAGACATGGCGAAAGCCGTGCCGAGCCATCACCATGGCCGCTTCATAAGCCAGCGCGCCGGGCGGCAAACTGGTCAGGCCGGTACTCATGATGCCGATGATCGGCTGTTCCAGGTCGATCCCGGCCAGCACCACGCGATTCAACACGTCGTGCAGGGTAAAGATTCCCAGCGGCCTGCCGTCTTCGGTGGCGACCATCGAACCGATGCCGAGCCGGTGCATGGTCGCCAGCACTTCGCGTATCGGGGTTTGCGGCACGCAGGTCACCGGTTCGCGCCGGACAATCTCCGCCAGCGGGCTGTTCATCGATTGTTGTTCGGTACTGGAATTGGCGTATTTGGCCTGGATGATTTGCTTGGATTGTTCCAGCAGACTGGCGATGCGACGCGTACAAAAATCCTGGAAGGCCGGACTGATGCGGATCAGTTCGAGAAAATCCGCCGCCGGCAGCTCGTAGCAGAACGTATCGACACTGGCGCGGTAAGTGCTGGTAACGCCGCGCTTGGATAGCAGCGCGCCGAGCGGGAAACACTCGCCCTCGTGAAGCTCCAGCCAGGCGCTGTCGTCCTGGGCGCGCACCACCCCCTGCTCGCCCTGCACCACGCCCTGCTTGATCACATAAAAATGCGCTACCACGCCCTGCTCGGGTGACAGGATCACCTCGCCCTTGGGGTAATAACCCAGCTCCAGGTGCTGCACCAGAAACTCCAGGTGCTGCCGTTCCATCCGTCCGAACGGCGAAAAGCGCTGCAAATGGTCGATGGTCGCCAATAGTAGCGAAATTGGCATTGAAGAAGTACTCATTATTTTCCAGTGTTAATGACGTGGTAGGAGCGGCTTTAGCCGCGATAGCGGTGCTTGATTCGCGGCTAAAGCCGCTCCTACCGCCCCATTCTCCCCAGTTTCAGGGCGCTTGAAAAGCCCCAAAAAAAGCCCCCCGTTTTGAGGCGGGGGGCAGGAGGATAGCGTTTATATTATGGCGTCTTAGTGCGCCGAGGCTGCCTCTGCGTGTATGCCGGTGTTCTGGCGCACGTACAGCTCGTCCCACATTTCTTCGGAACGCTTGTCGCGCGTGAACAAGGAACCCAGGATCACGCACAGGAATCCCAGCGGGATCGAGATCAGGCCGGGGTTCTTCAACTCGATCATGGGCTTCTCCAGACCAACCATGCTGGTGGTCTGATCCTTGAAGGCGTCGAGGTCCTTCTTGGCTGCGCCGATGGCTTTCTGCACGCCGCCCAGGTCTTTTTCCAGCTTGGCTTTATCAGCTTCGTCAGTCGCGGCAGCGATCTTCGCCTTCAAGCCTTCTTCCTTGGCCAGTGCGCCCGGCTTGGCAGCCTTGTCGCCCTTGGCAGGCTCACCTTCCAGCACCTTGTTGGCGGCAGCGATCTTGGCCAGCGGGTAGGTCATATTGGGCGAAACCATCACCAACGCGATAGCGCTGATCGCGCCGACCAACATGCCGAGCACCACGCCGGTGGTATTGCACTTCTTCCAGTAGAGCGTCAGGAACACCGCCGGCAGGTTGCCGGAAGCCGCCACCGCGAAGGCCAGCGCCACCAGGTGGGCAACGTTCTGGCCTTTGGCGAGGATGCCCACGACAATCGCCATGATGCCGACGATGATCGAGGACACGCGTGCGGCCATCACTTGTTCCTGCGGGGTAGCGTGGTCGCCCTTGATCACGCCGACGTAGATGTCGTGCGCCATCGCGGAGGCCGCCGCCAGTACCAGGCCCGCGACCACCGCCACGATGGTGGCAAAGGCCACGGCCGCAACGAAAGCGAGGAACAGGTTGCCGAGCATGGAATCCGCACCGCCGCCGACGAACTGCGCCAGCAACGGGCCGGCCATGTTGCCGCCCTTGTCCACTGCGATGATCTTGGCTGCACCGACGTTCATCGCCGCGCCCATCCCGAGGAACAGGGTCAGCACGTAGAAACCGCCGATGATCGCCATTGCCCAGATCACCGATTTGCGTGCATCCTGTGCCGTCGGCACGGTGAAGAAGCGCATCAGGATATGCGGCATCCCGGCAGTACCGAGCACCAACGCCATCCCCAGCGAGATCTGGTCGATCGGGTTCTTGAGGAACAGGCCCGGCTCGAGGAAACGCTGGCCGAGTTCTTCCGGCGTCATGTTGGTTGCCGCATCGCCGATCAGCTTGGCAACCTGGGATTGCACCTTGGGATCTGCTACTACAGCGCTGAGGAATCCCGGCAGCGAGAAGCCGTATTGGCCCCAAGTGAACAGCACCAGCAGGATGGAAGCGGTCACCAGCAACACGGCCTTGATGATCTGCACCCAGGTGGTCGCCTTCATACCGCCGAACACCACGTAGGACAGCATCAGCACGCCCACGCCCATCACCGACACTTCGTAGTCGATACCGATCAGCGTCTTGATCAGCACACCGCCGCCGACCATTTGCGCGGTCAGGTAGAAAGTGGACACGGTGATGGTGGACAACGCCGCCACGACCTTGGCTTTCTTGGGATCGTTGCGGAACGCCAGCACGTCGCCGAGGGTGTATTTGCCGATGTTGCGGCACGGTTCGGCAATCACCAGCAACACGGTGATGTAGGCCATCAGCCAGCCCACCGAGTACATGAAGCCGTCGTAGCCGTACAGCGAGATCAGCCCGGCAATCCCGAGGAACGACGCGGCGGACAAGTAGTCGCCGGCAATCGCCCAACCGTTCTGCAC
>Ga0208566_1001980_pt1 | contig 11321 bp, 8 predicted proteins | sample PL_2010_150m_FD_184159 | JGI IMG/M metagenome (GOLD analysis project Ga0208566, IMG submission 184159) | Freshwater microbial communities from Powell Lake, British Columbia, Canada to study Microbial Dark Matter (Phase II) - PL_2010_150m... | ecosystem: Environmental > Aquatic > Freshwater > Lake...
CCCCCAACCCCCGCCCAGGCGGGGGCTACAAATTGCTCGCTGCGCTCGTGAGTTACTGGTGCCCGACTTTGGGGTTAGGGTACGGGGCGCTTCGTAACCGCATTTCACGTTAAGGGCAGAGCGGCGATGAAAGCACGCATACTGCAAAGCCTGGCGTACCTGGTGACTTTCGCCGTCCTCGCAGGAATCGTCGCTTTCCAGTATTTGAAGAGTTCATTGCCGGAAGTTTCCGGCAGCCGGCGGCTGACCGGCCAATCCGGGCAGCAGCTTGGCGCACCCGCCGAGATCGTGCGCGACCGGCACGGCATCCCGCATATCTACGCCGCATCCTTGCGCGACGCAAATTTCGCCCTGGGTTACGCGCACGCTCAGGATCGCTTGTGGCAGATGGAAATGAACCGGCGCATCAGCGCCGGCCGACTCTCGGAACTGTTCGGACCGGCCTCACTCGACACCGACCGCTTTCTGCGCACCCTGGGCATCCACCGTGTCGCCCGCGCCACACTGGGCAATCTCGATGCTGAAACGCGCGACCTGTTCGAGGCGTATGCAGCCGGAGTCAACGCCTTCCTCGCCGGCAACGACAAGCCTTTGCCACCCGAATTCGTGCTGTTGGGGGTTCGCCCGGAGCCCTGGTCGCCAGTCGACTCGCTGGCCTGGATCAAAATGATGGCCTGGGACCTCAATGGGAGCTGGCGTTCGGAACTGCTGCGGATGCAACTGGCGGGGCGCGTCACGACACGGCAGATTCAGGAATTCCTGCCGCCCTATCCGGGCGATGCAGCCGTGCAATTGCCGGATCTGACCGCTCTTTACGCCAGCATGGCCGATGCCGCTACGAAAATTGCCGCCGCGGCGCCGGAACAACCGCCCAACGGCATCGGCTCGAATAACTGGGTGATAACGGGAGCACGCAGCAGCAGCGGCAAACCACTCCTTGCCAACGATCCGCATCTCGGCCTGACGGCCCCGGCGGCGTGGTACTTCGCCCATCTCGACAGTCCTGAGGCGAGCACCATTGGCGGCACCCTGCCCGGCGTGCCGATGGTCGTGCTCGGCCGCAATGAGCGCATTGCCTGGGGATTCACCAACACCGGACCGGACGCCCAGGATCTTTACATCGAACGCCTGGATCCCGGCGATGCGGCGCTCTACGACACGCCGGATGGGAAACAACGCTTCGTCACCATCAACGAAGTCATCAAGATCAAGGGGCTGCCCGACCTGACGCTCGCCGTGCGCCTCTCGCGCCACGGCCCGATCATCTCGGACGCCTTTGCCGAGGCCGCCAAAGCCATGCCCAAGGGTTTTGCACTGGCGTTCGCGTGGACCGCCCTGCGCGAGGACGATGTTTCCGCCCAGGCCCTGAGCCGGCTCAGTCGGGCGAGCGACTGGGAGGGATTTCTGGCGGCGCTGCGCGATTCCCATTCGCCGCAACAGAACATCGTGTATGCCGACATCGACGGCAACATCGGCTTCGTCGCGCCCGGCCGGGTACCGCTGCGGCGTGCCGACAACGACCTGAAGGGGCTGGCGCCGTCACCCGGCTGGGAGGCCAAATACGACTGGCAGGGCTTCATCCCCTTCGAGGAATTGCCGCGCCAGTTCAACCCGGCTTCCGGCGCCATCGCCACCGCCAACGAAAAGATCACCCCGCCGGGTTACCGGCATTGGATCAGTTCGGAATGGGAGCCGCCCTATCGCGCGCTGCGCATCGCCGAACTGCTGGCGGCGCAGCCACTCCATGACGCGGCTAGCTTTGCCGCCATGCAAGGCGACGTCCGCTCCCTGTATGTGCGCGACGTGCTGCCGCTATTGCTCGCGGCGACACCGAGCAGCGCTGCAGCGCGCAGTGCAGTCGCCATGTTGCGCCATTGGGATGGGGAGATATTGAAGACGCGCGCCGAGCCGCTGATCGTCAACGCCTGGTTGCGTGAGTTGACGCGGCTGGTGTATAGCGACGAACTGGGCGACCTGTTCGCCAAGAACTGGACCGAACGGCCGATCTTCATGCACAACGTGCTGCGCGATCAGGATGGCCAAGGCCGCTGGTGCGACGACATTCGCACCCCGCAGCACGAGACCTGCCACGAGATGATCGCCCGCGCGCTCGATCTGGCGCTCGCTGACCTGACCCGCCGTTACGGCGCCGACATGGACAAGTGGCGCTGGGGTGAAGCTCACGTTGCCGTTTCAGATCATCGTCCGTTCAGCAAGCAGGCATGGCTGGCACCGCTGTTCGAACTGCGCCAGCCGGTACCCGGCGACACCTGGACGGTCGATGTCGGCCGCAGTTCGCCGGGCAACGAGGAACAGCCGTTCGCCACGCGCCATGCGGCCAGCCTGCGGGCTCTGTACGACTTGTCGGATCTCGATCGTTCGCTGTACATGTTTTCGAGCGGACAGTCCGGCAACCCGTTCTCCCCGTACTACCGGAATTTCAATGCTGCTTGGGCACAAGTCGAATACATCCCCATGAGCATGCGCCGCGCCGATATCGAAAGGCACCAGCTCGGCACGCTGCGCCTGCTACCGCCCTGAACTTGCCGCTCGCCCTACCGGCAGCCCGCCGGATTTACCTGCGGGAACTGGCGGCTGGTGAGCGTCCGCAGAAATGCCACCAGGGCATCGATCTCCTGCTCGGACAGGTGCAAGGGTTTCAACAGGGCCTCGCCATCCTGGTGCAAGCGCTCCTCCGGCAGATCCGAGTAGTGGCGCACGACATCGTGCAAGGTCTGGAGATGGCCATTGTGCATATAGGGTGCGGTGAGTTCGATATTGCGTAGGGACGGTACCTTGAACTGCCCATATGTCGTATGGTTCTGGACCACGTGGCGCGTGTGGTCGGCGGAGACACCCGCAGCATCGTCGCTGAATTCGCCCAGTCGGTTGAAGCGGTCACGCTTGACCAGGGCGATGCCACCGTGCCGGCCGGGATCGACGCGCCCCGGTGCGACCAGGTAGGGAATGCCGATGTCGTGGAACTCGCCGTTGGAGAAATTCGGGCCGACGTGACACACGGCGCACTGGCCGCGGCCGAAAAACAACGCCAGGCGCGCATCGGGCGGATAGCGTAACGCGGCGGCCGCATCGGCCTGCGCCAAGGCGTCGTAAAGTAGGTCGAAGTCGCTCTTGCCGGAGACCAGCGTTTCGAGGTAAGCCGCGATGGCCTTGGCTGCGTCGCTGAGCAGGCGTTCCGGGTCGGTCCCCTGTGGTGGACCGAAGGCCTTGGCGTGCCAACAAGCCAGTGCTGCATCGCCGTGTATCAGCTCGGCCACCTGGCGAGGCGTCGCCGCCATTTCATCCGGATTGAGGATCGGACGGATCACGAAGGCCCACAGGCTGTCGGCAGCGCCGTCCCAGCCGAACCAGCGTGCCAACGCCACGTTCCAAAGACCGGGGGTGTTGCGATCGAGTCGCACCCGACCCAGGGCACGCTCGCGCCCGTCGCTCAGTGCCCCTTCCGGCCGGTGGCAGGTGGCGCAAGCCATGGCATTGCCGGCCGACAAACGCGAATCGAAGAACAATGCGCGTCCCAGGGCCACCGCCGCGGGATTGCCGGAAACGCGGTTGGCAGGATCGGGCGGGACCGTTTGCGGCCACGGGCCGTGGCGCAGCACCTGACGGATCTCTTCGGCGGAGAAGCCGGCAAGACTTTGGCCGGCGCCGGCCGGTAGCGCCGTCGCTGCGGCCAGCAGCAGAGCCAGGGTCAAGCCGGACGGGCTCATCAGTCGAGCTGGTAATCGGCGAGTATGCGTTCTCGCCCGGCGGCGCTGTCGACCTCGAACACCAACTGCCAGCGCCCCGGCATGTGGAACATCAGGCCGTTCGCGGTATAGGCATTGTCCCCCTTGCGCACCACGCTCGGCTGGTAGTTCATGCCATGCTTGTGGTCCGGCATGCTGGCGTCGACTTTGAACGCGCGCACGGCACTGGCGCCGGCTTTCGGGCACAGCGTGGCATCGAGCGAAAAAAACTCGCCCACTTTGATCCGGGCCGGCTGGGTCGCGAACGCGACGGTTACGGCGCGCCCCTCGGCGCGATGCTGCGTCGAGCCGGATTCGCAGTCTGCCAGCGCCTGCACCGGCAGCAAGCCCATGACCAATATCAGCCAGCGCCGCATCACAGCCTCACTTCGTCAGCATGCTGCCGAACAACGCCTCGCCGTTGCGGTAGGCGATCTTCTCGGCGACATCGCGGGGCAGGTCCTTCAGCCATTCGCGCGACCAGTTGGCGTGCTCGACGATGTAATGCCAGCGTTCGGGCGCGAAGGTGTCGGTGCCGACCAGAAAGCGATCGGGAAACTCCATAAATGCGGCACGCCACTCGGCATCGACCTTGCCGCCGCTGCCGTGGTCGCTGCGAAACGCCAGATCGGCCCACAGGTTCTTGTGCTTGCGCAGCATCTCGCGCACCCGCTGTGGCTGGTCGAAACCCGAATGCGCCCAGAGGATGCGTGCGCCCGGGTCCTGGCGGAACAGCCGCTCGATGGCGTCGGCGTCCGAATGGGCGTGGAGAAACAGCTTGTATTCCTTCGCCAGTTGCACCATGCGCCGCGGCACCGGCAGATCGGCGTCCGCGCCATAGAGGTGGAATTCGCCGATGGCGACATACTTGTAGCGCTTGAGCCTGCCTTCGAGATGCGCCACCATCGTGTCATCGCGAAACCAAGTCCCTATTTCTCCGCGATGGCGGTAGGGGCGCAGTTCCGGAATGATCAAGTCGGGTGCTTCCGCATACAGCTTCTGCGTGCCGTCGTCGTTGGAGCTCGATACCAGCGCCCGGCTCAAGCCGGCCTTGCGCAATATCGCGATCGCCTCCTTCGGCGGCACCACTTCCCATGCATCGTGGCTGTAGTGCACATGGGCATCGAAAATCGGCAGCGGCGCGGCCGGAACAAGACCGGCATTCGCGGCCGCGAGCGTTGCAAGAAGCAGTCCAGGTAGTAGACGCATGATCTTGGCCTCCAGGGATTCCTTCGCGATTATATTATTCGATCCTCGCGTTCAGGCCGGGTCTGGCGCGGCATATGGCTGCCGCAACCGGATGAAGGCGACCCCTGCGGCAAGCAGGGCGAGCGCGCAGCCGAGCAGGGTGGCGCGCGCGCCGAATTGGTGCGACACCCCTCCCGCGGTGAGGCTGCCCAGGGGAGCGATGCCGAGAAACGCCACGGTGAACAGCGCCATGACCCGGCCGCGCATCTCGTCCTTGACGATCGACTGGATCAGGGTATTGCTGGAAGCGATGATGCAGATGATGCTGAAGCCGAGGATCGCCAGCGCCGGAATCGCCAGCACCAGGGCATCGCTCAGCGAAAATACCGCCAGCGCGCATCCGGCCGACAATACCGCATTGCCGATCACCCGGTCGAGGCCGACCACCGATTGTCGGGCCGCCAGGTAGAGAGTTCCGAGCAAGGCTCCGGCCCCGGCGGAAGCCGACATGAAACCGAAGGTCTGCGCCCCTCCCGCATAGATTTCCCTGGCGAAGTACGGCAACAGCACCACGTAGGGCGTGGCGAAGAAGCTGGCGGCGGCGACGAGGTACAGCAGCTGGCGGATTTGCGGAATGCCGAAGGCGTAGCGATAGCCCTGGCGCATGGCTTCGCCCGCGGGCAGATGCGCCCGGCTGTGATGCCGGGTGCGCATGGCCCACAAGGCCACGATGACCGCCAGGTAGGACAGCGCGTTGAACAGGAAGCAGATCCCCTCCCCGGCCAGACCCACGACGATCCCGCCGATCGACGGTCCGAGGAAGCGCGCCGAGTTCATGGTAAAGGAATTCAGCGCAATCGCATTCGGCAGGTCGTCGCGATCGTCGACCAGATCCACCAGGAAGGACTGCCGCGTCGGCGTGTCGATGGCATTGATCAACCCCAGTGACAAGGACATCAGGACCAGATGCCAGGGGTGAATGGCGCCGGTCAGGGTCAGGGTCGCCAGCACCACGGCCTGGACCAGCGCCAGGGATTGCGTCCACAGCATCATGACGCGCTTGTCGAAGCGGTCCGAGAGCACTCCGCCGAGCGGCGCCACGGCCAGGATCGGAATCTGCCCGGCGAAACTCACCACGCCGAGCATCAGCGTGGAATCCGTCAGCCGGTAGGTCAGCCAGCTCATGGCGATCATCTGCATCCAGGTGCCCGCCAACGAAACGAGTTGTCCGGAAAAGTACAGGCGATAGTTGCGATGGCGCAGCGCGCGCAGGATGTCCGGCATGAAAGGCCAACTTGATGGTGTCAATCGATGATTATCGCGCACTCGGGCGCTCATCGGCGGAGATGTGCGGCCCGAATCCTGCATTCCCGCTCGGACTGCCTGATTAATTAGTGAGCAAAGGACCGACAGGCTACTGGCTGCATTGCAAGGACATGACTGCCCACAGGCTTATCCACAAATTTTGTGGATAAGGACTACCCCGTCGCAGCAGAGCATGCAATCCGTCGCTGCCTCCTGCTCGTTAATCCGTCTATCTTCCGCCCGGACCGGAATGGCACTATCATTCATTTATTGCCAAAGCCTCCAGCGACAGGCGCTCCCTTGACAGTGAGAAAATCATGAACGCAAACGCCATGCCGATTGCAGATGTCCTGATGCCCGCCGAATTCAAGGATTGTTTTGACCGTCAGCGCGCGGCCTGCCTCGCACACCCCGCGCCAAGCTACAGCGCACGCCTGGCAGATCTGGACGCCTTGTCGAGGCTGCTCAAGGAGAACCGCGATTCGCTGGTGCAGGCGATCAACCTCGACTACGGCAATCGTTCTGAATTCGAAACCCTGTTCAGCGAATTCTTCGTGGTGCTGGAGACCATCAACGACACGGCCAAGCACCTCAAGAAATGGATGCAGCCGCAAAGGCGCAAGATCGACTTCATGCTCTACCCGGGTGCGCACAACCGGGTGATACCGCAGCCTCTGGGTGTCGTCGGTGTCATCGTGCCGTGGAACTTCCCGCTCAACCTGAGCTTCGCTCCCCTGGCGGCGATTATTGCGGCCGGCAATCGGGCGATGGTCAAGATGTCGGAAAACTCCCGCCACCTCGCCGAACTTCTCGGCAAGATCAGCCCGCAGTACTTTCCGGAAGACAAGCTGAAGTTCTTCGAGGACGCTGGCGGTCGCGGGCCGGCGTTTTCGTCGCTACCCTTCGACCACCTGCTATTCACCGGTTCCGGCGCCACCGGCCGGGCGGTGATGGCCAACGCCGCGCGCAACCTGACGCCGGTGACCCTGGAGCTGGGCGGCAAGGCCCCGGCGGTCGTCGGCCCGGATTATTCCCTGAAGACGGCCGCCGAACGCATCCTGTGGGTGAAGATGCTGAATGCGGGTCAAATCTGCACCAATATCGATTACGTCTTCCTGCCCCAGGGCAGCGAGGACGAATTCGCGCAGCACTGCAAACGTCTCCTGCATGAGCGCTACCCCGACCTCAACGGCCCCGACTACACCTCCATCATCGACGCACGGTCTTTCAGCCGGCTGGAGGCGACACTGGAGGATGCACGGGTCAAGGGCGCCCGCCTCATCAATCTCGCCGAGGGCCAAAGGCCGGATCCCCAATTGCGAAAATTCCCCCCGCACCTGGTGCTCAACCCGACCGAGGACATGCAGCTCATGCAGCGCGAAATCTTCGGCCCTATCCTGCCGGTACGGACCTACCGCGACAAGCAGGAGGTCGCCGACTACATTAACAGCCACGACCGTCCGCTGGCGCTCTACCCCTTCACCGGAGACCGCAGCCTGCAGGATTTCTATATCAACAACGTGATGTCGGGCGGGGTTTCGGTCAACGAGGCGCTGCTGCATGTCGCCCAGCACGACCTGCCTTTCGGCGGTGTCGGTGCCAGCGGCATGGGGCACTATCATTCGCGGGAAGGATTCAATACCTTCTCGAAGCTGCGGCCGGTTTTCTACCAGGGGCCGTTCTCGGCCATCCAGATGCTGTTCCAGCCGCCCTACGCCAAGCGTGCGATGAGAGTGTTGAAACTGCTGATGAAGTTCAAGGGCTGAAGCGCAGGGCGCCGGCAGCGATCAACCGGGGTTTGCCGCCTTCCATCGCCCGAACTTCATGCGAAAGTTCTAGCGATAGCCGCTGCTGCTGGCGCCCGTCGGCCGCGGAATCCGGAAGGAAGGCTTCAGCGCTATGGTCCATGCAAGGTTCGTGGTCTTGTCGGTGACCGTCACGCGTTGCACGGTCGCCTGTTCATCCTTCTCCATGTCCGGATGCCAGAGACGCACCTGGTAATCGCCAGGAGGCAGGTTCTCCAGTGACGCCTGTCCTTCCTTTTCGGTCTTGCCGAAGAAGGGTGTATCGGCCACATAAATGTATCCGATCATCCAGTCGTGGATGTTGCAGCCAAGAACCACGACCCCGGCCTTGTCGAATAGCACCGGCGGCGCCGAGACGCCGGAATACAGGGCCAATTCGAATTTCTTGGCCGGCGAAAACGAATACACATGGTGGCGGATATTGTCCTTGTTCGGAAAACTGACCGAAGTACCGGCGAAGACCACCCGCACATAGGGCACAAACTCCTTGTTTACCTGATCAACGACGTGACGAACCGGCCTGGCAAGGTCAAACACCTTGCGATCGAGCGGCATTGCCAAAACCACCGCATCGCTCACCGGCTTGGCTTTCTGATCGCGCACGGTGGCGAGCAATTCAGCCGCGCCGGCGGTGCCGGCAAGGCCCATTAACATCACACCAAGGACGCCTGCAAGGAATCTATTCATGATGGGAAAGTGTTTGATGGCCACCACCTCAGAAATTTCCCACCCAACTCACGGCTAGCTTGTTCTTGGCGTAATTGTTGCTGCCATCGGCGTGCGTCAGCGCGCGTTGCACACCGATATTGACGCACGAATCCGGCGACAGGAAAATCGCCATGGCGACATTCAGGATCAGTGTGTTGCCCGTCAGTCGGTAGGCGAACACGTTCGAACCGAGTGCAGGATCTTCGACGATCGCCTTGGAATACAGAAACACCTGCCGATAGCGATGGCTGGTAGACACGATGTCGCCGTGACGCAACTGCGCCCCCAGGCTCAGCACCATGTCGCGATCCGGTGCGTATTCGGCATTGACGCCGAGGCTCTTCGACAACTGGCTGAAGGCATCCACCGACAAACCGGATCCCTGCTCTTGCAAATTGGCAGCCTTGCGTTGCTCAACCCGGAAGGTCAAACCAAGGTTGTAGCGCTCGCTGAGTCGCTTTCCAGCCCCCACTTCCGCCTGGTGGAGCCAGCCGTTACGCGCGTCGTCACGATAGGCCAGCGCCGAAGATGACCAGGACGCGCGCCACCATGGAGCAAACGGACCCAAACCAAGCTTCTTGCGGTAGGAGATCATTGCTGCCAGCGCCAGATTGTCGAGGCCGTCGAAGTCGGCATAGCGCTCGCCGGCAATGCGGCCACCCCAACTGATGCTGTCGCCATGCTCGAGATACTCGGATTGCGTTGCGGCGACCGAGGCGATCAGCGCCCGGTCGCCGACGCTATCCTCGGAACGGGCATTGCCGAGATTATTGTCGTAGCTAACCCCCAGTTCGGTGTCGAACGACCAATGCGCATCTGCCGGTGTTGCGGCGATCGCGATGATGGTCAGGCAGCACGCCCGCAGCCACAGCGCATGAATGCCCGCCTTTGATTCTGGGGTGCCAGGCCGCGCGGGACTCACTATTGTTCCACCAATTTCCACTCTGAATTCCTTATCCACTGAAGCAGAGCCGCGCTATCCAAGGGGCGGGAAATATGATACCCCTGCGCCAGATCACAGCCCATTTCTTCCAACATGTGCCACGCCGTCTCGGTTTCAACGCCCTCGGCGACAACGCTGAGGCCCATGTTGTGGCCCAAGTCTATGGTGGAACGGACGATGGTCGCATCGTCCTTGTCCTTGTCCATGTTCAGGACGAAGGACATATCGATCTTGAGTTCCGAAACAGGCAACTTCTTCAAGTAGGCGAGAGAGGAATATCCCGTACCGAAGTCGTCAACCGAAAGCTTCAGGCCCATGCGGTGCAGCCGTTCGACCACGCTCAAGGCCCGTTGCGGGTCGCCCATGATGGCGCTCTCGGTGATCTCCAGCGCCAACCAGTGCGGTGCCGCCCCATAACGCTTGAGCAACTCCGCTATCATGTCCGGCAGATCCATCTGAATCAAATCGCGCGCCGAAACATTGACCGAAATCGTCAGGGCCAGCCCGGCATCGCGCCATTGCTGGCGCTGCTGCAATGCCGCCTCGATAGCCCAGCGCGTAATCTCGCGCACGAAGCCGGTATTTTCGGCGAAGGGAATGAACTCTCCCGGCGGCACCAGGCCGCGCTCGGGATGCCTCCAGCGCACCAGCGCTTCGACCTGGCTCAGGCTGCGATCGGCCATCCCGACCTTGGGCTGGTAATACAGCACCAGCTCATTGTGCGCCAGCGCATGGCGCAACTCGGCCATCAGGGAAAGATGTTCCTGGCTCTGCTGCTCGAGATTTTCGTCAAACACCGCAAAGCCGCTGCGATTTCGTTTGGCAACGTACATGGCCAGTTCTGCATGGCGCAGCAGCGTGCCGGTCTCGTCGCCATGCAGAGGATAGGCGGCCAGCCCGATGCTTCCGCTGGCGACGACCTTCTGGTTTTCAAGGATGGTCGGTTCGTTCAGGACATCCAGCACGCGCTGGGCGATGAATTGCGCGCCGGCAGCGTCGGTGCCGGTCAACAACGCTGCAAATTCGTCCCCGCCGAGACGTGCCACGGTATCCGAGTCCCGCATCAGCGTGGTTTGCAAGCGCCTGCCAACCTCCTCCAGGAGCAGATCACCCACGTTGTGGCCGAGGATGTCGTTCACCTCCTTGAATTGGTCCAGATCGAGCAGCAAGACTGAAAAACTCTGACCCTCGCGCTTGGCCACCCGTATCGCCTGCGCCAGACGGTCATTGAACAACTGACGGTTAGGCAGAGCGGTCAATTGGTCACGAAAGGCCAGTTCGCTGATTTTCGCTTCCCGCGCCGAGATGCCGGCGCGCATGTGATTGAAGGCCTGGGCAAGCTTGCCGACCTCGTCAGCACGCTCGACCGGCGCTTCCTGGGAGAGGTCACCCAGTTCAACGCGCCCGGCCAGCCTGGCCAGCGCGCCGATCGGCCGCGTAATGCCGCGCGCCAGCACCAGGCTCGCGTACATGCTCGCCAGCAGCGATGCCACGCCGAGCACTATTAACACCAGTTGCAGGCGGTGCAGTGCCTGCAAGGCTCGATAGATCGAGCGTTGCAGCACGGCGACGATTTCCTGGGGAGCTTGCGCATCGAGGAAGACCACTCTAGCCAGATAGGGTTCC
>Ga0208566_1001982_pt1 | contig 11313 bp, 12 predicted proteins | sample PL_2010_150m_FD_184159 | JGI IMG/M metagenome (GOLD analysis project Ga0208566, IMG submission 184159) | Freshwater microbial communities from Powell Lake, British Columbia, Canada to study Microbial Dark Matter (Phase II) - PL_2010_150m... | ecosystem: Environmental > Aquatic > Freshwater >...
GCAGATTCTGCTTCTCGCCGAAGTCACTGCTTGTTCCACCCTTGAGCCATGTAGCACGCAGCCGCAGATCCAGATTGGTGATGCCGGTATAAAGCAGCTCCGGCGTCAGTGAATAGCTGTGGTCATCCAGATTGGAGATCAGCGTCAGCGAAGGCGTGAAATAGACAATGTCGAACGGCTCCTTCTGGCTCGCCCGCAGGTAAAGGTAACGCTGCATTACGTTGGGTTTGCCGTAGCCGCCTTGGCTGGCGGCAAGCGCTTTTTTCAGCAAGGTGTCGTTCCCCGTCGTCGCGAACTGCGTGACGCCGTTATCGACCAGGCGGTAGAAGTCCTGCGCCTGGGTTTCCTGGTAGCCCGTGCCATTGCTGTAATACTCCAGAATCCACGTCGTGTCCTGCTCGGTCAGGTAGCGCAGACCGAGCAGATAGCTGGTCGCATCGCCGCGCCAGGTGGTGGTGGTACCCGTCGGGCCGACGCTGCGTTGCTCGGCATCGCGGATGCGCGCCCATTCGCCATGGACTTCCAGGGCGCTGGAAAGGTTGCGCGAGAAATCGACGCCGAAGTGCGGCGTGCGACTGCCATTCCCCAGCCAGGTAAAGTCGATGTCAGTGTCCTGGTAGAGGAGATAGAACTTGGCCGCGACATTGACATGGTCCGGTTTGCCGAAATCCTGATTGACCTGAGAACCGACCGGCAACAACAGCGGCGTGAATGCCACGGTCTTGAGGTCGCCATCGAAGTTGCGGATGAAGTCGGCGGCGAGCATGGTGTAGCCTTCGCGCGCCAGTTCAACATCGTTTGGGTCTTTCGGACGCTCGACGAAGCCGACCGGGCTCCAGGCATAACCCTTGCCCCACTTCAGCGCCAGCTTGCCGGCGTCGAGCGTGAAACCCGGATCGGGCTTGAGCGACACATAGGCTTCATCGAAGCGGTTGACGCGGTCGCTGGTCAGGTTGTCGCGGCGGACCTCGACATCCGCGCGCAGGTTGATGCTGGCGATACCTTGCGTATATTTGCCGTTGAGCTTGAGCGTGCCGGTGTTGCGATCGAGCGTTTCCGGCGTGGTGCGGTTGTAGAAGTTGAGTTTGTTGAAGGCCCCGTCACGGTTGAGCCAGGCACGATCCGGCTTGATCTCCAGGTAGCCGCCGAACTCGCCGGGTTTCTTCTCGAACTCCGTCGCGTCGAAGCTGAACTCCTCGGCCGCGACGCTCGCCGCCGACAGCCACGCCAACGTCAGCAGCATCGCACGCCACGCAAGCTTCATGGGCACAGGCTCATTTGCGCAATCCCTCGACCCGCGGCAGGTAGTTGAGCGAGAAGACCTCGTCGGGGAACTCGCGTTTCTTGATCTGCGAATAGAGCATCACCGACTTGTATTCCTTGAAGAGCGGGCTGTCGGTCTCCAGGGTCGCGGGACGCTTGATGCCACCGCCGAAATCCTTGATGTCCTTGAAACGCAGGGTCTTGATGAGCATCCCGCTGGCAGCGTAGCACTCTATGGTGACGGGCAACAGTGCCTTCTTGTCCACCCACATCTTCAGCTTGTCATAGGCGACTTCGCCAGTTTTCGCCTTGAGGGTCAGCAGGTATTGTTCCTTCTCGTCGGTGGTCGCCTCCACGTCGTACTCGGCGGCATAATCGACGCGCAGAATGTCGGCGTTGTTGAATACGCCACCGGTCACCGATTGCAGGCTGGTGATGCGCATCGGCTTGCCCACCTCGGGAATGTATAGCCACATGTTGTCGCCAAGGCGCAGGGTGGCACGTCCCTTGTCGCTGGACGGCGCGAGGAACAGGGCGACGATCTTGTCGCGGCCCTTCTTCACGGAATACAGTACGAACTCCTTCCTCTTGCCGTCCGGTTCGACGTTGATGAGCTTGCGCAGCATCTCGTACGACTCTGGTTCGAGATTGCGATCTACCTTTTGCAGGATCTGGGTGCCGTCGAGGGCAGCCGCAGGGAAGGCGACCAGCCAGCAGATCAGATATAACAGTCTCTTCATGATCGACTCCAAGAGGTAATTTCTTATTGTCCCGACCAGACCGGAACGCCAGAGCTGTTGCGGAAAACGATAACTTGACCGCGCTTCCTCACCTCGGCAGCCAGTATTAGTGGCTTACCCTCAAGGATTATCTTCGCCCCGGACACTTCGAGCTTGTCGCCCATATCATATCGACCTGCGGTCTTCTCCAAGAACGATTCGGGACCGAGTTGCACCTGTAACGGACCTTCTTTGGTCATAAGATTGAGATAGACCGCCTGCGTCTTCACACCAGGGGGGACAATCAATTGCCGAGAGATCACTACTCCCGATACAGTCACAACCTCTCCGGTCACATAGAGCTGCTGGTACCTACCCATGCCCGACTGTGCTGAAACGGAGGCGCTGATCGACAGGAAGCACGACAGCATCAGCGCTTGGATCATGTAAATGATCTTCATAGAAAATTCTCCAGTCGAATCGTCAAACATGGCGCAAGGCGCTGATCGGGTCCATGCGCGAAGCCTTCCAGGCCGGTTGCAGGCTGGCGATGACGGCCACGATGACAACCAGAATGGCGATAGTCAGCACGTCACCGGTGGCGATGGTCGGCGCCATGACCAGATTCTGCTGCTGACCAAAGGCGAAGGTTGGGCGCCAGACATTGATGCCGAAGATGGCGGCGAGGCTGAGTATCGTTCCCGCCACCGTGCCGACGATACCCAGCATTAGCCCTTCCGCGAGGAACAGCGAGAGGATGCGTCCCGGCGGGGTGCCAATGGCGGCGATAGTGCCGATCTCGCGGATGCGCTCGAACACCGCCATGATCATCACGTTCATCACCGAAACCAGCACGATGGAAACCAGCACGACCTTGATGAACAGGGTCATCAGATCAATCATCCGCGCCAGGCTGGCGAACGGCGAGAGGTCGGCCCAGGTGTGGATTTCCAGTAATGGCTTGTCTTCCTTGTTGGCAAGACCTTCCAACGCCTGTTTCATCTGAGTCTCGGCCAGGCCGAGCCGCGAGAAGTCTTTCAGCCGGACCGCGATTTCACTTACCTCCGCGTCGGTCATGCGCAGCAACTCTCGCGCGTCCTCGATGTGGACATAGCCGTCACGCCCGCCGGGACCGGAGATGCCTTCGAGGATGCCGCTTACCAGGAAGGTCTTGCCATTCACCGAACCATCGCGGTTGGTGGCCACCAGGACCACCGTATCACCGAGCTTTGTCTTCATCCCGCGCGCTAGCAGCGCGGGAATAACGATCTTGCCGCGCTCAACCAGCGGTTTCGCTTTGTCGCCTTCGCTCAGGCGCTCGGACAGTAGCGGTACCGTTGCTGCTTCACGGGCCGGGTCGATACCGTTAATACGGATACTGGTGGTTTCTGCAAAGTTGCTGAACATGCCGCCGAACTTGATGCGCGGCGACCAGCTCTCGACGATCGGATTCGCCTTCAAAGCCTCCTCCACCTTCGCCACCATGTTTGGCTTCATGTTGAGATTTAGGGGCAGGTTGTCGATGGAGGCAACATAGCCCTTGCGGTGCACTTGCAAATGGCCGAGCACGGAATCGGTGAATTGTCCGACCATCATCGACTTGAACGAGCCGGCGACGGCGATGAACAGCAGCACCGCGATCATGCCGATGACGATCAGCAGGAGGGTCAGCAGGGTACGCCGACGGTAACGCAACAGGTTGCGGCTGGCGATGGCGAGGACGTCAAGCATGGCCGAGTGCCTCCAGTTGGATGTCGGAATCGAGGCGGCCGTCTTCGAGCGTGAAGGTGGTCTCCGCCTCACCCATGATCTTCGGGTCATGGGTAGAAAAGACGAAAGTCGTGCCAAATTCGTCGCGCATCTTCTTCATCAGTTGGAGCACGCGATAGGCCGTGTCGTGGTCTAGATTGGCGGTCGGCTCGTCGGCTAGGACCAGCTTGGGCTGGCTCACCAGAGCGCGGGCCACAGCGACGCGCTGCTTCTGGCCGCCGGAAATCTGGTCGGGCCGCTTGTCGGCCTGGTCCGCCATGCCGACAGCCGCCAGCAGGCGCAGCACCTGGGCACGACGCTTCTCCGCCGGCCATTTCTGGACCATCCGCAGCGGATATTCGACATTCTCGAAGACGGTGAGCACAGGGATCAGGTTGAAGTCCTGGAATATGAAGCCGATGTTTTCACCGCGAAAGCGCGCGGCAGCGCGGCGATCCAGCGTCGCGATGTCGGTGTCGAGCACCTTGAGCGTGCCGCTCGTAGGATGGTCGAGACAGCCGATCATGTTGAGCAGCGTGCTCTTGCCACTGCCCGAGGGGCCGACGAAGGCGACAAAGGAAGCCGGCTCGATGGTGAAATCGAGCCCCTTGATGGCTGGCACGTCGATGTCTCCGACGCGGTAGGTTTTGGTCAAGTGCTCTGCTTGAACGAGGCTCATGGCCGTTTCATCCGTTCGGTCAGCACGGCCTGGACATCGGCCGCCGTCCACTTGCCGCGCACACCGGATGGGGCACCCGCGATATCCGGGAAGTTCACGAACTCCTGGGTGGCGCCGTCCTTGCGTTTGTGACGGTACAGGCCGTCTATCAGGATGACGATTGGAACATGCCCGTCCAGTCCGACCGCGGCAAGACGTTTTTCGCCTTGCGGGCTTTCGACGTCTGTCTCGACGACCTTGAGCTTCGTTCCCTGCGCCGCGAGCCACTCACGCAACGGCGCCAACGCCATTTTTACCGGCGGATGCGGCATCGCGAGAATTTCGACTGTGACCGCTTTCGGCGGGGCAGCGAGGGCGTGGATAGAAGCGAGGCTGCAAACCGCAGCCAGTGTCGCCAAGAGAGAGTGGATCTTCATAGTGTTGTCCTTACTTGCAGTTGTTGTGGAGCTTCCACATTTCGGCGTGGCCCATCCCCACGGCCCAGTCCGGCGGTATGCATTTGGCGTCGCTCGTGCCGCTTGCGGAAGTCGGTTGCGTGACCGACATGGCCTCACTCGGAGGGAAGTATTGTTGGCCGACAAATCCGATCAGTCCCACAAAACCTGCGACGATCACGAGATGCACCAACCCGATCCTCTGGATTTCTTGGCGGTCACGGACCTCGCAGACACCCCCCGGGCAAAGTTTTGCGTGGTCCGGGAAGGCCAGGTTGTAAATCTTGCATGCGAGACAGATGCCGAAGGCGCTCTCGAAGAACATCAATGTTAGGCACGTCGCGCAGACAATCAGGTTGATCGGACCGACGACGCTGTTGATTACGATCAGGTAGAACATGGTTACTGCCAGGACCAGCCCGATAGCCCAAGCGAAGCGCTTTTGCGGCGCACCGGAATACTCTGGTACCTGGTTCCTGACGGCAAGGCGGCCCAGGATCATGGTTGGCGAGTATTTTGGGTTGATGAAAATGCGAATTGTGAAATCGACAAGAAAGACGACCACAAAGATTCGCGTTAGCCGGAAATTTCCCATGAGCCAAGAATTCATAAACGACACCAGGGCAAACAGGAACAAGATCCCCGCAGCAGCACGCACCTCACGTTCGTTAAGCACGGGTATGTCGTATTCGTCCAACTTCTCGCCGAAACCAAAGATCTTGCTCATGTTGTCCTTCTCCATGTCACCGATTGAGTCTGTTTCCAATTCCACCACGTCGGTGTAAGTACTGTGTTGCAATTCCCTGTTGAATTGCAGCACTGCGTTGCATATGACCGTATTGAGACGCTGCGATACAAAACTGTGTCATTCAAACGATTCGGTCGCGCGTTTTCTTGTGGAAGAACTTTGCCACGACGATAGACGCGATCGTGAAACCTAGCAGTGCCGTTATATCCAGAAGCACTGAGAAATAGGGAGTCCCACCGAAGCCCACGCGAATCATGTCGGCACAATAGGAGAGTGGTGACAGCGGCGACAGCCACTGCCCCCAGGCAGGCATCTCGGCTAATGGAACGAAAACGCCGCTGACAAAGATGAGGGGCAGACGCACCAGATTCGACAACATCATGACTTGTGATGGGCCTTCCGTCGCCGGGGCTGCCAGCAGCACGCCTAGCCCGGAGAAAGCCAAGGCGCCTAGCAACAATCCGGCCAGTAGCAACAGTGGCTGGGCAATCTGTGCGGTTGTCAGGGCGATGGCCACTGCCAAGGGCACCAAGGACAGGACCACCCCAAATGCCATGCCAGACAGAATGTCTCCCGCGAGAATCGCCGACAAGGAGGCTGGAGAAGTTATGAGACGCTCATAGGTCTTGGCCTGGCGTTCCCAGGGGGTAACCAAGGGGCCTACGGCAGACGCCGTAAAGAATAGCGCCATCGCCACGATGCCGGGAACCATGAGTTCAACCGGTGCCTTGTGGCCAGCCGCAAAGGCCAAGTAGAAGAACAAGGGGAAAATCACCCCAAAGGTTATTACCGGGGGCTTCAGGTAGTAGACCATGACGTTCTTCTTCGCCACGACCAGGGCAGCACGAACTTGCCAAAGAAAGTCGTCCAGAGCAGTCTCAACTGTGACCATGCGAGCCTCCGGTGATCGACACAAACACTTCTTCCAGTGTCGGCGCCAGCGTGTTGATACTTTCAATATGCAGGCAACGCGCCTTGGCTCTTATTGCAATTTCCTGGGCCATGTGCCCCGGTTCCGGACCAAAGACGCGGAATCCGTTGGCAAGCATCACGATCCTTGTACCCACCTCTGAGAGCAGATCCTCCGGCATTACCAAGCTCTCCTTGAAGCGGACTTCTACGGAACGTTGAGACTCCACGCGGCTGCGCAATGCCGCAGGACTATCGATGGCGACAAGTTTGCCTTTGTCGATAATGGCTACCCGGTGGCAGAGTTGATCCGCCTCGTCCATGTTGTGGGTAGTGATGAACACCGTCATGCCGCGTTCGCAGTTCATTTTCGTGATGACTTCCCGAATCAGGCGGGCGCTGGCGACGTCTAGGCCTGAGGTCGGTTCATCGAGGAACAGAACGTCCGGATGGCTGACCAGTGCCATACAGAGCATCAACCGCTGGCGCAGACCCTTCGATAACTGGCGCCCCTTCTGGTCGGCTCTGGCGGCAAGATCGAAGGATTCCAGTAACGCCTTGCCACGCGAGTCACGGATAGAGTTGGCAACGCCATGCAGTTCAGCCATCAGCATGACGTTTTGCCAAACCGTCAGGTCGGCATAGACATTGGCTTCTTCTGGCACCACGCCAATGTGGCGACGCGCTGTGGAGGGCCGTTCGGCAATATCGTAGCCAGCAATGAGCGCTCTACCTGCGGTCGGCGGCATGAAGCCGGTGAGCATCCTTGCCGTGGTGCTTTTTCCCGCTCCGTTGGGCCCGAGAAACCCGAAGATCTCACCACGACCGACTGCAAAACTCACGCCGTCGACGGCAATGCGATCACCGAACCTTCTCGTTAGTCCTTCCGCGATAATGGCCTGGCTGGATGGCGGGAGTGTGTTCATCGATAGTCACGAGCGACTTTTTACCGCCCCTGTCTTGGCCATCTGGATCAATTCATTCATGACACCCGGCAGCGTCGCTTCACTTCCGGTGTGGGTCACGGAGGTCAGGTATCTGCCACCAATGACCACAGAGGGCACCGCGTCGATATCGTAGCCTTTCATTAACTGAGTTGCCTGGGCCAATTGGCTTTGAACAGTGAAAGAATTCATCGTGTCCGAAAATTTCTTGCGGTCGATACCCTGCTTCGCTATCCAGTCAAGGAGCGGTTGTTCCTGCGTAAGTGGCAAGCCTTGGTCATGCAATGCGGCAAATAAACTGAGATGGATCTTTTCCCGGACGCCCATGGCTTCGGCGGCATAAAAGGTTTTGGCAGTGATTGTCGCGGCTTTGTTAAAAGTGACGGGCACCCGTCGAAACTCCACATCCTTTGGCAATCGTCTCGCCCAAGGCTCGATGGTTCCTTCCAGGTGGTAGCAATGCGGGCATGTATAGGAAAAAAATTCCAGGACTTCCGTTTTGCCGTTAACCGGTTGCGGTTGGGGTTGTTTGATCTGCGCATACTGTTTCCCCGCTTCTAGCGTGGCCCAGGCGTCCGGCAAGGCTGAGACGACCGAGAGTCCGGTAGCGAACTGGAGAAAGTGTCGACGGTTGACTTGAAATAGGTGCATCGGTGCTGTGCCTCTCGGGTAAATGTTTGTATATGGACATGAGTCAGTAGTTGAAATTCGTCCAACGATCCATGAATATTAGCCAGCCTCACCCGGACCACATATGATCCGGATCATATTCATAAAAAGATATTCCGCTTCATAATGTTTCTTTTGGGCGGTTGGAATTCCCAATGTCGGCGAGACCTAACTCCAAAACCAGCGACAATCCGCATCCCGGTGAGACTCATGTTCAGAACTGTCTCAATTGCGGGACGCTTGCCCCTGAGAATTATTGCCCCCATTGCGGCCAAGAGACGCTCAGAAAGTCACTGACCGTTGCCGATTATCTTCATGCGCACTTCATCCGCTATGCAACAAGGCAGGGTGTGTTGTGGCAAACATTTTCGAAACTGTTCTTTGTTCCGGGTGCACTGACGGTCGATTATCTGGCTGGGAAGCGGGCACGGTACATGCGGCCGTTGCAGCTCTACCTAACAGCCAGTGTCATTGTTTTCGCAACCGCGCAGTTCTTTGGTCTGAGTCTTGAATTACGGCTGGTCGGCGACAATGGGATTCATCTGGTACGAGCTTCATCACTTTCTAGTGAGGATGAGAATACGCATAGCTCGCGTCTGATGCCCGCCCAACTGATCGCCGACAATATTGATTCACCCACTGTACGGCGCTTCAAGTCCCTGTCTAAGGAAGAGCGGTTCCAGTTCCTGAGGGCACGACGGGTTCAGTATGTGTCGTCTTTTGTTTTGCTGTTGGTGCCGATCTATGCTGTGATTTTGAAGATTTGCTACATCGACCGCCGGCGACGCTACAGCGATCATCTGATATTCGGCTTTCACGCCCACTCGTTCTTGCTCTTCATGCTCCTCGTTCAGGCGAGACTGCCAAGTATCGCGGCAGATGTTTTGAGCCTATGGGTTATCGCCTATTTCGTGATCTCACTAAGGCGTGTTTACGGCGGAACGTGGATTGAGACTCTGGGGCGAAGTTCAGCCATGTTTGCCCTCTACTCCGTGGCTTTCTTTGTATGCAACCTGCTATTGGTTCTTGCGTTGTTACATATTTAGCATCGCTTTTACTTTGATCAATACATCAACAAACGAGATGGACCAAAAAGGCAGTAGGCGTTATGATTCTCGACGTACCCACGGACAGGCAAGGCCGATGACAGATGCGAAGAATCGTTTTGACCTTCACGAACTTGCCGGGGCATTCGGCGATCTCGGCACCCTAATCCCCTTTGTTGTAGCCTACGTCTCGATCCTGAAAATGGATCCGGCGAGCCTGTTTCTTGGGTTTGGCGCGGTGCTGATCGCTGCCGGGTTCTACTATCGCACGCCATTTCCCGTACAACCGATGAAGGCCATCGGTGCTGCCGCTGTCACGCAGACGACAGGCTTAATCACGCTGACATCGACCATGGTGGTCGGTGCCGGGTTGGTGACTGCCTTGATTTGGCTGTTTCTCGGCGTGACCGGCCTGGCCAAACGCCTTTCTGCCTGGATACCGAAGCCTGCTTTGCTAGGTGTTGTCATGGGACTGGGGTTCAGCTTCATGCTGGAGGGAATCCGCATGATGTCGGAACATTTGGCTTTATCTGCGGGTTTGCTGGTTCTCACGTTGGGTCTGCTCGCCCGCTCCAGGTTCCCCGCCATGCTGATGCTCTTGTTCGCTGGATCAGTCATCGCGCTGATTCAACAGCCAACACTTTTCAGCGATCTCTCTTTGATCAAGCCAGCCCTGCGGCTGCCAATTTTTGCGTGGCCGTCCCTGGCTTGGCAGGACATCTGGATGGGGGCAGTTCTTCTGGCGTTGCCTCAATTGCCGCTGACATTTGGTAATGCTCTGATCGCCATTACCGAGGAGAACAATCGCCTGTTTCCTGACCGCCCGGTTACGGAGCGCAAGGTGGCAATTTCAACAGGATTGCTTAATCTTTGGTCGAGCGCCCTGGGTGGCATTCCGATGTGCCACGGTGCCGGCGGCATGGCCGGACACGTCAAGTTTGGCGCGCGCACAGGCGGTGCATCCATCATGCTGGGAGCGTTACTCTTGCTGGTCGGTCTGTTTCTGGCCGATTCGGTAGGGACTTTGTTTCGTCTCTTCCCGCCTTACGTTTTAGGGGTGATCCTTTTCCTGGCAGGCACAGAGTTGGCGATGGGTAGCCGCGACCCAGGACCGGAGAAGGAGAGTCGTTTTATCGTGCTGGCGACTGCCGCGTTCGCTGTGATGAACGTTGGTGTGGCAGTGATCTTCGGTTTTGCTGCGCACCACGCGGCCAAGCAAGGGTGGCTTAAGGTCTAGGATCAAGGAAACATCTGGTCCGTGCGCCATTCACAGTAACGACCCTTAGCGATTCTGAGTTGTGGCGCCACGAAGTACAGCCTCAGAATCTCACAATCGAATGATATGGCCGTCTCGACGCACTAGAATCTTAGCTCGTTCAAGCTCTGCTACCGTCCGGTACAGCGCCTCATGCGTCACACCGAGTTCAGCCGCCATCGACTTCAAGTCGGAGCCCATGAGCAGTCGTCCCTTGCTTCCATCAGTTTCGATTAAATGTAAGAGGCGCTCTTTCACGCCCTTCTTGGACAAACGCTCGCATTGTGCGCGCAATCGCTTGACTTCATTGTTCAGCATGGTGATCCAGCGACTGGAGAAGCCGGGATCAGAATCCAGTGCTTGTTTGATGGACTCCAGCGGCATGGAAATAATCTCGCCGGAACGGGTAACCACTGCATCACAATGGTAGCGTGCCGAATTCAGGCTCGCCTCGGCTATGAAGCCATGACGGCTACGCTGCAAAATCACGGTTTCACCCTGTGCACCCAGACGCTGCAAGACCACTTCCCCGTGGGACACAAACAGGAACTGAACAGGCTTCTTGCCCTGCTTGAACAGTACATCGCCCCGTGCGCAGGTACGAGATGAACACTGCCGTTGGAGTTCTACGGGCAACAGGGTTTGTAACGCCTGGGGAAGACTTGTGTTGATGCCTGCGATCATATGATTTAGATCATAGATGAGAACGAGTGGCGACGGGAGTTGACCTACTGCCGAGCGATGTCATATTACAGCTTCGGACAGCTTTCGCTGAATCGATGGCACTCAACTGCCAGGTGCAGCCTGTGATCACTGTGATTCTTGAGGGACTTCAATTGGACGTCGACCGGCCGTTACCGGCGACACCCTCGAACGGCAGGAACATGGCGAGAACCGC
>Ga0208566_1001983_pt1 | contig 11311 bp, 8 predicted proteins | sample PL_2010_150m_FD_184159 | JGI IMG/M metagenome (GOLD analysis project Ga0208566, IMG submission 184159) | Freshwater microbial communities from Powell Lake, British Columbia, Canada to study Microbial Dark Matter (Phase II) - PL_2010_150m... | ecosystem: Environmental > Aquatic > Freshwater > Lake...
GCGCGCAACCGATATATTCTGCGCCACGGCAAGCTGATCGCACTGCCGCTGTCGCCGGCCGCATTTTTCGCCACGCGGTTGTTCTCGGCCCGTGCCAAGTTGCGCTTGTTCTGCGAACCGTTCATCGGTCGCGGCGCGCGGGATGCCGAGGAGTCGGTAGCCGATTTCGTGCGGCGGCGCCTCGGCACAGAGCTTCTCGACTACGCGATCAACCCGTTTGTCGGCGGGGTTTACGCGGGAAATCCGGCGGAACTCAGTGTCAGCGCGGCTTTTCCGCGATTGCACGAACTCGAGCAGCAGTACGGCAGCCTGATCCGGGGCCAGTTGGTCGGCGCGCGCGCACGTTCCCGCAACCCTGAAAAGTCGAAGCAGTCCGCACCGATGTTTGCGTTCCGGGAGGGAATGCAGACATTGACCGACGCCATTGCGCAGCGGCTCACGCGTGTCGAACTCGCAACCGAAGTGGTAAGCGTGGTGCCAGGCGACGGCTGCTACGTGGTCACGGCGAGCAGCGCAAATGGGCTGCGCGAATTCCGTGCCCGCGCTGTGCTGCTCGCGACGCCAGCGTACGCCGCGGCCAAGCTCGTCGCGCCATTTGCCGCCACCGCCGCTGCGGCGCTGGCGGCGGTCCCTTATCCGCCTGTCGCGGTAACATTCAGCGTTTTTCGCCGCAGTGCGATCGCGCATCCGCTCGACGGGTTCGGAGTGCTGATTCCGGAATGCGAGCGCAGGCAAATGCTGGGAACGATATTCTCGAGTACGCTTTTCGAAAACCGGGCGCCGGGCGGGATGGTTCTGCTCACAAGTTTCGTTGGCGGCACGCGCCAGCCCGAGCTTGCGCAGCGCGATGAGCATGCGATCGCCGACCTGGTGCAGTCCGAACTGGCGGCTGTGCTCGGCGCCTCGGCAAATCCAGAATTCGTGCGCGTCAAGCGGTGGCCGCGTGCGATACCCCAGTATACGCTGGGCCACGCCAGGCGTATCGGGAAGGTCGCAGCAGCCGAGAAAAAGTTTCCGGGTTTGTTCTTTTGCGCCAATTACCGCGGCGGAATCTCGATCGGGGACTGCATCAAATCTGCCGACCGCGCAGCTGATCAGGTGGCGACGTTTTTGCGGGGCGAGTGACGGCTCAACGCGACATCGCAAGCAGTCGCGCCATACTCGTGGGCTCGAGCGGGTCGAATCAGGAGTTTCCTTGGCGCGTTCAAGCTTGATCCATGTCAAAACCCGGGTGGCACCGTCAGCTTACAGTAACGGGGAGTTGAATTGTTGCACTGCGGAACTCAGGAAATCAAAGCGCTTTCCTTGAGTTGTTCCAGCGCAGTGCCAGTGCTCCACTGCGGATTTAATAAGGAAATCTAAGGCCATGCAAATTCAAAAACTTGCCGCGTGGGTAATGGCGGGCGTTATTTGTCTAGCAGGGGCACCGATTTGGAAATCGGAAGCCAGGGCTGCGGAACCCGGCAATGCCGCCGGAGCCGAACCCGCAGCCGAAAAGCCCGGCAACGAAATATGCCTGGGCTGTCACGGCAACGCGGGATTCGCGATGCCCGGTGCGGACGGAAAAATGCGTCAGCTTGACGTGGCGAAAGAAAGGTTTGAAAACAGCGTGCATGGCAAACGGCTTTGCGTCGAGTGCCACAAGGAAATTACCCAGGTACCTCACCAGAAAGTCGAGCGGCTGAAGATCAGTTGCGTGCAGTGCCATCAGAACTTGTGGGAAACCGCCCAGAAAGAGAACAAGACCCAGCAGTTCGAGAAATTGGGGGTGGTGGTCAGTCAAATCGACAAGTACATGCACTCGATTCATGCCCGTCCCAGCCGGGAGGACCAGTCGAGCACCAACGCAACCTGCTACAACTGTCACGACGCGCACTATGTCTATCCCAAAGGCAGTGCCGAGCGAACTAAGTGGCGTCTGCAAATTCCGGCCATTTGCGGCAAATGCCACACGAAGGAACTCGCGGCGTACATTACCTCGGTGCATGGCGATGAGGTTTTGTGGAAGGCAAATCCGCATGCGGCCGTCTGCTCGGATTGCCATACCAACCACGATATCGACCGTCCGGCGATGGACGCGAGCCGGCTTGTCATCACCAAGAACTGCGGCAATTGCCATGCGGAAAATCTGAAGAGCTATACGGGAACATATCACGGCCAGGTCAACACGCTGGGCTATGCTTACACCGCGAAATGTTTCGACTGCCACGGCAGCCACACGATCCAGCGGGTGGCGGATCCCGGCTCGAAGATGCATCCCGACAATCGCCTGCAAACCTGCCAGAAATGTCATAAAGATGCGACCGCAGGGTTTGTAACGTTCAATCCGCACGGCAATACCCACGACCTCAATCGTTATCCCTATCTCTGGATCGCGTCGAAATTCATGATCGCGCTTTTGTTCGGCGTGTTTGCATTCTTCTGGTTGCATTCGGCGCTGTGGTTCTACCGGGAATACAGGGACCGCCGCGAAGGCAAGAGCGCGCCGCACGTGGTCACGGACGGATTGCTGCAAGGGCAGGGCAAGCATTATCAGCGTTTCCGTCCGATCTGGCGGGTTGCCCATCTTTTTTTCGCGATCAGCGTGATGATGCTGGTCCTGACGGGGACGGCGGTATTGTTCGCCGACAATGCCTGGGCGAAATCCATCATGCATGCGTTCGGCAGCCCCAAAGTGACGGCCATCGTGCACAGGACCAGCGCGATCATCATGCTGGGAATATTTTTCGCGCAGCTGATCTATTTTTCGGGACGCATCGGGCGGACCTGGAAGACGTTCGACTGGTTCGGGCCGACCTCGCTGGTGCCGCGCTGGCAGGACCTCACGGACATGATCAGCATGTTCCGGTGGTTCTTCGGCCAGGGGCCGCGGCCGATCTTCGACCGCTGGACTTACTGGGAGAAATTCGATTATTGGGCGGTGTTCTGGGGCATGGCGATCATCGGCGGCAGCGGATTCACGCTGTGGTTCCCGAACGTGACGGCCTCCCTGCTGCCCGGATGGGTCTTCAACGTGGCCACCCTCATACACGGGGAAGAGGCGATCCTGGCCGCCGTGTTCCTGTTTACCGTGCATTTCTTCAACAACCATTTCAGGCCTGACAAGTACCCGCCTCCGGATATCGTGATGTTCACCGGCGCGGTGCCGCTGGAAGAGTTCAGGCGCGAGCACACGCTGGAATACAACCGATTGCTCGAAACGGGCCAACTCGAGAAGTACCTGGTCGACGCTCCGTCACGCCCCATGACCCTGGGCTCAAGAATACTCGGAATCACGTTGATCATCTGCGGCCTGACACTCCTCGTGCTGGTGCTGATCGGGTTCATGGGCAGCGCGCTAGGGGGGTGAGGCAAAGAAGGGGAGCGTGAGTCCGAAAACTCTCAAGTTCAAAGTCGGCCTCTACCTGGCGACCGCCCTGACAGTGGCGATGCTCCTGTTTATTTTGCTGGTCATCCGGCATCAGCGGGATGAACTCCTGCAGGAGGCGGCGAGTCACGCGACCCAGCTCTCGGAGGTGATCATCAGAAGCACGCGTTTTGCCATGCTGCAGAATCAGCCTGATTACGTGCACAGAATAATCCAGGACGTGGGCAGCCAGAAGAGCATCGAGAAGATCAGGATATTCAGCAAGGAGGGGCTGATCATAGACTCCACCCACGCGCCCGAAATCGGGCTGAAGGTGGACCAGAAAGCCGAAGGCTGCATCCTCTGCCACCAGAGCGAAAAACCTCTGGAACAGGTTCCCAAGAGCGAGCGGGCGCGGATTTTTTCCAGCGCGGAGGGAAAGCGGCTGCTCGGGAGCATGGAAGTGATCCGCAACGAGCCGTCGTGCTACACCGCGGCGTGTCATCAGCACTCCAAGGCCCAGTCGGTCCTCGGCGTCCTCGATATCGTCTACTCCCTCGAAGAGATCGACCGGACGATGCGGACGAATGTCATCACCATCGCCGGCTTTTCCCTGGGGTTCATCGTTTTCGCCTCGCTTTGTGTAAGCTTCTTCGTGCACCACCTCGTTTACGTGCCGCTGCGCGACCTCGAAACCGGGGCCGAGAGACTTTCCTCCGGAAATCTGGAACAGCCGATTCCCGTGCGCAGCGATGACGAATTCGGCCAGTTGGCAGCGTCTTTCAACGCCATGACGGCGGCCCTCGGCAATTCACAGGTGGAACTGCGCGAATGGGGCCGCACCCTGGAGCAGAAAGTGGAAAAAAGAACCCGGGAGCTTCGGATTGCCGAAGCGGAGACCGCGCGGTCGGAAAAACTGGCGTCGGTTGGGCTGCTTGCCGCCGGAATCGCGCATGAACTGAATAATCCGTTGACCGGCATTCTTACCTTCGCGACTCTGCTGCGGAAAAAAATGCCGGACGGGAGCGCCGACGCGGAAGACCTCGACCTGGTGATCCGGGAAACCAAGAGATGCGCGGCCATCATCAGGAGGCTGCTCGATTTCGCCCGCGAAAAGACACCGGAGAAGAAGTTCGCCGACCTCAACCGGATCATCGAGGACACGGTGAAAATCATCGAGCGGCCCGCGTCTTTTCGCGACATCGAAATCACGATGGACCTGGATCGTGATCTGCCGCCGGTCTGGCTCGACGCGGACCTGATCAGGCAGGTCATCATGAACATGCTCGTCAACGCTCAGCACGCAATCCAGGACGCAGGCAGCATCACGGTCCGCACCCGCCGTTGTCCGGCGCCGAAAAGCTCCGAGCCCGGCATGCCGCCCGTGCCCATGGTGGAGATGGCCATCATCGATACCGGGTGCGGCATTCCGGTGCAGAACCTCAAGCGGATTTTCGACCCCTTCTTCACTTCGAAGGAGGTGGGGAAAGGCACGGGGCTCGGGTTGTCCGTCAGTCACGGGATCGTCAGGGCCCACGGCGGGGCGATCGAGGTCGAGAGCAAAGTCGGGGAGGGGTCGACATTCAGCGTGTATCTTCCGATCGAGCCTCCACCGGGAGACCACGCAAGCAGCAGCGACGGGAGCGGGCCATGAGCACCAGGATACTGATCGTTGACGACGAGGAAATAGTCATCAGGAGTTGCCTGCGCATTCTTGGCGAGAACGGCCACGAGGCAGAAGCGGTCCAGAGCGGCGGGGACGCCCTGCGCAAGATCGAGGAGAGCCGTTACGACGTGATGATCCTGGACATCATGATGCCCAGGATGGACGGGCTGGAGGTGCTGCAGAGGGTAAAGGAGACGCACCCGGACATCGACGTCATCATGATCACCGGACTGTCCCAGATCGAGACCGCCGTGAAGGCCATGAAGCTCGGAGCTTTCGACTACCTGCCGAAGCCTTTCGATCCTGACGAACTCAAGCTCGTGGTGGAGCGGGCGCTGGAGAGGCGCCGACTGCTGCAGGAGAACCTCAACCTCAGAAGCGAGGTCAGTTCCAAGTACCGCTTCGAGAACATCATCGGGTCCAGTCCTGCGATGCAGAGCGTCTATCGCCTGATCGCCCAATGCGCCCCGACCAACAGCACCGTCCTGATCACCGGGGAGAGCGGCACCGGCAAGGAGCTGATCGCCCGCGCCATCCACTACAACAGTCTGCGGAAAGACCAACCCTTTGTCGCGGTCGACTGCAACTCGCTGAGTGAAACTCTGCTGGAGAGCGAGTTGTTCGGGCACGTCAAGGGTGCTTTCACCGGCGCGGTGGCCAGCAAGAAAGGGATGTTCGAAATCGCGAACCACGGGACGCTCTTTCTGGACGAAATCGGGAACATCGCGTTGTCCACCCAGGCCAAGCTGCTCCGGGTCGTGCAGGAACGCGAATTCAAGGCGGTGGGGGACACCAGGACCCAGGAAACCGACATCAGGCTGATAACCGCCACGAACAAGGATCTCAAGGCGATGGTGGCCGGAGGCGCTTTCCGGGAGGACCTTTTTTATCGCATCAACGTTTTCCCCATCCGGGTGCCGCCTCTGAGGGAGCGCCGGGAGGATATTCCCGCCCTAGCTTTCCGTTTTCTTGGCGCCTTCAGCGAGGAACTGGGGAAAAAAGTGACCGAGTTTTCGGACGGGGCGATGAACGCGCTCGTCAACCATGACTGGCCGGGGAATGTGCGGGAACTCGAAAATACCATACAGCGCGCGGTGATCCTTGCTTCCGACAAAGTCATCCGCCGGGCGCACCTGTCGAATATCATCGATGCTTCGCCCCAGCTCGATCTCGATGTGCCGAAAACCAGCGATGAGCTCAAGCAGCTGAAGAAAGTCGCGCGCGAGAAGTCGGTCGAAGACATCGAGAAACTGTTCGTCCTCGAGGCGCTCAAGCGCAACGCATGGAATGTCACCCGGAGCGCCGAGGAAACGGGCATGCAGCGCGCCAACTTTCAGGCGCTCATGAAGAAGTACGACATCCGCATTCGCGGCGCGGCGCTTGATCCCGACCCATCCGGGACATCCTAACCAGGGCCGCCCGAACCGAACGCGTGGTGGATTCCGGCGCGCAAGGCGCCTGCATCTGCATCTACCCTACCGGAATCGGTTCAACGGCATATCCACCCGCCGCAGTTCACTGGGGCGGGATGTAGCCGGATTCGTCCTCAACTTCCTCGTATCCGGTGAACATGGCCTTGAAGTGGGCCGTGCGGGTGTGACCGAGGCTGGCAAGGTAGGGGTGGATGAAAATGAACCCCACGAAGAAGATGAAAATCAGCACGTGGAGCGTGTCCACCACCCGCACTCCTCCGAGCACGTCGATCATTCCGGAGAAGCGCTTGACGTCCCACAACAGCACACCCGTATAGAACTGCAGCGGCACCAGCAGCAGCATGATGACCTGATAGGTCATGCTCTGCATCGGGTTGAACTTGTGGTAGACGCTGACGTGGTGCGGGTTGGGTTCACCTTTGAAAATGCCGTAGCCGTAATATTTGAGCTGGCGGAAACTTTCGCGGAAATGCTTGGCCGGGCTTAACTCCGGATGGTAGACCTTGATCTTGTCCGAAAACAGGTAAAAGAGGAACCAGATGAAGAAATTGCCGATGAGCACAAAACCGATCCAGTTGTGCACGACGACCGCCGTCCTGAACGACATCAGATCGATCAATCCGACGTAACGGATCTGCACGCCGGTGACGATCATCGCCACGAAACCGAACGCGTTGATCCAGTGCCAGATTCTGACCGGGAGGGGGTGAACGTAGATCCTTTGCATCGCGTTTTTCCTTTTACTTTGGTACATCGGCGTCGGTGGGACGCCCGGCGGACTGAGGCTGACCTTTGACCGGAACGTTTCCGGACGTCTCCTGCTCGCGGATTTTCTTCGCGTATCTCCGAAAGAGCCAGGTGAGCGCCAAATGGCCGACCGGCACGGCGATCCCGCTCAGCAGCGCGAGGGCGAGGAGCATATCCAGCAACTTGATCCGCGTGCCGCCGATGGCGTAGAAACCGCCGACCGAATCGACCGAAATCATGGAGTTCAGGACTTCCTGTTGCGCGCCATAGCGCAGCGGTCTGCCGTCAGGGCCGACGATGGAAACCGTAACGCTCTGGAAAGGATCGGCGCCTTGCCGGTGACATTTGGCGCAATCCTGGATCGCTTGCGTCTTGTCCGCGAGTTGATGCGCCTCTGCACCCGTGCTGACTTCCAGGCGGCCTCGCAGCGTCGTCTTGTTGTCTATCCCCTCGCGGTTAAATTCGCGCAGCAGGCTTTGCAGCGCCATCGCATCCAGGCCGGCGCCCTTCGCGTCGGCTGAGCGGGCCCGGCTTTCGAACTGCGGCACGCCCGCTTTTTCAGCAACGCGCTGCTGCGCCACGTTGTCGTAAAGCCGGAGGTCGACCTTGCGCTTGGCCGCCGGCGCATGGCAGGCGGGGCAGGACACCGCCTCGAAATGCCGTTCGGCATTCGGCAGCCAAGTCTGATGGGCGGCCAGCGTACCCTGGTGGCACCCAAGACAGGCGTTTTTGAGCTGGTCTCCCGTGGTCGCGGCGCTCACGTCGTGCGCGCGGTGGCAGTCGGCGCAGATCGGCGCGCTCGCGTTGCCGGATTTGCCGCGAGCTTTCCCGTGGACGCTTTCGGCATAGGCGTCGAAGATCGATCCGTGACAGTTGCGGCAGGGGACATCGGCTATCGACTCGCGGGCGGCCTTGGCGCGGACCGCGTGAGGACTGTGGCAGTCGGTGCAGACGGGCGCGACCGGGTTGCCGTCACGGAGGAGGACGGCGTGGATGCTGCCCTCATACAGCTTGAACTTGTCGGCGTGGCACGAGCTGCAGACCTCCGTCAGCGCGAGCGTATGTTCACGCGTACCGGCGATCTTCGTCTTAAGCGGAGGATGGTTTTTGAGGGTAACGTCGGCATGGCAGCCGGCGCACCCGATCATGTTATGGACCGATTCCGCAAACGCAGGACCTTGCACGTGCAAGGAGAGCGTTTCTCCGTTCGCCAGTTTTTTCGCTAGCCCCTTGACGGAATGGCAGTTTAAACATTGCTTGTCCGCTTCGGAAAGGGCATTGCCGGCGGCACGGGCCGTCACGTTCATAATAGCAAGCAGCACCACCAGTGCCAGCTTGGCAGCAATGACAAGGTCCGCGGGGAATTTCGTTTGGGCCATTTTGACTTTGCTCCGGCAGATCGCCATTTGCAGTTCCCTTATTCTTGCATGTCGTTCCAGCGCACACCAGCCGGGAGGGTGTTCTCCCGGTTGCGGACGATCCTCCGGTTCAAGCGGCGGCCGGTTTTCCCGCCTGGTGTGATTTCGCCGCCGCCTGTCGTTCCGATCCGGATCATTTCCTTATCGCCTTGGCGCCCGCCCAAGCCAGCATCGCAAGTCCGATGAACGGCAGGGCGACGATGTACGCCAATCCGAGCACAGGTGCCGTGACGAGAAGCAAAAAGTGTTTCATGAACACGGCGATTTTTTTTACCGTGCGGTACTTCATCAGTTCCCGGCCGCCCATCCAGGCCAGCATGCCAAGCCCGATGAATGGGAAGGCGACAAAGTACGCCAATCCGATGAAGGGCGCCGCGAAAAAGAGGGCGACGTTTTTTACCACGCTCTCTTTTTTCGCCACGGCGGGTGCTGCAGCGGCGGTCGCTTCGGCCACGATTTGCGGCGCGGCAGCCGGCGCTTTTTCGAGCAGGGCTTGTTGCGTGCTGCCTTCGATCATCTCCGGCGAAAGGGGTTTGTGCAGGAAACCGGATACTCCTGCCGCTTTGGCCCTGGCTTCATAGGCGTCCGTGCCATAACCGGTGACGATGACTACCGGCAGCCACGGCTGACTTGCCCTGACCCGCTCCGCTACCTCGAGACCATTCATCCCCGGCATCTTGATATCGGTGAAGACGACATCGTATGTTTCGTTGCGCAACTTGTTCAGCGCCTCCTCGCCGTTACGGGCGGTGATTACTGCATAGCCTTTTTTAGAGAGCACCCGGTCGAAGCTTTTTCCGATGACCGGATCATCGTCAACTACCAGCACTTTTCTGATCGCATCCATGATGATTCTCCTTGTGTCAATAAGCATGATTGCTCGTTGTCCAGCGGGAACCGGCACTGCAACCCGTTCCCTCGTTTCGATTCGTGCGCTCCGTGTGCAGGGCCCATTTCTTCCGCATCACGGCGCCGTTTGCCGCGTTGATGACATCGTCCGGCCCGACGGGTTTGGCAAGGTAATCGTAGGCGCCCAGCCGCACCGCTTCTTTCGCGGTTTCGATGGTCGGGTAACCCGTGATGATGACCACTTCGCTTTCGGGCCACTTCTCCTTGATCGTCCTGAGAACCGCCATCCCGTCCAGCCCCGGCATGCGGAGGTCGAGGAGCACGACATCAAAAGGATGCTCCGCCATTGCCCGCAGCGCATCTGTTCCGTCCCACACCGCTTTGACGTCGCAATTCACGCTTGCCAGGGATCTGAGATGACTGCGCCGTACTACTTCGTCGTCGTCTACGACCAGGATTTTGGTTTTTTCGTCCACGTGACACCTCGTGTATATTCGGTTTTCCTGCCCCAAGAGGAGCAACGTCCGTGCCAGAGGTTCGCAAGAGGGAAAAACAACTATCTGGTTCAATGCCTTGCGCTATCAAATCGACGGCGCGGATACGCGCGTTGAGCGACTGGCGATCTGTGTGAAGTACATTGTTTTAGTACATTCCAGCGCGAGAAAGAAACAGGGTCCTTTGTCTTCAGTCACATAAGACGCTTCGTGGACGGTATTTTTTCCATACACCTGCGCGACGACGGTGAGTCTCCGCCTGAACTTCGGTTTTCTTCTAAGATCGCTCGAGGTGGCACAAGCGCTGCGGTGCGCACGCCAAGCGAACGATTTTCAACGCACCCGATGACGTTGCCGAACAGCATCGTTAAAAGACTTTCACAGCCAACACCGCGCGGCCCCTAACTTACCGTGGGATTAATTGTTGTGATGGGGGGCATGGCGCGACAGTGGGCGAAATAATATCGACATGCGCACGCTCCGTGTCTCCTCCTCAATGTGCATATGGCAACCAGCTCAACCACGGGGATTGATATAGATCAAAGGTCGCGCTTGCCGATGCGGCATAGTCTTGTCATAGATTAAGCCGGTAATTAGTCGGTCGGCGCTCATTGGGACGACGTTTACTAACCAACTGCTGGCCCAACCTGCAACGGAGAACAGGACACCAAAGCATGCCCAAGCATATTGTTCGGTTGATTACTCTAATCGTCGTTTTCGGCGCGCTGGCGGCGGTTGCCAAGTGGTATTTCACGGCCGATTCGTTTTATGAATTCGGCCACTATCGCGCCGCTTCGGTCCCGGAGATTGCCGGACAGGAGCCAGCGTTTCAGACGCCGCGTTACTGCCAGGCGTGCCACAGCGAGCGCCATGCGCAGTGGTCCGCCGGCAGCCATAAGTCGGTGATTTGCGAAGTCTGCCATGGCGCAGCCCAAGGTCATCCGCAAAACGGCAAGTTGCCGATTCCCAAGGATACTCCGAAGCTCTGTTCGCTTTGCCACGAAGCGATGCCGGGACGCCCGCGCACCCAACCGCAGATTGATGTGGCCAAGCATTCCGGCGGCCAGCAATGCACCGTGTGTCATAACCCGCATTCGCCGAAGATCGCGGCAACTGCAGTCAAGGTAGCGGGCGACACCAAGGCAGGACAACAACGCGCGGCCGCCTGCGCCGGCTGTCACGGCGAAAAAGGCATCAGCCCGAACGACAGCTGGCCGAATCTGGCCGGGCAGAACGCTGCTTATCTTGCCCGCATCCTTGCGGCGTACAAGTCCGGAGACCAGAAGGACGTGGTGATGACCCCGATCGCGCAACCGCTCAGCACCGAGGATATCCGGAACCTCGCTGCCTATTACGCC
>Ga0208566_1001984_pt1 | contig 11311 bp, 8 predicted proteins | sample PL_2010_150m_FD_184159 | JGI IMG/M metagenome (GOLD analysis project Ga0208566, IMG submission 184159) | Freshwater microbial communities from Powell Lake, British Columbia, Canada to study Microbial Dark Matter (Phase II) - PL_2010_150m... | ecosystem: Environmental > Aquatic > Freshwater > Lake...
ATCCAACACTCTCTAAAAACTCTATAAACCAACGATAAAGGTGACTAATATGCTTAATTTAATCGGCGATGCAGCAGGAAAAGTCTGGGAATATCTGGATAAGAACGGCCCCTCCAGCGTATCTAAAATTGCAACTGAAACGGGAATAAATAAAACTGACATGCAGCGAGCGATAGGCTGGTTGTCCAAAGAAGATAAATTATCGGTTGAGATAAAAGGTCGTACTGAAACCCTGTCATTGAAATAACCCGCAAGAAACAGACTCAAGGCCCAGGATTGGAAAGAGAATTTGGGCCCTTTTTTGCATATCGCACCCTAAAAACGAACAATCCGACAGTCACCGCTAAAACTTGCGGTAACTGTCAGATATTAGATCGAAAAGCCTGGCTACAATGCGGTAGAAAGCTTATCCCGCTTTTGCCAATTCGGCGCGCATATCGTCTATGACTTTCTTGTAATCAGGCTGATTAAAAATCGCCGATCCTGCGACAAAGGTATCCGCACCTGCTGCTTTAATTTCACGGATATTATCGACTTTTACGCCGCCGTCAATTTCCAGGCGTATATCAAAACCGCTATCATCAATTCTTTGCCTAACCTGGCGTAATTTGTCCAGGGCAGACGGTATAAACGATTGCCCGCCAAATCCCGGGTTTACCGACATCAGCAAAATCATATCCAGTTTATCCATGACATAATCCAGATGATGTAACGGTGTTCCAGGGTTAAACACCAATCCGGCTTTGCAACCGCAATCATGAATTAATTGCAGCGTGCGATCGATATGCACAGAACCTTCCGGATGAAAGGTAATAATGCTGGCGCCCGCTTTGGCAAAATCCGGCACTATGCGGTCTACCGGCTCAATCATCAAATGCACATCAATCGGAGCCGTCACACCGTGTTTTCTCAATGCTTCACAAACCAATGGTCCGATCGTCAGATTGGGGACGAAATGGTTGTCCATTACATCAAAGTGCACAACATCTGCGCCGGCGGCTAAAACCTTATCGACCTCCTCACCCAGTTTGGCAAAATTTGCGGATAAGATGGAAGGGGCAATCCAGTTTGGGTTCATGTTCTGATCCTCGTAAGTAAAATGACTCAATATATGTTTTTTTTGCCTGTAGTTCTTTGTTATACAATGGCGGCATCGCTATCATACAGGAAAATATAATCGATGAAACTGGCCACGTTTACGCATAATAAGCAATCGCGCGTCGGCGCAGTCATTGGTGATTCAATTGTCGACAGCCTCGGTTGTGCTGGCATCCCGGCAACACTGATTGATTTTCTGAGGGCCGGCCCTGATGCCTTGACGGCTATGCAACAGCAAATCGACAGCGGCAATGCACGACTTGCTTTGCATGAAATCAAGCTGGAAGCACCTGTACCGCGGCCGGGTAAATATCTTGGCATCAGCCTGAACTATGCCGATCATATTGCTGAAACAGGCCGCGACAAACCCGAATATCCCGGTTTTTTTACCAAGCAAAGCAGTTGTGTCATCGGCGACGGTGCAGCCATACACAGGCCCAGAGTGTCCGACAAGCTCGATTATGAGGGTGAGCTGGCTTTCGTTATCGGAAAGCAATGCCGCCATGTATCTGTAGCCGAAGCCCATCAGGTCATCGCCGGCTTTACTATAGCTAATGATGTTTCTGTGCGTGACTGGCAGATGCGCTCACCTACGATGATGATAGGTAAATCATTCGACACCTGCGGCCCGCTGGGGCCATGGATGGTTACTCCTGATGAAATAAGCGATCCCCACAATCTGGCGATTAAAACCTGGGTTGATGATGAGCTGCGGCAACAGGCCAATACACGGCAAATGATTTTTAACTGCTACGAAATGATCGCCTATTTATCGCAGGCAATGACACTGGAGCCGGGCGATGTGATTGCAACGGGCACGCCTGCCGGTGTAGGCGTAAAAATGCAACCGCGCGGTTACCTAAAACCAGGCCAGATAGTCCGCATTGAAATTGAAGGTATCGGCGTATTAGCCAATCCGGTTATTGAAGAGCCATAACCAAGAGCAATTTTTCAGTCACGCCTTAATCCTGCGCCTTAAGCCTTTCGCTTAAGCTGTTAAAAAAACTTAATTTTTTTTGCCAGGCTTGGTCTACGGGTTTTTCCGGCAAAGGAAATGATACCGTCACTTTTAAGCCGCCATATTGCGACACCCCCAAAATCAAATCGGCATTGTGTATAGCGGCGATTCTTTGCACGATTGAAAGCCCAAGGCCGGTGCCTTGTGCCGCTTTTGAGGTCTCAATGCAGCGGTGAAAGCGTTGCAGGGATTTTTCATATTGATCCGGGGCTATGCCGGGACCCGAATCTTCAACACAAAACTGTAAATAGCTCTCTTTTCCCGTCACGCTGATCATAATACTGCCTTTAGCCGGTGTATATTTGATGGCGTTATCAACAAGGTTCCTGATCAAAATCGCAATCAGCGGTGCGTTGACAACAACCGGCACAGGGTTATCTTCAACAAATTCCATAAGAATTCGTTTTTTATGCGCCTCAGGCTCCAGGTGCGCAACAATCTGCACAACCTCCCTGCCCAGCTCCGTCGCTTCTTTATTTAAAAATTCGGTATTCGATTCAATGCGTGAAAACGTCAATAACTGCTGCACCATATAAGTCATCCGGTTAACGGCCTGCTCGATGCGCTTGAGCGCCTGTTTGCGCACATCATCGTCGTGCGTGCGCAACGCAACCTGCGCCTGGGTGAGCAGGCCGGCCAGCGGCGTTCTTAATTCATGGGCGGCATCAGACGTAAAGCGGCGTTCATGCTCAAAAGCCTGTTCAAGCTGGACAAAAAGATTATTAATCTCGTTGACGATCGGCACAATTTCATTGGGCAGCTTTCTGATCGATAGCGGCTTAAGATAACTGGCTTCACGCTTAGCCAGCGATTTTTCCAGACGATTAAGCGGTTTTAACGAGTGGCCTACAATAATCCAGATGACCAGGCCTAAAAAAGGCAAGCCGATAAGAAACTGCGTGACTAACTGCGCTGATATTTCGTCGGTTAACGCGGCCCGAATTTCTTCCTTTTGCGCAACATGAACAACATATTCGCCGGTTGAGTTGGAAATACTGAAGACATGCCATAAATGTCCGTCAATATTCGCTGTGCTGAAGCCGTTATCTGAAGCTGAAAAAGCAAATCTGGGCGCACTTTCCGAATGCAGCAGCAAGCCGTCTTTTTTGGACCACAACTGAAAGGCAATTTTTCTCTCATATTGACGGCCCAAGGCATTCGCCTGCAACAGGTCATCAAATACATACCATAACTGGCTGTCAATATTGGTTTTGCTGAACCCATGCACCGAAAATTGCGGGGAGTTTTGCGAACGAAGAAACAGCCCGTCATCGTCAGGCCACAGCTGAAAAGCATTTTTTCTTTTGAATTTATGTTTTAACGCATAAGCATGTAAATTTTTGTCAACCTGCTGCTGGCTCCAATAGGCCGACAATGAACCTTCACGCAACAGGCTTTCTACAAACGCATGCAACACTTTTGCAGACTGTGATAATTCAGCATCAAACAGGCTGGCGACTTCATCGCGGGTTTGTTTATAGCTGATATAAGCCGCTATGCCCCAAATCAGCATCGATGCGGAAAGCAGGCTGACCAGCAATAATTGCCGTAGCGAATAATTCATTGATCGTCATCACTATCAATAATATAACCGACCCCCCTGACCGTGCGAATCAGGCCGGTATCGAGCTTTTTCCGCAAATGATGGATATGCACTTCAACGGTATTGCTTTCTATATCAGAATTCCATGAATAAAGGCTTTCTTCCAGTCTGGCCCTGGAAATTACCCGGCCGATATTGCCCATCAGGAAATTGAGTATCTCAAATTCTTTTTGCGACAACTCGACTTTTTCATTATGGAAAGTCACTTGATGCGCGGCAGGGTCTAGGACAATACCTTTATATTCGATAGTCGGCACGCTCCGGCCTTCCTTTCTTCTGGACAACGCCCTTAACCGGGCACAGACCTCATCGAGTTCAAACGGCTTGATAACAAAATCATCTGCACCGCTATCCAGGCCCAATACACGGTCAGGAATGGTGTCTTTTGCCGTCAACACCATCACAGGTGTTTCGTCCTTGCGGTTACGCAAGGCCCTTAAAACGGACAAGCCATCCATATCGGGCAGGTTCAGGTCCAGTACGATCAACTCGTAGCTATTGAGTTTCAGCGCTTCATCGGCAAGCCTGCCGTTGGTCAGCCAGTCCACGGCATAGCCTTCCATCGTCAAGCCGGCAACCAGGCCATCACCGAGTATTTCATCATCTTCAACCAGTAAAAGGCGCATGTTCTATATGTTTTAAAAAAGTCATTATTACAATGTAGGGTGTGGCGCTATGGCAAACTCTCCGTCAGCCGGGATGCAACTTTCGTGTCGAAGAGGGCGGGGAATGAACCGCAAGGCGCAAGCGCAAAGCTTATGCCTTGCCTATAACACACTAATCCACCGCCGGTGTTGATACGGTGGTAGAGAGTTCTGTGCCTCTGCTTTCGGCGGCGTTTTTAATGAAAATCTGTTTTAAACGCTCAAAAGCCGAGGACAGGGTTTTATCCATAACCGTCTCATTGCCGATAGAGACGATGATGCGGGTCAGTTCGGGCATTTTATTTTTAACCGAGGCAATGTAAATCGGCTGTACATAAAGCACGGTATTCCCCATAGGCAAAATAATCATGCGCCCCATTTCGACGATCGATCCGGCTTGCCCCCACAACGTGAATTGCGCGGAAATTTCCGGAACCTGCTGGGTCAATGCTTCAATCTGGGCAGGCCCGTTGACCTGCACCTCCTTGCCAAACTTATAAATGGTAATACCCGGTTTGTAATCCAGGCTGCACCGCGTTTTGTCGAGCGTGCCGGCTACGCCGATCATGCTCAGGTTGTTACGGTTAACAGGGGTCATGGGATCAATCAACACGAACTCTTCACGGTCATTACAGTTGCCGAAGTCCATCGTCTGATAATACGGCAAAACCGTTTCGTCGCGGACATCCGCAAATTGCCAGGTTTCCGCCTGTTCATAAAATAATTCAGGGTTTTGCTGATGATATTTTGCATATATTTTCATCTGCAGGTAAAAAAGATCGCGCGGATAACGTAAATGCTGGCGCAGCTCCAACGGCATTTCGTCCATATTCCTGAATAATCCCGGATAGGCATTGCTGTAGGCTTTGATAATAGCGTCTGAGGGATCGGCAATATAAAAATCCACATCGCCGTCATAAGCATCAACAACGACTTTGACGGAGTTACGGATATAGTTGAAATGCTGTCTGCCTTCCTGGAAATCATCCTCCGAGGGCTTGGAAACCGGATATTTGTCGGATAGCGTATAAGCATCCTGTATCCAGTAGAACCGGTCTTTTGTCAAAACCAGATACGGGTCCTTGTCCAAATGCAGGAACGGCGTCAGTTTATTTATGCGCTCGGTTATATTGCGATATATTTTAAGCTTGCTTTCTGTAGAGATATTGGTTGAAAAGAATATTTTTTCGTCATTAAAATAAATCGCAAACAACGCTTTCCTGAAATAGGATGAAATCGGCACTCCGCCGATGCCGTGGTAACTTTCCGTTAAACTGGGATCGGAACCCGCAATGCCGACAATATCCAGCTTGTTAGGCACGATCGCATAATCGAACTGCTCCTGTCCGTAATAAATGTCAGGGTGTTTAACGCTAAAACCGACCTCCGACTGCATATTCAAATCACGCAACCACCAGGTCTGGGGCTTGTCGGCATCCTGCGCGGCAGGCGTAATGACGGCGCCGTAACCGTGCGTGTAGCGTAAATGGATGTTTTCCCAATTTTGCGCTTCGATAGGCAGTTTTGAGATATTGATTTCCCGTGCGGAAATATTGACCTGCCGGGTGTGGTCAAGAACAAAATAACGGTCTTCATCGACCGCCCTGAATTTGTAATAAGGCCTTATCTCCTGCAACTGCTTGTAGCTGTCAATAATGTATTCCCTGTCCCATACCGGGATATTCTCAAAGCGTTTTTGCGTACCCCAGGTTTCAATATCCTTGGCGGCATCCACCTTGATGGTCATATCAACAGTCTTGATATTTTTTAAATCATAAGCATCGGTCGTTGCATCAATATTGTGCTGGATGAACGGCTTTTCCGTTCTAACCGGGTTTGGATTAACGATGTATTTTTGAATGGCGCCAGGAATAAATTCGATTCCGGGTAATGCTGAAACACCAAGAAAGGCGGCAAGCGACAGGAAAAAAGGCGTTTTGATGCGATGCTTCTCTGAAAAGATAAACAGGCTCGCACTGATTGCCATAGCCATAAATGTGCCGATCCCCAGCCAGATCAGCGGCAATTGGTAACGTATTTCGACAAAGCCGGGGCCATAAAAAACCGGCTCATGACTATCGGTATGAAGCAGTGCAAAACGGCGCAGCATAAAGCCCCAGACAACAAACGCAACGACAAAACCGATGAGTATCGTCAAATGGACTTTAGCGCCTAACGGAAACTCCTTGCGTTGATACGGTACAAAAATATGTTCCAGCCAATACAGAAGGCCGACCATACCGAATATCAACGCAGCTGTTGTCAATAACTCTTGCTGGATCAGTTGGTAAACGGGATAAAACAGCATGTAAAAACTGACATCATTACCATAAACCGGTTCGCTGACGCCCGAACTGCTGCCAAAAAAATACAATAGCGATGTTTCCCATTGATTATAAAAGGGAATGGCGATAAAAACCGCCAGTACCAGCGAAATAGGCGTGTATATTTTTACCGAGCCATTCATAAAAATGTCGGCGAAATTCTGAAACCGGCGACGTTTGGCTATATTATCAAACACGTCATCCGGCGGATTTAAGCCCAGATAGCGCGAGGCAATCCAGAAATGAAAAAAGAAAATAGTAAAGAAAATCAGCGTAACGCCGCCGGACAGGAAAAATTTGTACAGCAGTCTCAGCCAGAAATAAGCTTCAAAATTTAACGATTGAAACCACCATAAATCAACAAACAGGTCAAGAAATATGAAATAAAAGGCAACATATAAAATGACGGCGACAACCAGTGTCGCTCCAATCAACGCGGGTAAAAACTTCAGGTTCCGCATACTGTCCTCTTTAAAAGTATTGGTGAATGATCAGGTAATATTTATGCACTCAGGCCGTGTTGCGCATAACTAATGCCGCAAGCTATACAGTATTCTAACACCCAACGACTTGTTCGTAATGATTTAGGCTTTGCCGCTTATGCAGTACCGACACAAAATCCGAGACTATACCTTATCCATCGTGTTCATTGATGTTAAACTGAAGTTTTTTAAACACAGCCATAACACTTTTGCCGCCGTTAAGTCTTTACGTTCACATCCCCTGGTGCATTAAAAAATGTCCGTATTGCGACTTTAATTCGCATGCGATTAAATCCGGCACGCCTGAAGTCGGGTACATCGATGCCCTGCTTATTGATTTAGCAAAAGACATCGCTCTTTATGGAATCAATCGACCCATCAGCAGCATTTTTATCGGCGGCGGTACGCCCAGCCTTTTTTCGCCTGAATCTATTAATCGCTTATTGCGCGGCATAAAGCGGCAAATTCAGCTTGAAAATAATTTGGAAATTACGCTTGAAGCCAATCCGGGCACATTCGAGAGCGGTAAGTTTGCAGAATTCAGGGCGTTGGGGATTAACCGCTTATCCATCGGCATACAAAGCTTCAACGACAACTTGTTAAAAAAGCTGGGGCGCGTTCATTCTGCCGGGGAAGCCATAAGCGCTGTTGAAATCGCCCATCAGGCGGGCTTCGAAAATTTTAACCTGGATTTGATGTTCGGTTTACCGGATGCGCATCCTGACAGCAGCTCAAAAGATGTCGTAACAGCCATCGGCCTTAATCCCCAACATATTTCTTTTTACCAGTTAACGCTGGAACCCAACACCTATTTCCATAAATATCCGCCGACATTGCCCGGCGATGACGCTGTTTTTGCGATGCAAAAAGCAGCGCAAACATTACTGGCCGATCACGGTTATCAACAGTACGAGATTTCCGCTTACAGTCGGCTCGGCGGGCACTGCCGGCATAATGTCAATTACTGGCAATTTGGCGATTATCTGGGCATAGGCGCCGGCGCTCACGGCAAAATAACCCAAACCTCGCCTGACCATATCATTCGCACACATAAGCCCAAACATCCCGAGCATTATTTAAACGATACACATAAAAACGGTGGTGCCGATACCATTGCCGTCGCCGAACTGCCTTTGGAATTCGTCATGAACCATTTGCGCCTGAAACAGGGCTTCAGTATCGAACACTACCGATTAACGACAGGGCTTGGCATCGATACACTGGAGCCCGCGTTATCAATATGTCTTAAGCAAGGGCTGATTAGCCACTGCGAAAATCATTATTACTGCTCAGAAAAAGGCTGGAATTTTCTGGACAGCATTTTGGAAAAATTCATGAGCTGATCGCCGCACACAGCATCATGCGTCCAATGCGCCGGCAAAAGTGACGCTTTTTGTCACTACATTGCCACATTCGTCACTTCCAGTAAATTAAACCGGTAATCTGTACGCCATCTTATTTGATCGGTTTTTTTAATGCGCCAACACTTGCCAATGCTGACAATTATATTGCCCGAAGCCTCCGATCACCCATTATCGACGCAAGGTTTAATTTTGGCGCATATCCTGCTTTAGCTTTAAAATGGCGTGCGGCAACCGCTTTATATCAATATGCTTATGATGACTGCTTAGCGTCAGGCTGAACGACGCAGCAGTCATTCCTGATGGCGCGGCAAAAACATCCACCACTTGTGCAGGCTTGAACCTGTCATTAACTACCTAACGCTATTATGCTTGATTATCAAAGAGACTTTATCTGCTACGCACTGGAATGCGGCGTACTGAAATTTGGCGAGTTCCTGTTAAAATCAGGCCGTACCAGCCCCTATTTCTTCAATACCGGCCTGTTTAATACCGGCGCTCAACTGGAAAAACTGGGACAGTTTTATGCGCAAGCATTAATTCAGTCGGGAATTAAGCCTGATATTTTATACGGCCCGGCCTACAAAGGTATTCCATTGGTCAGCACCACTGCTATCGCTTATGCGCACGCGGCACTTCGGGACATACCCTTTGCCTTCAACCGCAAAGAAGCGAAAGACCATGGCGAAGGCGGCATACTGGTAGGTGCGCCGCTGCAAGGCAGGGTACTGATACTCGATGATGTTATTACTGCGGGGACATCGATCAGGGAATCCATCGATATAATTAAAAACGCCGATGCGACGCCCATAGGCGTATTAATTGCCTTAGACAGACAGGAAAAAGGGCAAAATAAACTATCCGCTATCCAGGAAGTCACCAGCCATTTTGGCATCCCGGTCTTTTCAATCATAAGCTTAGCGCATATCGTTGAATATTTAACGGCCACTGCCGGGGAGCAGATCGCTGCAATCAAAGAATATCAGCGCCTCTACGGTATCTAGCATTCGCGTAATGCGTTAATACGAAAATTAAAGGTTTTTATATCCCAACGCTTGTTAAGATATGAACTACAATTGTTGAAAATCTTTTTAATCGATGCAGTCGACTTAACTTTAAAATTGTGTTTAACAAAAGGCTTGCCATGAGGAATCTGGAATTTAAAGAGAAAATGCACGAATATTCGTTATGGCGTGCAAATTTGATTCAGTCGATAGAAATGTATCAGCAATGGCTTAATCGCTACGGCATGGATAATGCCCATAGCACCAACACGATTTTAAATATCCTTGCCGGCCTTAAGAACGACCGCATTACGCTGGCATTTGTCGCTGAATTTTCACGCGGCAAAACTGAACTCATCAACGCCATGTTTTTTGCAGAGGCGGGTGTCAGATTGCTTCCTTCTTCACCGGGTCGCACAACCATGTCCCCCACGGAAATATTTTATGACGCAGAAGGCGGCAGCTATATTCGCTTGCTGAATATCGAAAGCCGTCTTGAAGATATTTCATTAGCTGAACTTAAACAAAGGCCTGAAAGATGGAACCAGTTCGAGCTTGACTGTAACTCGCCAACACAAATGCAGACTGTGTTTAAAGAGCTGATCGCAACCAAAAAAGTTGACAGGGAACTTGCCGACAAACTGGGTTTGTGGGACGAAAACGAAGCGGCTGCACAGGGTATCAGTAAACCCGATCAAGTGGAAATACCCTGCTGGCGCCATGCCTTGATCAGCTTTCCCCATCCCCTGCTAAAAGAAGGCTTATCGATTATCGATACGCCGGGCCTGAATGCACTAGGCACTGAGCCGGAACTGACGTTAAACATGTTGCCCAGCGCACAAGCCATTATTTTTATGCTTGCTGCGGATACAGGAGTCACTAAAAGCGATTTGGAAATATGGCTGACTTATATCAGCCGCGCCCGTAGCGGCAAGGCCCAAGGTCTGGCCGTAGTCATGAATAAAATTGATGCTATGTGGGATGACATCGCAGGAAACGGCGACTATGAAGCGTCTATCCAATCGCAAATCAAGGCTTCGGCCGCTATTTTAAAAATAAACGAAAATGCAATATTTCCCGTCTCCGCCAAACAAGGTCTGCTGGCAAAAGTTAAAGCCGATGAGCACTTGCTCGAAAAAAGCCGATTACCCCAATTGGAAAACTATCTTGCCGGCGACATATTAAAGCAAAAACGTAACATCATGATGGGAAGCATCGTTCGCGATCTCGGCTTTCTCGTTAATGAGTCATTTAATTTGACGAACGTCTCATTATCACACGCGACAGATCAACTCGAAGAATTCAAAAAAATCGATTTTCATAACCAGGAAATGACGGGCAAATTGATGGCCGAAACCCGTGACAAGCAAAATCTTTATATGGCGAATGTTGAAAATTTCCAATCCAGTCGCCGGGTTTTTATCGTACAGGCAAAAATGCTGATTGACTCATTCTCCGACGAAAAAGTCGATGCCGTTATCACTATGGCTAAACAGGATATTGGGAAAAGCCTGACAACGTACGGCATGAAACAGAATATCCGTAAATTGTTTGACGACCTGCGTGATTTGTTGCAGGACTCCATTGATATTACCAATGAAACGCGCCGCCTCGTAAAAGCGATACACAAAAAATTCAAGGATGAATACGGCTTTAAGGAAATTGAGCCTCAACTCTTCTCAGTCAAGCAATACCAAATTGAATTAGAACAGATTTTTGAAGAAGGCGAGGCGTTTCGATCCAGCGCCAGAGTCACGATGACTGAACAGCATATCGT
>Ga0208566_1001985_pt1 | contig 11310 bp, 7 predicted proteins | sample PL_2010_150m_FD_184159 | JGI IMG/M metagenome (GOLD analysis project Ga0208566, IMG submission 184159) | Freshwater microbial communities from Powell Lake, British Columbia, Canada to study Microbial Dark Matter (Phase II) - PL_2010_150m... | ecosystem: Environmental > Aquatic > Freshwater > Lake...
GGCATATGGCCCCCATTGCGGCGTTGCTCGCTCCTCATTGGGAGCAACCCAACCGCGTCGCTCGTGCCTTGCACTGGGGGCCATCTGCCTCGTTCGCACACGTCGCTCAATTGAGAACACGCCCTAGCGCTGGAAGCGGGCGCCGGCGGGGTGGTTGCTGCCATGGATGGTCGAGTGGCAGTTCTGGCAGGAACGACCAATCACGCGCTGGCCGGCGGCTCCGCCGACTTGTCCCGCGGCGGCTGTGCCACTGGCGTTGTAGAAGGTCCCCGGATGCCCCACCGACGGCGAATGGCATTGCTGGCAAATTTGTGGACGGGACGCCACCAGCAGCTTGTCGTGGTTCGAGCCGTGCGGGCCGTGACAGTTGAGGCAGTTCTCGCGCACCGGGGCATGCTCCCACAGCAGCGGGCCGCGCTTCTCGGCGTGGCAGGGATAGCACACCTCATTGACGGTGTCGGCCTTGAGCAGCGGCCGGGTGACCGAGCCATGCGGGTTGTGGCAGTCGGCGCAGGTCATCTTGCCTTCCGGCACCGGCATATGCGAGCGCTTCTGGAATTCGGCGCGCTGCTGCTGGTGGCAGGTCTGGCAGGTCTCGGTGATGCTGGGCTTCTTCAGCAGGCCGCTGGCCGAGAAGCGCGCCATCGGATTGTGGCAGTCGCTGCAGGCAATCTTGTTGGTGTCGTGCGTCGAGCCTGGCCAGTGAATCCGCTGATCTCCCGAATGGCAGTTGAGGCACTGGGCGTTCTGCTTCGCCACCGGGGTGCCCCATTCCTTGGTGAAGCTGATCAGGAAATCCTTGTTGCCGGTGTTCTTCTCGATCGCGTGCTTGGAACCCGGACCGTGACAGGTTTCGCAGACGAGCTTTTCCGTTTCGTTCTTTGGATTTTGGCGGAAAACCTTGGCATGCGTGGTGTGGCCGAAATGCTTGTTTTCCACTAGGTGGCAACTTAGGCAGCGTTTTTCGCCGACATACTTGGCGTCGGCCAGTGGATCGACTTGAGCCAGTGCCGAGCTTGCGCCCACCACCGCACCCGCAATGCACGCTGCGAGTAGCCCGCGGGCAATGCGGCGGAGTAAGGAATTTTTGATTTTCATGCGGTCATCTCCTCCCGTCAGGGACAGGGTAAGTGTGCACTGCGCGTGCACTGCGTCTTCCAATGACGCGGTACTGGGTTAAACACCTTGCAACGGTCAACTCGGTAATAGCGCCGGGTCGCGACGCATGGGCTTTCTTGTCTTATGCCATCCCAACGGGGTAGCGGGGGACGACATATTTGCCTTACGGAGAGCTTAAGGCGCAACTGGGAACGATGTCTTGCTCAGAAACGCACAACAAACTTGTCTGAAAATGTCCTTGATATGTAGAAGGTTTCCAGTTGGACGGTAGCCGCTTGGCGTTGCCTAAGACTGGTTCTCTGCCACATTGCGGACATCCGAAGGTGACAGACCGAAGGCTTTTCGGAAGGAACGGGTGAAATGAGCGTGGTCGCTGAAACCCAAGGCGTGCGCGATATCGCAGACCGAGCGGCGAGGATCGCGCGCCAGCATCTCCCGGCAGCAGGACAGCCGCTGCTGCTGCACCCAGCGCATGATCGGCACGGGCTCGTCGGAAAACAAGCGGTGCAGATAACGTACCGAAACGCCGATGCCGCTGGCGATCATGGCGACGTCCAGGGCCGGGTCGCACAAATGGGCACGCACAAAGCGCTTGGCCCGCTCCAGGTGATAGGCGCGCAAACGCGAGGATGGGGGCGTCACGCCGTCGAACTTGCTATTCAGCACGGCGCCCAACAGGCCCAGGGTGAAATCGCCGACCGACGCGCCCGACTGGGTCAGGACTTCCGGGTGAGCGGCCAGGGAGCGCATATGGTCGGCGAACAAGGCGGTCAGGCCCATCTTCGCATCCAGGGGAACCAGCGCCATCCGGCTCCACTCCGGGAAAACCGCGGCCATGGCTTCTTCGGACACCAGGAAGCTGACATGCCGGAATGAGTCATGAAAGGTCAGGTTGCTGGTGCTGCGCAAAGGCAACAGGGTGACGGTGTCGGGACCGACCTGGGCCTCGCGGCCCTCGGCCCGAAGGGTAATGTGGCCCTGGGTCTGGAGGCGCACCATCACCGAGGGCGGCCCCTGATTTCCTCCGCTGATCGCTTCATGGGCACTACCGCGGATATCCAGCAGGCGTATGCTGTCGGTCGACTCCACCGCCAGGTCGAAAGAGAAGGGACCCGTGCCAAGGGGAACGATGGAGTGGTCGGTTCCGAAGGACCGCCGCACCTGATCGCGCCACCAGTCGACGCGGTCGCCGATGGCGACCTGTGCCGTAGATAACATCTGTCCCATAAGACCTCTCCGTGGGTTTGCTTTAGAGATACTTGGCAGGCACCTCAGCTATCGTACGGAGTGGAAGCGGCTATAAACTTGATTCAGGATAACTTTCTCGAACTTCGGTAAGATAGCCGCTGGTGAAGACGGAGGCGCGAGATGAAATACAGCCTCGAACAGCAGGATGCGGGAATCGTCATCAGGATCGAGGATGCCGGCGGACAGGCGTCGCAGTTCCTAGATGCCGTGCGTAATTGCAAGAATGCAGATCGGCAAGGCTGCACGGCCGAGTGCGGCAAGATGGCCGCGATGGAGGAATCCAGCCAGGGGGACGCGGTGATATTGCGCATGATGCCGCGCGCCGGCGAGCGTATCGAGATCAACGTCGTCCGGCGCTGCCTGCAGGTTCTGTGGAAAACCTGTAGCGTCGACGACTCAGACGACTGATCCAGCCGCGGTCAGCCGCTACGGCACAGCATCAGCGTCGTGTCCGTAGCGGTTAGGCAGGCTTCTTAGGTCGGAAACACTTACCCACAGCTCCCCACCGCGCCGCAGGCACTGCAGAAATCGCAGCCGTCCTTGCGGATCACCGTGAAGTTGCCGCACTCGCCGCACAGCGCGCCCTGCATGATCTTGGCACCGCCCTTTTCGCGCGGGGCTTCGAGGATGCCCATTTCGCGGGTCGGGTAGCCGTTCTCGTCGAGGATGCCGAGCATGGCGTAGCGATGGATGACCAGCCGCGCGATATAGGCGACGGTCGACGGCCAGTTCTGCTGGCGGCGGGTGCCGGGGACGAAGGCCATGAAGTCGCCGAGCGGCTCGGGGTAGTTGAGCAGCTTGCGCAGTTTCATGCCGATCCAGGCCGGATCCATCACTCGCATGTCGAGCGACAACAGCTTGGTCAGTCCGTCCATGGCGCGCGGATAATTGCCCGACAGCCACACCGAGTAGGGGCGCGTGACACCGTCGGGCAGGGTGATTTCCTTCAGGCCGAGGACGAACTCCTCGCCGGCCGCCGGATTGACGATGTCCACCGTCCACGACAGGGTGCCGTCGGTGCCGGTCTTCGGTTCGTCGCGGCTGAACATGGTGTCGATCACCGGCGTCGGGTCGTTGCCTTCGAAGGCGCCGATCTGCTCGCAGCGATAGCGGATCACCTGGGCCACCGCCGAGACCACGCCGGGCATCAGTTTTTGTTCGCCGTGCGGCGGGAAGTGCATGTTGAAGGATTCGTCGCCGATGGTTCGGGCCAGCACGTCGAGCTTCAGCTTCAGCCAGCCGCGGTCGTTGGCGCGCATGTCCATCGACAGCGTCTTGGCGACGGCGCCGAGGCCGCGCGGCTGCTCCGAACCGTTCACCCACACTTCGAAGGGCACCTGCTTGCCATTGGCGATGTGGCCGACGAACAGCGCGAATTCGCCGTGCGGAGTTTCGATCATGTAGGTCCAGGCGGCGTTGCCGTCGGTCAGGCGCGGCCGGCCCGGCCAGCGCAGGGAGGCCAGCACCGGCGCCGGCAGCGAGCCGATCGACAGGCGGCGGTTGGCACCGCTGATGATGACATCCTGGGGTTGCTTCTTGTCGGCACTCTTGTTATCGGTGACCGACAGCACGCTGCCCAGCACGGCGTTCGGCCGGTAGGTGGCGAGGCCCTTCAGGCCGGCCTTCCAGGCCGCCATGTAAAGATTTTCGAACTCGGTGTAGGGGTAGTCCTCCGGCACGTTCACGGTCTTTGAAATCGAGGTGTCGATATACGGCGCCACCGCGGCGACCATGTCCTTGTGCGCCTCGGCCGAGATTTCCAGGGCGGTGACGAAATACTCCGGCAGTTTCGAAACATTGCCGCCGAGGTGCTGGTAGTAGCGCCAGGCGTAATCCTCGACTTCATACTCCTTGAAGGTGCCGTCGCCCATGCGCTTCTTGCGCGAATAGGTCCACGAGAAAGGCGGCTCGATGCCGTTGCTGGCGTTGTCGGCGAAGGCCAGCGAAATCGTGCCGGTGGGGGCGATGGAGAGCAGATGGGAATTGCGGATGCCGTGCTTGCGAATCTGTTCCTTGACTTCGACCGGCAGGCGCGAGGCGAAGTTGCCGCCGGACAAGTACATGTCGGCGTTGAACAGCGGGAAGGCGCCGCGCTCCTTGGCGAGGTCGACCGAGGCAAGGTAGGCGCGATCGCGCATGAATTCGGAGATCTTGGTGGCGGTGGCGCGTGCCTCGTTGGTGTCGTAGCGCTGCCGCAGCATGATCAGCGCGTCGCCGAGGCCGGTGAAGCCGAGGCCGATGCGGCGCTTGGCGCGCGCTTCGGCGAGTTGCTGCTCGAGCGGCCAGTGGGTGGCATCAAGCACGTTGTCGAGCATCCGTACCGAGTTGTCGATGACCTTGCCGAAGGCGTTGTAGTCGAAGGTGGCCTGTTCGGAGAAGGGCGCCTCGACGAACAGCGTCAGGTTGATCGATCCCAGGCAGCAGCAGCCGTAAGGTGGCAGCGGCTGTTCGGCGCAGGGGTTGGTGGCCTCGATGGTCTCGCAGTAGTAGAGGTTGTTGTCGCGGTTCATCCGGTCCAGGAACAGGATGCCCGGCTCCGCGTGGTCGTAGGTCGAGCGCATGATCTGTTCCCACAGGTCGCGCGCCCGCAGCTTGCGATAGACCCACAGCCCGCTGCCGTCGTCCTCGCGCTGGTAGGCGCCGGCCTCCAGGAAGTCGGCCGAAGGCCGTGCCTTGTGCACCAATTCCACTTCGCTGTCGGTCTCGACGGCGCGCATGAAGTCGTCGCTGACACCGACCGAGATGTTGAAGTTGGTCAGGTCGCCCTTGTCCTTGGCGTGGATGAATTCCTCGATGTCCGGATGATCGCAACGCAATACGCCCATCTGAGCGCCGCGGCGGCTGCCGGCGGATTCGACGGTTTCGCAGGAGCGGTCGAACACGCGCATGTAGGAAACCGGACCGGAGGCGCGCGACTGGGTGCCCTTGACATGGGCGCCGATCGGGCGGATCGAGGAGAAGTCATAACCGACGCCGCCGCCGCGCCGCATGGTCTCGGCCGCCTGCTGCAGGGCGGTGTAGATGCCGGGGCGGCCGTCGACGACATCGGAGATCGAATCGCCCACCGGCTGCACGAAACAGTTGATCAGGGTGGCGCAGAGATCGGTGCCGGCAGCGGAGTTGATGCGGCCGGCCGGCACGAAGCCGTTTTCCTGCGCGTCGAGGAAGCGCGCCTCCCACAATCCGCGCTTGTCCTCGGCTTCCACCGACGCCAAGGCGCGGGCGACACGCATGCGCACCTCGGTCACGTTGGTCTCGTTGCCTTTGGCATACTTTTCGATCAGCACGAGCCCCGTGATCTCCTGCGGGGTCGGTAGGGTGCCCTGTGTAACAGATTGATTTGAAACGGTTTCACCGGTGTGGAGCGCGTTTGTTGGCATGGTTTTTCCCGGAGAAGAAAATCGATAGGAGGTGCGAAGCATACCTACACAATCTTTTAAAGGAAAGTGAAAATTTTTGATTAATTTAAAAACAATGGATTACAAATTCCGCTAGTAGCATAGCAAGGCCCATGCCACTACATATAGTAGGTATTTTGCGGGAGAAAACTGCGAATATTCAGGCTATTGCAGCCTATTGTAGTAGCGCCGCGGTGTGGCGGGCAATGATCCATTCTTCGTTGGTCGGCAGCACCAATACCTTGACCCTGGCCGCTGCCGCTGAAATGTATTTGGCATGGGCGGAATTGGCCTCGGCATCCATCTCGACGCCAAGCCAGCGGGCCGCTGCACAGACCTTCTGGCGCACCGGCGCGGCGTGTTCGCCGATGCCGCCGGTGAATACCAGGGCGTCGACACCGCCCAGGGCGGCGGCCAGGGAGCCGATCTCGCGGCCGATGCGGTAACAGAACAGTTCCACCGCCTCGCGCGCTTCGACGCGTTCGGAGTCCAGCAGCACGCGCATGTCGGAGGAGATGCCGGAGACGCCGAGCAGGCCGGACTCCTTGTAGAGCAGGCGGGTCAGCGCCTTGGCGTCCATGTGCTGGTTATCCATCAGGTAGAGCAACACACCCGGGTCGAGGCTGCCGCTGCGGGTGCCCATCATCAGACCCTCGATGGCGGTGAAGCCCATGGTCGACGCGACGCTTTTGCGGTTCTGCATGGCGCACATGCTGGCGCCGTTGCCGAGGTGGGCGACGATCACCCGGCCATTGGCCGTGGCCTGATCCAAATGCTCGGGAAGGACCTGGGCGATGTATTCGTAGGAAAGCCCGTGAAAACCATAGCGGCGCACACCCTGTTCGGTGATCGCGCGCGGCAGGGCGAACAACTGGGCGACGGCGGGCTGGCTGCGGTGGAAGGCGGTATCGAAGCAAGCCACCTGCGGCAATTCCGGCTGCAGTTCGGCGATCGCCCGGATCGCGTCGAGGTTGTGCGGCTGGTGCAACGGCGCCAGCGGGATCAGGCGCGCCAGGTCGTCGCGGATGGCGCTATCGAGGCGAATCGGCTGGGCATATTTTTGCGCGCCATGGACCACGCGATGGCCGACCGCCCGCACCGTCATGCCGTTGTCGTGTTTTGAGAGCCAGCCGAGGAGGAAATTCAGGGCGCTGCGGTGCGGGCTGTCGCGACCGGCCGGCGCCGCGCCGAGGAACTGGTCGGCGAGGGAGCGGCCGCCGCCGTCGCGGGCTTTCAGATGGGCGCCCTGGGCGTTGCTCGCATCGATCGCATCGATCTGGCCTGACAGCGCCGCTTGCCGGTCGATTTGTCGCCTGTCCCCGGCGTCGCGGGGATGGGCGAACAAGGCGAACTTGATCGACGACGAGCCGGCGTTGAGTACCAGAATTGCGTCACTCACAGTCAGGCCTGCTTGCGTCTCGCATGCGCCATGACGACCGCAATTGCACATGAGGCGGTGCGGGTTTCGGCCGAGTCGGCGCGGCTGGTGAGCACGATCGGAACCCGGGTGCCCAGCACGATGCCCGCGGAAACCGCATCGGCGAGATATTCCAGTTGCTTGGCCAGCATGTTGCCCGATTCGATGTCCGGCACCACCAGGATGTCGGCCTGGCCGGCCACCGCCGAGCGGATGCCCTTGGTCTTGGCGGCGACGATGGAGACCGCATTGTCGAAGGCCAGCGGACCATCCAGCAGGGCGCCCTTGATCTGGCCGCGATCGGCCATCTTGCAGAGCGCGGCCGCATCCAGCGTGGCGCGCATTTTCGGGTTGACGGTTTCGACCGCGGCCAGGATCGCCACCTTGGGCTCGACCAGACCGAGCATGTGGGCCAGGTCGACGGCGTTCTGGACAATGTCGACCTTCACTTCCAGGTCGGGCTCGATGTTGATCGCGGCATCGGTGATCATCAGCGGCCGCGGGTAGGTCGGCACGTCCATCAGGAAGACGTGGCTGATGCGGCGCGCCGTGCGCAAGCCGAGGGTCTTGTCGATGACCGCGCCCATCAGTTCGTCGGTATGCAGCGATCCCTTCATCACCGCATCGACCTCGCCATCGCGGGCCAGTTGCACCGCGATCTCGGCCGACGCATGGCTGTGCGGCGTGTTGATGATGGTGCAGCCGTCCAGCGACAGGCCGAATTCCTTGGCGAGTTGGCGGATCTTTTCTTCGGGGCCGACCAGGGTGGGCAGGATCAGGCCGGCATCGCGCGCCATCAGCGCCCCCTTGAGCGACTCCGCATCGCAGGGGTGGGCCACCGACATGGGGATCGCGGCCAGGTCCTTGCAGATCGACAGCAGGTGGTTGTAGCGGGCCTGCTTGTCGCTGATCTTGAACTCGGGCATGGCGACCCGGGCGCGCTTGATCTTCTCGCTTGGCGCCAGGACTTCGGCGGTGCCGCGGATCACCTTGAGGCCATCCTGGTTGATGCACAGGCAGTCGAAGATGATGTGGTGATTGTGGTCGAACTTCTTCTGGCAGGTGATGGTCACGGTGATGGTGTCGCCCACCGTGACGGGCCGGGCAAAATGCAAGGTTTGGTCGACATACACCGTCCCCGGACCAGGGAACTGGGTTCCCAGCACGGTCGAAATCAGTGCCGCGCTCCACATGCCGTGCGCCACCACTTCGCGGTACATCGAAGAACGGGCAAACTCCGGATCGACGTGGGTCGGATTGACGTCGCCCGACATGATGGCGTAAAGCTGGATATCCTCGGGACGCAAGGTACGCGTCAGGACGGCGCTGTCGCCGATCTTGATTTCATCGTAGGTGCGGTTCTCGATGTAGGCGAGAATCTCGGTTGAATTCATGCGCGTCTCCTCAGACAATGCCCGTTAGTGACATTCTGGTATGTGCAATGCTGCGAAGCAACATTAATTTGCCGGAGTCTTGACTAGGATCATGAATCAGCGCTGCCAGGCCTGCGGAATGGCACTATCCCTGCAGCCATCGCGGCAGGAATTCGGAGGTCCTGCATTTATCGACTATCATCCGCTTTGGTGAATGTCGAAAATCATTTAAGGTGCGTCCATCATGAAGAGGTCCGATTCGCCGAATACTAACGCAGTCGATTCGCTCCCGCTGGATGCGAAAGGCAAGGAAGTGATCCTCGAGTGCTACCCGGACGGGGAAATCCTGTTCTGGTCGGACGATGGCATCCACCTTGAGTTCGACAGGAAGCACACCGCCCTGATCATTGCCGCGCTCAGGAAACAGGACAAGCTGCCGAAACTTGCCAAGGAAGCGCAGAGCGCCGAAGCCCAGTTACCGCAGCAGCGCCACCAAGGCGCGGCCCCCGCCCCGGCGGCCGCCAACCCGAGGCGCGCCGCCGCGACGGAAACCCTCAAGCAACCCAATCGCCGGGTGGCCAAGGAAGGCCCTGGTTGGGGCGCCACGGTGGTTGCCGACCACAAGACCCGCCGCTATTACTACGACAAGCGCGACCAGGCGCGCGAAGCCGAGGCATCCCATCGGGTCGGCGAAGCGGGCCGTATCGCCTGAGGGCTGGTGACGAGGGTCGATACGGCCAACTGAAATAAATCCCGTGGCGATGGCATGACCCAGCCCACCTACAATCGCCGCCTCAAGAAACTCTACGCCTGGTACACCCTCGCCTTCATCCTGTTCATCCTGCTGCTGGCCGGGGCCGAGCGCCTGGGCCTGTCGCAGCGGATGATCGGCTACATCTTCATGTTCGCCACCATCGCCTTGTATGCCGGCATCGGCATGATGAGCCGCACCGCCGACATGGTCGAGTATTACGTGGCGGGGCGGCGCGTGCCGGCAGTTTTCAACGGCATGGCCACCGGGGCAGACTGGATGAGCGCGGCCTCCTTCATCGGCATGGCCGGTACCCTTTATCACGACGGCTATCAGGGACTGGCTTTCGTCCTGGGCTGGACCGGCGGCTTCTGCCTGGTGGCGTTGCTCCTGGCACCCTATCTGCGCAAGTTCGGCCAGTACACCATCCCGGATTTTCTCGGTGCGCGTTACGGCGGAAATCTGGCCCGTTTCGTCGGCGCGGTGGTGGCGATCATCGCCTCGTTTACTTATGTCGTCGCGCAGATCTACGGTGTCGGCCTGATCACCAGCCGCGTCGTCGGCATCGATTTCGAGATCGGCGCCTTCGTCGGCCTGGCCGGCATCCTGGTATGCTCATTTCTCGGCGGCATGCGCGCGGTCACCTGGACCCAGGTGGCCCAGTACATCATCCTGATCATCGCCTATCTGCTGCCGGTGGTGATCCTGTCCCAGAAGGTGACCGGCATTCCGGTGCCCCAGGTGATGTACGGCAGCGTGCTGGAAAAGCTCGGCGCCAAGGAGAAGCAGCTCTTCGACAGCCCCAAGGAAGTCGAGGCACGCGCCAGCTATCTGGCCAAGTCGGTCGAGTTCGGCGAGAAGATCCAGGCCCTGCCGGCGTCACTGGAGGCCGAACGCAGGCGGCTCGGGACGCGCGTCGAGACGCTCAAGGATGCCAATTTCGCGCCGGCTCGGGAAATCTTCGCCGCCGAACAGGCGCTGCGGGACCTGCCCAAGACTGACGCCGAGGCGCGCATCAAATGGGACACGGCCCGCCGCGCCTACGCCGAGAAATCGGAACGGCCGCTGGCGCATGCCGAGGCTTATCCGGGCAAGAACGTCGGCAAGGACGCCCGGGAGGGCAGGGATTACAAGGATGACCGGGCCTCCGACATCGCCCGGCGCAACTTCATCGCCCTGGTGGTATGCCTGATGTTCGGCACCGCGGCACTGCCGCACATCCTGATGCGCTACTACACCACCTACTCGGTGCGCGAGGCGCGCACTTCGGTGTTCTGGTCGCTGTTCTTCATTTCCCTGCTGTACTTCACCGCGCCTGCCTATGCGGTGTTTGCCAAGTGGGAGGTGTATAACAACCTGGTCGGCACCAGCATCGCCGCCCTGCCCAGCTGGGTCGCCTCCTGGGGCAAGGTTGGCCTGGTCAAGATCGAGGACATCAATGGTGATGGGATCCTGCAGCTCGCCGAATTGACCCTGTTTCCTGATGTCATCGTGCTGGCGACGCCGGAGATCGCCGGGCTGCCCTACGTGATTTCCGGCCTGGTGGCGGCGGGCGGCCTGGCGGCCGCGCTGTCGACCGCCGACGGGCTGCTGCTGACGATCTCCAACGCCTTGTCGCACGACATCTACTACAAGATGATCGACCGTGGTGCCTCGACCCAGCGGCGCCTGCTGATCTCCAAAGCCATGCTGCTGGGAGTGGCGATGGTTGCCGCCTGGGTCGCCTCGCTGAAGCCCGAAAGCATCCTGTTGATGGTCGGCCTGGCATTCTCGATCGCCGCGGCGGGCTTCTTCCCGGCGCTGGTGTGCGGCGTCTTCTGGCAGCGCGCCAACCAGTGGGGCGCCATTGCCGGCATGGTTGGCGGGCTTTCCATCACTCTCTACTACATGGTGATTACGCACCCGTTCTTCGGTGGGTCGATGACCGCCGCATGGTTCGACATCCAGCCGATCTCCAGCGGCATTTTCGGCCTGCCGGTGGGCTTCGCCGCGATCATCATCGTC